>WNGK01000043.1_pt1 | contig 100424 bp, 90 predicted proteins | sample 5400601 | NCBI WGS metagenome assembly WNGK01 (sample SAMN13153376, study PRJNA577476) | soil metagenome | isolation source: 60 cm soil or saprolite under Garry oak tree replicate 1 | place: USA:California | collected 2016-06-15 | reverse complement strand
CTTCGCTATCGCTCAGCACTTCCACCCCAGCGCGGCTGCCGCGCCGGGGACCCCGGCTTGCCCCTGGCTACCTTATTCCGCGCCGTTGGCGCTAAATCCAAAGCCCGCTGCATTAATGCGCGTTGCACTTCCAAATTGATTTCGCGACATAACGTGCGCGCCGTTTTTCTTCGCGCCGGTGGATGCCGAAAGCGCCGCTTGCTATGGCGCGGTTTCTGAAACAACTTCAGAAGGCAGACTCTTATTGCCCGAGGTATCAACCGCTACGATATAGTAATAATAAGTCTTTCCCGCTTCCACGTTCTCGTCAGTAAACGTCGTGCGCGTCCAGAGCGCCGTCGTCAGGATTGTCCAACGGACCTTCGGTAAATTTGCGTCAGTAGACCTGTAGATAAGGTAGCCGGCCACGTCCGGCTCAGGGTTAGCCGGCCAGAACAATGAAATCCGACCAGGAGCGGGCGCGGGAGATATCCGACCGGGTGAGGACGGAGGATAAATATCGATGGGGGCGGCCTCCACTTTATTTGAATCAAGACTTTCGACCGGTTTACCCAGGGTACCGAGCGAAACCGATCTGACTAAGTAAGTATATTTTTCGCCGAACTTGAAATTTCGATCTTGAAATTCTGTGGCCGTAGTCGGCGCTTGATTAAGCGGACTCGGGACGATAGGTTGTGATGCCGCGCCGCGATAAATGTTATAACCGAGCAGATTCACCGGCGTAGAGCCATCAACGTTAGTAGCTGGCGCTTCCCACTTGATCGTGATGGCCGTCTCCGAGATTTCTCGAGTTACGTTCGACGGTGGATTCGCGACTTTCGCTGCCGGTTCGATTAGCAGGAAGTTCGAAAAGGCTGCGCGCTGGCCGGCGGCGTTAACGTAGCGAATTGCGTAGCGTAAACGGGCCGGCTCGGCCAATTCCAGGGTATCGGTGTAGGTTAGATTGTCACTGGTCTTCTTGATCTCATCATATGTAACCGAACCGACGAGAGTGGCCCGCGCTGCGAATTCTTCTTCTGTCATTGCTAAAGGGGCGTTGACCTTTTCCGCAACCCGATACACGTCAACGCGGCGGATGCTCTGCACACTGCCTTCGCCGGCATTGCGTTGCGGCCTGGGCCAGCTGAGGATGATTTGATTTCCGCGCTGCGAGCCTGTCAGGCTTTCGGTCCGCTGTGGAATTCTTTCAATAGGTGACAGCGGCGGCCTGCGCTTGCCGCAGGTAGGCGCCAATGAAAGGACACAGATGCTAAGCAACAGCAAGAGCCGTCTTGCAACGGATTGCTTTCTCATTAGTCTAAGCTGCGATGAGGCCACTGAATTCGAAGATGATTTTCGGAAAGGGCAAACTAGAGAATATAACGGCTGAGATCCTGATCCTTTACCGTGCTGGCAAGCATTTGCTCGACGTAGGCAGCATCGATTGATTTATCCTTCGGCTCAAGGTCGGGCCCTTCAAAACTAATCTCATCCAGCAGGCGTTCCATGATGGTGTGCAACCGGCGCGCGCCAATGTCTTCAGTTTGCTGGTTAACGCGCGCCGCAAAATTCGCGACTGCGTCGATGGCGTCTTTGGTGAAATCGAGCTTAACGCCCTCGGTTTCCATCAATGCTCTATATTGCGTGACGAGCGAGTTTTTCGGCTCGATCAGAATACGTTTGAAGTCTTCGATCGTCAGCGATTCAAGCTCGACGCGAATCGGGAATCTTCCCTGCAGTTCCGGAATCAGGTCAGAGGGTTTGGAAACGTGAAAGGCTCCGGCGGCGATGAACAAAATGTGATCGGTGCGCACCATGCCGTAACGCGTGTTCACGGTCGTACCCTCAACGATCGGCAGAATGTCACGCTGCACGCCTTCGCGCGAGACATCAGGACCATGACCGGACTCGCGGCCCGCGATCTTATCAATCTCATCGAGGAAGATTATTCCGGAAGACTCGACCCGCTCGAGCGCGGCGCGCGCAACCGCGTCCATGTCGATCAGCCGCTCTTCCTCTTCCTGCATCAAATATTCCATTGCTTCATCAACACGCATTTTGCGGCGTTTGGTCCGTCCCTGAAAAAGATTGCCGAGCATATCTTTCATGTTGATGCCCATCTCTTCGACGCCCATCGGCCCCGCGAATTCAATGGTCGGAAAATTCTTCTCGCGAACTTCAATTTCCAGCAAGCGGTTATCAAGTTTACCCGAACGAAGCTGCGTACGCAGTTTCTCTCGTGTGCGAGCGAAGTTTTCATCTTTGGGTTCCGGTTCCGGAACCAATACCGGCGCCGTCGTTTCGCCGGAATCGAAGTCGAAAAGGGGACTGGACATCGACGATTTAGGTGGAGGGAGGAGGATATCGAGTACGCGCTCCTCGACGTTGAGCTCTGCCTTATCAGCGATCTCTTCGATCTTTTCCTGGCGCGTCATCTCGACGGCGATTTCAGTGAGATCGCGAATCATGCTCTCAACGTCGCGGCCTACATAACCAACTTCGGTAAATTTTGATGCTTCGACCTTCAGAAACGGAGAATTCGACATTCGGGCCAGACGTCGGGCGATTTCAGTTTTTCCAACGCCAGTCGAACCTATCATGATGATGTTCTTTGGAATTACGTCGGCCGCGAGATCAGGCGAAAGCTTCTTGCGCCGAACGCGATTACGCAAAGCGATCGCCACTGCCCGCTTGGCAGCATTTTGTCCGACCACGTGCTTGTCTAACTCGGCCACGATTTGTCGCGGCGTCATCTCGTCAAGACGTGCTTCCTGCTCTTCGCTCTCTCCTGCCAGATAAATAACCATCGCGTTTTAAAAACCAGAGTACTAATAGAATTCCTGTGAACTGTCGGCCGGCCCAACCCTACCAGGAAGGTTAACCTACCTTGTCACCGAGCTCCTCAATTACGATGTTGGCGTTGCTGTAAATGCATATCTCGCCGGCGATGCGCATCGCCTCGAGCGCAATCTCGCGCGCCGATAGTTGCGTGTTAGCCATCAACGCTCGTGCCGCGGCCAGCGCGTATGAACCGCCTGAGCCAATGGCAAGGACGCCATCATCCGGAGAAATTACGTCCCCATTTCCCGACAGCAGAAAAGAACTCTTTTCATCGGCGACGACAAGCAAAGCTTCCAGGTGACGCAGAATCTTATCGGTTCGCCATTCCTTGCTGAGCTCGATCGCCGCCCGCTCCAGATTGCCATGATACTGTTCCAGTTTCCCTTCGAAGCGCGTGAGCAAAGAAAAAGCATCGCCGGTAGCTCCAGCAAAGCCGGCCAGAATCTTATCGTTGTAAAGGCGCCGCACTTTTTTGGCGCTAGCCTTCATCACGGTCTCACCAACCGTCACCTGTCCGTCACCGGCCATTGCAATGCGGCCCTCGCGACGCACGAGCAGCACCGTCGTACTGCGTACCGGAGGAAAAGTTTTCTTACTCATCAGCGAAACAGCACTATAGGAACTGGCGCGAAGTTTAGTCAAGCCAAGCGCTGAGCAGGTACTCGTTCAGTTTGAGCAAGTGGCACGGGCGTCTCGCCCGTGAAACCACGCGCAGGATGCGCGTGTCACCTCAAACTGAACCACTACTGCTGAGCACGCTTGCTAAATTTAAGGTTGGCAGCGAGTGTAATGACAGATTGGGAACTAGGAACCCGTTTGCTATTATGATGTTCGGATGAAAGAGAACAAACGACCGCGCATTGGAATCACGATGCGCATTGAACTGGAAACGAATCGATTCTATTTGGCACGTCAGTACAGCGAAGCTGTCGAAGCTGCCGGTGGTCTGCCCGTTCACATTCCTTTGATCCCGCGCGCGGAATTCATTAACGGCATAATCAGCAATCTCGACGGAGTGCTGCTTCCTGGCAGCGATTCCGACGTCGATCCGCTGCGTTACGGACAGGATCCGCATCCGCGGTTGGGGCGTGTTCATCCACAGAAAGACGAGACCGATTTACTCGTGCTTGGCGAAATTGAGCGCCAGGCGATGCCCCTTTTCGCAATTTGCTTTGGCGTTCAGATCTTGAACGTTTCGCGCGGCGGCACATTGATTCAAGACATAGAGAGTCAGTGGGTAAATGCGATCAAGCACGAACAGGGTGCGCCTCGTGATCGACATTCGCATCGCGTGCGATTGCTGGAGGACAGCACTGTCGGGCAGTTGGCAGGTTCTGACAGTGTCGCCGTTAATAGTCATCATCATCAAGCCATCGGAACCCTGGGAAGGGAATTGGTGGCCACGGCTTGGGCACCAGATGGCCTGGTCGAAGCGGTAGAAGATCCTCGGAGCGATCGATTTGTTCTCGGAGTTCAGTGGCATCCCGAATTGAGCTGGGAATGTGACGAGCTGTCGCAAGCTCTGTTCGAGCGGTTCGTCGCTGAGGCAGGCAGGTTCGCTAAAGGTCCAGCCCGGGAACGACAAACGGCGTCGGCAAGGTCTTATTGAAATTCAGAATTGCGGTTCACGACGCAGTGGTCTGAAACCTTCAGAAGAACTTTTTTCAGTCATTGAACTTAAAAGGCAAAATCGCGGTCGTCACTGGGGGCTCGCGCGGCATCGGTCGAGCAACTGTGGAGTGTTTTGCAAAGCTAGGCGCGGACGTCGTCGTTAACTACCTGATGAATGAACGCGCCGCAGCCGATACAGTTAACGCAGCCCAAGCCGCAGGAGTCGGCGCGCTGGCAGTTAAAGCTGACGTTTCGCGAGCAGACGAAGCACGGCATCTGATTGATGCGGCCATAGAGCATTTCACCCGCGTCGACTTTCTGGTATGTAACGCAGGGATTTGGGAAGGCGCTGCCGTCGACCAACTCAGTGAAGCCGTCTGGGACCGCACGATCGATTTGAACTTGAAAGGCACGTGGAGCGTTTGTCGTGCTGTGGTGCCGCGCATGAAGGCACAAGGTTACGGACGTATCGTAATCGTGAGCTCCACTGCCGGACAGCGTGGTGAAGCAAACGTTTCCAACTATGCCGCTTCAAAGGGTGGACAGATCTCGTTTACCAAGTCATTGGCGACCGAGCTCGCGCCATTTGGCATCAATGTCAATGCCGTGGCTCCGGGATGGGTCGATACTGACATGTGCGCAGAAGTGTTCGCGGACCAGAAATACCGCAAGTCGATTGAAGACTCAATTCCAGTTGGACGGGTAGCTTCGCCTAAAGATATCGCCTGGCCGATTGTTTTCCTCTGCAGCGACTGGGCACGTCATATTAACGGCGAAATTCTAAATGTGAACGGCGGCTCGATCTTGTGCGGTTGAGTCAGTAGCCCGACCCCGGGGTCCCCGACCGAGCATCTCGGTTGGGGTGGGACGGTGAGCGAGGGCTCCGCACGCCGACCGCTGACAACAATTCGAATGGCTCATAAGCAACTTCGGCCCATCCAGCTCGGCCTCGAAAGATTACTTACAGACCAGATTGATTTACTGGGTGGCGCACGTGTTGGCCTGGTTTGCAATCAAGCGTCAGTCGACCATAGTTTTCGACATGCTGCTGACCTCTTTCATGCTCATCCTGATGTCAAGTTAACCGCGCTCTTTGGTCCTCAGCACGGCATTCGCGGCGATGTTCAGGACAACATGGTTGAGACCGCCCATTCGGTGGACCGGAAAACCGGCGTCCCCATTTATTCGCTCTACAGTGAGACGCGCGAGCCAAGGGAAGAAATGCTTAAGGATGTAGACGTGATCGTCTTTGATTTGCAGGACGTTGGCTGTCGCATATATACATTCATTTACACGCTGGCGAACTGCATGCGCGCTGCGAAAAAGTTCGGGAAGAAAGTGATCGCCTGTGACCGCCCAAATCCAATCGGCGGGCGCCAGGTCACGGGGAACGTCCTTGATCCGGCGTTCGCTTCTTTCGTTGGTCAATTTCCAATTCCGACTCGACATGGGATGACGGCCGCCGAACTCGGTCGAATGTTCAATGATGAGTTCGGTATTGACTGCGATCTTGAATCCGTACCTATGGGTGGTTGGTCGCGAGATCTTTGGTATGACGAAACGGATGGCCCATGGGTCTTGCCATCGCCCAACATGCCGACAGTCGATACGGCATCTGTGTTTCCCGGGGCAGTTCATCTTGAAGGAACGCAGATATCGGAAGGGCGGGGAACGACTCGGCCTTTTGAAATTGTTGGGGCCCCATATATAAATCCGGACGAGTTTGCTGATGCGCTAAACGGATTGCGTCTGCCGGGCGTGTATTTCCGTGCATGTGTCTTCTTGCCAACCTTTCAGAAGCATGCAGGCCGGGCTTGCGGCGGTATTCAGTTTCATGTCATCGATCGTGCTGTATTCGAGCCGGTAATAGCCGGCGTCGCAGTCGTAAAGACTGCTTTCGATATCTATGGCGAGCAGTTTCGGTGGAAGGATCCGCCGTACGAGTATGTGTTCGATCGCAACCCATTCGATGTAATCTCCGGCACTTCAAAGCTGAGAGAAGCGATCGAGCGTGGTGACCCATTGGCCGAGATTCAAACCTCCTGGGAGCAGCCGTTGCAGACATTCATGGGCGTTCGGAAGCAGTTTCTTCTTTATTGAGGTATTAACCGTGGTTGAGCCGACAACTAAAGCAAACAATCAGAACTATTCGGACGCTGATGTCGAACTTAAAGGATATCATTAGGTATTGGCGAGTAGCTTTCTTAAACCTGGACAGCAAAGGAAGACGCTTTGGTCGCAAAACAAATTGAAAGAGATTACAGGCCGGAAAGCCTCCGCGCCGCGTGGCTTATAGGTGTGGTTGCGTGGGCTGTGCCTGGCGCTGGGCACCTTCTGCTGAGACGGTGGGCCAGAGGCTTGCTCTTAGGCGGGGCTGTATGGGCGATGTTTCTTACCGGCTTATGGCTCGGAGGACATCTGTTTACAGTTACGAGTACGGATCAGCTTCTGGCAGCGCTGCTGCAGTTGCTACCGATGATTGCCAATGTGGGCTCGGGGTTTCTTTACATTGCTTGTTGGTTAACGAACACAGGTTTTGCCGAAAACGCGCAGCGCTTGACCTATGAATATGGAAACACATTTCTGCTCGTGGCTGGCCTGTTGAATTATCTCGCCACGTTGGATGCTTTTGATATCGCCGCCGGGAGGAAGGAATGAAGCACCTCCTATGGATGACTGCCTTCGCTGGCTTAACGGCGATTGTTTTTGGGGTGGTGGCGAAAGGCAACACGCGTCAGCGTGTGCGCTACGGCTTGAAGGTATTTGCGGAGTTCCTGCTTATTGCTCTCCTGCTCGGTTGGGTGCTCTACTTCTTACCGTTTCGCTAATGAACATTATTAGATCATGGCATTGATTACCACCGATGCGATCGTGCTGCGAACGTACAATCTGGCTGAAGCTGACCGAATCGTCGTCTGCCTGACGCGAACTTCGGGTCTTGTCCGGGCAGTGGCGCGCGGCGCCCGCCGAATGAAAAGCCGCTTTGGGGCGGCGTTCGAACCGTTCACCCTGATCAAATTGGTCTTTTATGAAAGGGAAAACCGGGAGCTGGTAACGATCTCGCAGGCTGAGATTACTAAGTCGCAATTCGCGCTTGCGGGGCAACTTGAAACCGCTGAGGTTTTGGCTTATATGGCGGAGTTAGTCGGCGAGTTCGCACCGCCACACGAAGCAAACGAAAAACTCTTTCGGATGGTAGTCGCCTGCGTTGATGCGATAGGTGCAGCGCCTGAAGGGGCACGACTACTGTCACGTTATTTCGAGGTCTGGATGCTTCGGTTGGCAGGTCTGTTTCCAGATGTGCGCTCCTGTGCACAGTGTGGTGCGCGTATTAGCGAGCAGCAGGTCGGCTATTTAGATTCAGAGACAAAGGTCCGCTGCCGGGAATGCAGCCGCAGTCCAGCTGGCAGGTTGTTGTCGGAAACCCAGCGGAGTTTAGTCGCGATTCAGCAACGATCCCCCCTCGACTTTGCCAGCGAATTCGGCGAACTGTCTAAAGAGTCGGAAGCCCAATTGGCAGAGCTGACACACACGTTGATAGTCCGCGCGCTGGAGCGAAGACCACGAACCCTTCTGGTCTCTCCCCAGGTAAGATAGCGCTAGCTCAACGATAGATTGTGAACACGAGACTGATAGAGCGTTATTTCATTCGGGCGATAGTTCCTTACACTGCCGCATCACTCGTCCTCCTGACCTCAATCCTGTTTGTACAGCAAAGTGGTCGTTATTTCGAAACAATTCTGCACGGCGTAATGCCGGCGGGATTCGTGTACGCCCTGGCTTTGGCACTGCTCCCGACAGTGCTCGTCTTCACCATACCCATGGGCGTTTTGTCCGGCACAATCATCGGCCTTGGACGCATGGGTAGCGATAGCGAGCTTGTGGCCATGCGCGCGGCCGGCATCGGCACGTGGAGGATGTTATGGCCGATTTTAGGTTTAGGCCTGATTGCAACTGCCGCTACGCTCGAGCTCAATTTGCAGGAAGCCCCGCGCGCACAAGAACAGCTACGCCTGGTTGCTCTGCGGACGGCACTATACAAATTGGATTCGCCGGTTGAACCGCGCGCGTTCACGAGCGATATTCCGGGTTATGTGATTTACGTTAGAGATGGTGACCGGGCTCGCGGAGAGTGGGGTCGAGTATTCATTCGATCCACGGAACCGGATCGATCGACACGACTGATAACCGCACGCAAAGGCCGAATCGATTCGTCGGAAGAAAAATCCGAGCTCGTTCTCCAAGATGCGGTTCAGACAAAGTTGCCGTCCCCGGAGGCTCACGATCAATCCTATGTAGTAGAACGCTTAGCGCAGCTTCGCATCGCCTTCAACACGGGCCGCAGTGATTTGTTGGCCAAGATGCGAAAGACTCAATCAAATCCGGATGAGATGCAATGGAGTGAGCTCCGCAAATTTGCGGCAGAAAGTAACACGGAGGATAAGCGCGAAGCAACGATGGTGCTTAACAAGCGTCTCGCCTTGTCGCTTTCGCCATTCGTTTTTTCGCTTTTGGCCGCTGCTCTGGCGTTGCGCATGCGCCGTGGAAGCCGCGGCTCCGGAGTATTGGTTTCGCTCGTGGTAATGATTTTCTATTACCTGCTCACCCTCGCCGGCGATCAAATGGCTCGGGCGGGCTCGTTGCCATCAATTGTAGGCCCGTGGTCAGCAACCGTTTTGACTTTGGGTTTCGCGCTGACTGTGCTGGCTCGGAGGCGTCCGCACCTCGGCCTTTCTTTCAAACGACCGATGATCGGGACCTATGTAACGAAAACGCCCGTCCCGACAGAACGTGGCAGGTGGTCCAGCGGGCTGAATCCACGTCGCTGGCTTATCACATTTCCCACTCTGCTGGATCTAAATATTACGCGGATGATGGGCTTCAGCTTTCTTTTTGCTTTTGTGGCGCTGGTGGGGGTCTTCAACGTCTTCACAGTTTTTGAACTGTGGAGATTGATTGCGGCGAACAATGCAAGCACGAAACTTGTAGCCCAATACCTCTTTTATCTGTTTCCACTAGTCAGCGTCGAACTTTTTCCCGGCAGCGTTTTGGTGGCTGCGCTAATGACTTACGCGCTGGTTGCGCGCAGAAAAGAAGCAGTGGCGTGGTGGGCCAGCGGACAGAGCGTCTATCGATTGATGATGCCCGGCCTGGTGTTCGCCATCTCGGTCGCGGCCGGCTCGTGGTTAATTCAGGAACGCGTTATGCCGCAGGCTAATGTCAAACAAGACAGTCTGCGTCTAAGAATTCGGGGAATTCGGGGCAACATCGCGCAAGCGGCTACCGGCTCGCAACTGCGCTGGCTCGTGAGCACCGACGGCGGCCGTATTTATTCCTACGAGTTCGACGATCGCCGACAGGTTTTGCTGCAGCCGGAAATCTATGATTTCGATGCGCAACAGATTGAATTAAAGCGGCTAACCAAAGGCGAGGAAGGGAAGTGGCTGCCTACAAACGAGCTTGAGATTTCCCACGCTCAATGGATCAATTTGGATGACACGCGTGTGACCCGCCAGTCCGCTGAACAGTTAAAGATCGGCGGGGTCGACCCACCCTCGGTTTTTAGACCAACAGTTGATCGGCCGTCGCAATTAAGCGCCGACCGATTGCATGGTTACATAAAGACTTTGAAAGCGAGAGGCGCGGATACGGCGACGCTGGCGGTAGCTTTGCAGAAAAAATATGCGGGGCCATTTAGTGTCATCGTCATGGCGCTAATTGGAATGCCGCTGGCAATTTCTCTGGGACGAAAGAGTACCGTGGTGGCATTGTGTTCGGCAGTTGTGGTGAGCTTGGCATTCTGGCTGATAACGCAGGGCTTTCAACAGCTCGGAGAACATGCGCTGCTGCCACCTGCGGTGGCGGCCTGGACTCCGATCGTGATTTTCGCGGGCGGCGGATTGTACGTGATTTCACGTGTCCGGACGTAGGCCAAATCTCATCAGGACAAGCGGGGCAGCAGCCCGACCGTGTACGTACAACCTTCGATTTCACCAATCAAGTTGAGAAAGAAGCGATCCTCGCTCCGGTCCGATTTCTTGGGTTGCGCTCCCAATGAAAGGGATCACCTTCTGTGATTACAGATTTGGGCCGCTCACCGCAACTACTGAGAAGTGATAAGTGGCAAGTCGTCATTGCTCGATCGGGAGCTAAGCTCGATGTGCGAACGCGTCAAACGCTGTGCGCTCAATGCGGACAGGATATCTGCGCTCACAGCGCCGAAGAAAAAAGCCGCGGAGAAGGGAACTCCGCGGCTTCTCTTAATGTCCGACAAACTTCAGTTTGTCGTTCATGCGACAAGCTAAAGCTTGTCGGACATTCATTTACGTCCCGGTCTCCCAGCTCGACAAATATTCCATCTGCTCCGCGGTAAGCGTGTCGATTGAAAGTCCCAGCGCGCGAAGCTTCAAACTGGCAATTTCCTGATCAACTTCAGCCGGCAACAAGTGAACGCCGGGGGGGAGCTTTCCTTTGTTCTTGACCAAATATTCCACTGAGAGGGCCTGGTTAGCGAAACTCATATCCATGACGCTGGCCGGATGACCTTCCGCGGCGGCGAGATTGATGAGCCGGCCTTCAGCCAAAACAATAATTCGCTGGCCGTTTGTCATTTTGTATTCCTGTACAAACGGGCGCACTTGTACCGGCGGTTCCGACAGCTCGCGCAGCGCCACCAGATTAAGCTCGAGATCAAAGTGACCGCTGTTGCAAACGATGGCGCCGTCCTTCATGACCGCAAAGTGTTCACGGTCGATCACATGGCGATTTCCGGTAACGGTTACAAAGATATCGCCGACAGAAGCGGCTGAAGCAATTGGCATTACGCGAAAACCATCCATCACCGCCTCAACCGCCTTAATCGGATCGACTTCCGTGACGACGACGTTTGCGCCCATCCCGCGAGCACGCAAGGCCACGCCTTTGCCGCACCAACCATAACCCACTACGACCAGCGTGCGGCCCGCCAGCAAAATATTCGTCGCGCGAATGATGCCGTCGAGAGTTGATTGGCCCGTACCATAGCGATTGTCGAAGAAGTGTTTCGTCTGCGCGTTGTTCACGGCAATTGACGGGAAGGTGAGCACCCCGGCTGACTGCATCGCCTGCAAACGAACGATACCAGTGGTTGTTTCTTCGGTACTGCCGACAATTTTCTTTCTAAGTTCGGGCTTTTCCTTAATCAGTGTGGCCACGACGTCCGAACCATCATCAATGATGATATCCGGTTCAAAAGCGAGGGCTGTTTGCACGTGACGGCGGTAGGTATCCGTGGTCTCGCCCTTCATGGCAAAGACCGGAATACCATAGTCGGAGACCAGAGAAGGCGATCAAGAGAGACTCGGCACCGCCGGCTTGCAGTGCGCGCGCAAGATTCGCCGTTTCCGTGGTGATGTGAGCGCAAGCGACCAGGCGTACTCCTTTCAAAGGCTGTTCGGCCGCGAAGCGTTCACGAATCAGACGCAGCACCGGCATCTCCCGTTCCGACCAGTCGATGCGTCGCTTTCCCTGGGGCGCCAACGAAATATCCTTGATGTCGTGTTCAATAGCGGGCATTGCAGTGCTCATTTGTTTCCTCTGGTTGTCAGTTTTTGAAATTTGGATTGAGGCGTTAGGCCAGGTATGATCATACTCCCGCCGCGGCTCGCAAAGCCTCTGCCTTGTCGGTTTGCTCCCAGGTGAATCCATCGCCACTACGGCCGAAGTGACCATAGGCAGCCGTCGCCTTATAAATGGGACGCCGCAGATTCAGTTCGTCGATGATTTGCAGCGGAGTCAAAGGGAAGTGGTCGCGCACGAGTTCCGAAAGTTGAGCTTCGCTGATCCGGCCTGTACCGTGGGTATCGACGGCGACAGACACCGGCTCAGCAACACCGATCGCGTATGCCAGTTGCACCTGGCACCTTTCGGCCAGGCCGGCGGCGACGATGTTCTTGGCAACGTAGCGGGCCATGTATGCCGCTGAACGATCGACTTTCGTGGGATCTTTTCCGGAAAACGCGCCGCCTCCGTGGGGAGCGTATCCGCCATAGGTGTCGACAATAATCTTTCGACCGGTTAAGCCAGAGTCGCCCTGTGGTCCACCCGTCACGAAGCGGCCGGTAGGGTTGATGTGATACTTCGTTTGATGATCGAGCAGATCGCTTGGCACGGTGTGTCTGATAACGTGCTCGCGAATTTCTGATCGAAGCTGCTCGTTGGTTACTTCGGGGGCGTGCTGGGAAGAAATGACGACCGCATCGACACGAAAGGGGCGGCCATCGCGGTACTCGACTGTCACCTGGGATTTACCATCGGGTCGTAGATAAGGAAGTTGACCGGACTTTCGTACTTCGGAAAGTCTCTGGGCCAGCCGGTGCGCCAATTGAATCGGCAGCGGCATCAACTCGGGCGTTTCGTTGCACGCAAAGCCGAACATCAACCCCTGATCGCCGGCGCCGCCGGTATCAACGCCCATGGCGATGTCCGGGGACTGCTGATGTACTGCCGACAGGACACTGCAAGTCTCGCTATCAAATCCAAACTTAGCTCTGGTGTATCCAATATCGTTAATCATCCGCCGCGCGATGCCTGCATAGTCGACCTGTGCTTTGGTCGTGATTTCTCCGGCCACGATCACCAGGCCGGTGGTGAGCAGCGTTTCGCATGCGACCCGTGACATGGGATCCTGAGCCAGCGCCGCATCCAGCACGGCGTCAGATATTTGATCGGCGATTTTATCCGGGTGTCCCTCCGTGACCGACTCAGACGTAAACAAAACTCCGCGATGATTATCCAATGCGACTCCTTCTAATAAGGCCGAGCCCTTTATATGCCAACGTTAATCCGCAACAAAAGACCGCGTACGATAGCAGCCATTTTAAAGGAGTGTCAAGCAGAGGCCACCCACCCTTCTAACGGCTTTGCCTCACAAATACGTATTCGGGTTGAATTATGCGGCAAACGCCTTTTCTGGCCATTCAATCCCGCTCGACGTTAGCCGTACTCGCAGCCTGTCAACATAACGCCGTCCGATTCTTGATTCGGTATGTGATCTGCACAGTGCGGAAAGGCTCTGCCTTTCCGGCGAGGGCTTATTAACTAAATTCGAGGCTTCGCCTCGAGCATAGGCGGCGTAGCCGCAAATCAATAAGATAAGCGCGAACGGTAAGCCAGAGGCTTACCGCTGTGCTCCGGCAAAGCCGCACAGAGTCTGAGCTAGCAATCGACCATAACCCGCTTTCTGAGGCAAAGCCCCCGCGAGATACTTCTAACATAATATGTATTATCAGACGCACCAGGTATGGGCTCGGGCGGTTAGGTCGTACGGCCCTTCCCGGGTGCCAAGGCGGTGAAATCAACTCGAAAATACAAAGAGATGTCCTGGCGCAGCATTTTGTACCTTCTACGACGAGCCGGAATCAGGTGCCAACGTAGCGCAATGGAACGCTTCGGGTGATGCTTCTTTCGTAATGGGTTAGTTTAGCGTTCGAACTTTAGCCTGGGATTGTAATGGTGGATTCAAGTTTGAAGTGCAACTTTAGGGAATGCGAACCTCAAGCGCCAAAGGCGCGAAATATGTTAGCCAGGGGCAAGTGCGAGCGAAGCGAAGCACGACGCCCCTGGATCGATGCGTCAAAGGCCGCGAGCACTGAAAGTGCGAAATAGAAATCCTCTGAACACGCGCGCTATGTCGCTCCTTCAGAGCTCCGTTCAATTTGGTGCGGCTTCCAGGGGCGGCGCGCTTCGCTATCGCTCAGCACTTCCACCCCAGCGCGGCTGCCGCGCCGGGGACCCCGGCTGGCCCCTGGCTACCTTATTCCGCGCCGTTGGCGCTAAATCCAAAGCCCGCTGCATTAATACGCGTTGCACTTCCAAATTGAATTCGCAAATCATTAGCCTAAAGCCTGAACTTTGAAGGCAGCCACCATCTTCTCTCGTCGTAGGTTGACTCAGAGGCTCGCGTCTCCTAGAGTGCTCTGCTCTGTCGTTTGCGGCGAAAACCGATGGCTATCAAGATCGAGAATCAGTACAACGGCAAGCTTCCCCGGAATACGTTAGCTAACGTGGAGAGCGCTTTAGCGAGTGTTCCGCGCGAGCACTTACGTGGAATCGAGCGCCTGCGTTTGGTCGATGCGATTACTGAGCCGCGCGCGCGCGTGGCGGCGAAAGGTACGGACCTGCCCGGCCTCTATCACCCGCGCCAGGGAACGCAGGGCGCGTGGTTCGAAGTTGCAATAACCCCTCTGACTTCGGCGAATAAGCCGTTCCACAAACGAATAATTCCCCGGCTCTCATTCAAGGGAAACCTCGCGGCCGTAATCTTCTCTTTAGTTGGTCAGCATTACTATCTGACGTTGCGGCATTCTGTGAAGCGCGGGGCGGTAGAACCAGCTGTGCGCGCATACGTCGAAAAACAGTTGAAAGCCTGGAACGAGCAGCAGCACAAGATTCGAGCGAAGCTCTTTAAGCCGCTGCAGCCTACTCTGGAGCGATGGAGTAAATCCCTGGCGAAACGAGCTGCGGAGGAAAAGAAGAAGAAGGGATGATTTGAAATCGCTATCGAGACCGAATCGTTACAAGGATTTGAGTTACATGGCATCGTCGATATTCTGCGCCGCGGCATTCAAAGCTTCAAATAGTTCTTCTGCACTCACGTTGGCTCTTTTGAACTTCACCTCGACTTTGAATTCCCTTTCCGGCCCTTCATAACGAAAAACGTAAGGCTCTGATGCGCCCGTGGGATCGATAAACGCTCTCCGTGCCTTACGCGCGCCGTCGCGCGTTAGACCTTGCACTGCAATCTGTTCGGCCATAGTCCGCATCGAGTCATCATCAGGCTGGCGGACGATTTGCAGGAGAAGAGATTTCGACGTGATCTCTGAAGTGCGACAAATTTCGCGTATTGATTCCGGAATGGAGGCGATCGAGAGCGCTTCGGTAACCGTGCTCCTGCTCTTCCCTACTTTTCTTGCCACATCTTCGTGCGTATAACCGAAGCGTTCGCACAACGCGCGCAACCCATCGGCCTCTTCCCATGGGGTTAAATCCTTGCGCTGCATGTTTTCGATTAGCGCAATCTCCGCGACGGCACTATCGTCAACATCCATCTCGATACACGGGACTTCTTTGAGTCCAGCTGTCCTGGCCGCGCGCCAGCGACGTTCGCCGGCAATAATCATCCAGCGTCCCAGGGTTGGCTTGACCAGCAAAGGCTCGAGCACGCCCTTCTCGCGGATCGAAGCGGTGAGTTCCGTAAGATCGCCAATGTCCGTGCGTGGCTGATCGGGATTCGGGTCCAGCTTGTCGACGGGAATTAATCGACCAACGTGACTGAGACGATCCTGCGTCAGTTCTTCGACGTAGTGCGCGTCGTGGCGCATGCTTAAACCTGTGGGCAAGCCTCTTCTAGACACGGCTTATTACCTCTTTGCAAAGTTTTTCGTACTCGACTGCGCCCGACGATTGCGGCGCGAAGGTAAAAATAGATTCTTTGTACGCGGGAGATTCTTCCAATCTTACGCTCTTAGTAATCACAGTGTCGAAAAGTTTACGGCCAAAGACCCGGCGAATCTGCTCGTAGACTTCCCTGCCCAGGGTTGTTCGCTTGTCATGGAGCGTAACGAGCACTCCCAGTACCTCGAGATTTGGATTTGGGCGGGCTTTAACTTTTTCGATGGTTTCAAGCAGATCGTCCGTTCCTTCGAGAGCGAAATACGATGACTGAATCGGGATCAATACATGACTCGACGCAACCAAAGCATTCACCGTAATCAAACCGAGCGTTGGCGGAGTATCGATCACAATGACTTCATAGGTTTTCCTGAGCGGCTCAATACGATCTTTCAAACGAAAGGGCGCATCAAAGTCGCCAACCAATTTCGACTCAAGCTTTGCCAGGCTAATTCTCGCGGGAACCAAATCCAGGTTTTCGATGGTCGTTTTATAGATTGGTAAGTCGCCGGGTGCCTGGCCGTCCATCATCAGCTCGTACGCTGAGCGATCGATTCCCAGAGGATCGAGAAAAGAGATAGAACTATTAGCCTGCGGATCCAAATCGAGGAGGAGGGTTTTGGTTCCACGCCTGGCAAAGGCGGCAGCGAGGTTAATCGCGGTAGTGGTTTTCCCGACACCACCTTTCTGATTAGTGATCGCGATTATCACCCTGTCGATTTGCTTGGTCAAAAAAGTCCTTCCATCAAGGTCACGTGATCACATTGGCAAATCACTGGCGTCACCGATGACATCCGGCCATTCTTCTTCGGCTCCCTCGCCTTCCGTTTCGCCTTCATCGGTAGCGATCGTATTGCGTGAAGCCTGAATCACTTCAACATCGACGAAGATTGGGCAATCAGCCCGCAAAGCCAGCGCAATAGCATCAGAGGGTCGGGAGTCGAGTCGCATCGGTTCGCCGTTTTCTCCAGTCAATTCGATTACCGCATAAAAGGTATTATCGCGTAGTGACGTGACGACGACGCGATCCACTTTTAGTCCTAACTCGACGATAAGATTACGCAAGAGGTCATGCGTCATCGGTCGCGGAGGCGCTATTTTTTCGATCTCCAACGCGATCGCATTTGCCTCGTACGCTCCCACCCAAATCGGGAGCATGGTTTCGCTGTTGACATCCTTCAGAATGATTATGGGGGTGCCACTGTTGGGGTCCATCATCAAAGCGCGAATTTTGACTTCAATTTCCATGTTCCCTGCCCCGCCTGTCCTTGATTCGTGGCCGGCTCAAGCCGCCGATAATGCCTCGCCGTAGAGGCTGTTAACCTTAGCCTCCGTCACCCGCACCCTGGCGACTTGTCCCGCGGTTACGGACCCACGCGGAAAGTTGACAACCTTATGACATGTGGAATGCCCTGTCATGTCATCATCCGACTTGGTGCTGTTTCTTTCTGCAAGCACTCTAATCTCGCGACCGACATACGCTTTGTAAATATTGCGCTGAATCCCCTGCTGCAAATTCTCCAACTCCAGAAAACGTTCGGCCTTTTGACTCCTGCTTACATTGTCATTCATTTTCGCTGCCGGCGTGCCCGGACGTTCGGAGTATTTGAAGATGTAAAGCGCGTGATAGGTCACTTGTTCGACCAGCCTCATCGTTTCGCGAAAATCAGCATCGGTCTCTCCGGGAAAGCCCACAATGATATCACTAGTGACAGCAATCCGGCGTCTGGCTTTTTTGATCGTTTCAATTCTGCGCAGATAATCGCTCGCCGTATGTCCGCGCCGCATAGCGCGCAGCACACGATCGCTGCCCGATTGCGCCGGCAGATGAACCCATTCGCAAAGGTTCTCATGATCTTCGATCGCAGCAACGATATCGGGATGAAAATCTCGCGGAAACGATGTCGTAAACTTGACTCTCTCGATGCCCGTTGCTGCCGCAGCCCTCAACAAACGACAAAATGGCGTCGCGCCTTCGAAACCCTCGAGACCGGTCTCCGTTTTCGGTCGATAGCTATTCACGTTCTGTCCGATTAGGTGAATTTCGCGATATCCGTGATCATTTAACTCTCTTATCTCGGCAACGATTTCAGAAGCCGGACGACTTTTTTCGCGTCCGCGAGAATACGGCACGATGCAATAGGTGCAAAACTTATTGCAGCCTTCAATGATCGGTACGAAGGCTACATACTTCGATGTTCGAGCAGTCGCGGGCACATCCCACTTTTCACCTTCGCCACGTTCATCGAGATCGATTACGCGCTCTTCACCTGCAAGCGCGCGCCCGATAAGAACCGGGAGACGATCTGTGGCTCGGGTTCCGACAATCAGATTTACGAAGGGACTGTTGTTGAAGAGGTCGCTGCCTTCCAGTTGCGCGACGCATCCCATAACGCCAACGACGGGTTCCGACTTGAGTCTTTGACGTCGCACTTCGCCGATGCGTGTGAAGACTTTGTGCGCCGCCCGCTCACGCACTGAGCATGTATTAAAAATGACAACGTCAGCATTTTCACACGAATTCGTAATGTCAAATCCGGCAGCTCGCAAACGAACCGCCGCGCGTTCACTATCAGCAACGTTCATTTGACAGCCAAAGGTTTCGACGTAAACGGTGGTGCTCATCAGTTTCCTTGAATCTGCCGAAAGTCTAGCAGATTTCGACGTGCTGTTTCTATTGAAGAGATGTCTGATTTCTTCGTTGTCTGCTTGACGCGTTTGCAGCGCTCCGAGTAGTATCGGGCTCTCGCTCTGTAACTCCTAACTCCCGTTAAGTAACGAACGAATATTGGAGTACTCAAATGTCTTTCAACAAAATCATTCTCGTCGGTAACCTCGGCCGAGATCCCGAGTTGCGTTATACCCCGCAGGGCACGCCAGTCTGTAGCTTCAGTTTGGCGACCAATGAGCGACGTCGAGATCGGAACACCGGCGAAAACAATGACATCACTACCTGGTTTCGCGTAACCCTCTGGGGTCGCCAGGCAGAAACTGCGTCTCAATACCTAACGCGCGGCCGGCCGGTTTACATCGAAGGCCGACTTCGCATCGAGGAATGGACCGATCGCGACGGAAAGCAACGGCATACGCTCGAGGTCCACGCTACCGATATGCAATTTATCGGCGGTGGTAGAGGCGACGAAGCCGGTGCGCCTCCCGCGAAAGCCGCAGCAGCCGCAAGTGATTCCGCGCCTCCGCCCGCAGATTTGAGCGACGACGATGTTCCGTTCTAATGCGCAGGGGCGGAGCTCGTAGCCTGAGATCGAGCCGGCTTATGCCTCGCTCGTTCCCCACTTACCCATTTGGCGAAGTTTCCGATAGCGCCGCTCGAGTCGCTCTTCGACATTACTACTAGCGGATTCAGCAAGGCGAGCACAGAGGGCCGAATCAAGTAACCGGGCGCTCTCGTCGTGCGAGGCCTGGGCTCCGCCTTCAGGTTCGGCTATCACCTGATCGACAATTCCGTTGCGATGCAGGTCTTCAGCAGTCAGCCGCAGTTCCTCGGCGGCCCGGGCAGCCTGGCTGGAATCCTTCCATAGAATCGCAGCACAACCTTCAGGCGAGATCACAGAATAGATCGCATTTTCAAGCATCAGCACTTGATCGCCGACGCCAATCGCCAGCGCGCCGCCGGATCCACCTTCACCGATTACGCTTACTATTATCGGGACAGCCAACTTAGCCATCTCGCGAAGGTTGTAAGCAATGGCTTCAGCCTGGCCACGCTCTTCTGCATCAATTCCGGGATAAGCGCCGGGAGTATCGACGAAACAAAAAATCGGTCGTTCAAACTTTTCCGCTAACTTCATCAGACGAATAGCCTTTCGATAACCTTCAGGTTTTGGCATTCCGAAATTGCGAAATTGCCGCTGCTTTGTATCACGACCTTTCTGATGGCCGACAATTGCGGCCGGCATTCCATGAAAACGCGCGAACCCGGAGACAATCGCTTTATCATCTGCGTAACGCCGATCTCCGTGGATCTCCGTGAAGTCCTCAAACAACCGCTCGACAAAGTCGAGCGTATAGGGGCGATCCGGGTGTCGAGCCAATTGAACTCGCTCGAAAGCCTTCGTCGAGCGGCTTTTGGCATTTTTGTGTTTCGCTGTCATAGGTCAAGCTACGCCCGCTATCGCGGCACGCATGCCAGTTGAAAAACCTCCCCAGGTGACTTCACAACCGAGCTCCCGCAAAGCTGTTTCGATCTCTTCGCTTCCCTGGACGTTCAACGATGGATGGACGCGCACGCGCACGAGCATACCTTCCGAAACCAGCTCAACGAAAACATCACAATCCCCTTTGCAGGTTTCGACCACGTTGCGCACCCCATCGCATATCGTTTGGAAGTTTGTCATGGATGGCAGTCGAATAATGAGTTCCCTGGCTTTTTGTTGAATCGCTTGCCCGAGTTCTCCGATCTTTTCCACGATAACAGTAATCGCACCATCTTCGGTAATTTCCGCTCGCCCGGTTATCAGGAGTGTGGCTTCTTCCTTTACCTGGTTACTATGTTTTCTAAAAGCTTCCGGCCAGACCACACACTTAACCGCTCCATCCTGGTCTTCAAGGCGAAAGATCGCGAATCGATCGCCCTTCTTAGTGGTCCGCAATTGAAGGCTGGTAACTAGGCCGGCAATAGTCGCACGCGCCCCACTTTCCTGCAGGGCCAACTCAGCAGACGACATTGCCCCGAGTTTAGTAATGACCTCAGAATGTGAGTCTAACGGGTGAGCAGTAATGTAAAACCCGAGCGCCTTTTTTTCCGCCGCCAACATTTCAGAAAGGGTCCAGGCGGAGGCGGCGGATAATTCTGCCAGAACCTCATAGTCCGACACCTCGCCACCGCGAAACAGGTCATTTTGGCCTATCGCTTTCGCGCGTCTTGCTCTCGCCGAAGAAGCGAGGGCGTTATCAATCGAGGCAAATAGTTTCGCGCGCCAACTGCTAATGGATTCGAGGTTCGCTTTCAGCGAGTCGAAGGCTCCGCTGCAAACCAAACCTTCCAGCACGCGCTTGTTAATCGAGCCATCCTCGAGCCGCTCAACAAATTCCGACAGCGACCGAAAGCGTCCTGCTTCACGAGCCTTGATTATCGCGTTAACACTTCCAAAACCAATCCCTTTGATCGCAGCCAATCCGTAACGGATGGCGGCTTGCAAAGGCGTGAAGCCCAAGTTGCTCTCGTTGACATCAGGTGGAAGGAGCGCAATTCCCTGCCCCTGCATCTCTTTCGTATAACGAAAGACCTTTCCCGTGTCTTCAATTTCATTGGAGAGAACCGCAGCGTAAAAGTGCTCGGGATAATGAGCTTTAAGGTACGCCGTTTGAAAGGCAAGATAAGCATAAGCAACGCTGTGTGCCTTTGGGAAACCGTAATCGGCGAACTGGCTCATCAGAGAAAAAATCTGCTGTGCCTTTTCGCGCTTGATGCCGCGCGCGACGGCGCCAAGAATAAATTTCTGTTCCTGCTGAGCCATCTCTTCACGGTTCTTCTTGCCCATGGCCTTTCGCAGGCTGTCTGCTTCGGCCATCGTGTATCCGGCAAGTTTCTGCGCAAGATGCATCGCTTGCTCCTGGTAGACAATCACTCCCTGTGTGCTGTCCAGAATCTCCTTCATCTCCGGCACGATGTAGCGGATGCTTTTCTTTCCGTGATGCCTTTGGATAAAGTCATCAACCATGCCGCCGTCAATTGGACCCGGCCGGTAAAGCGCGTTCAGCGCGGCCAGGTCCTCGATGTTCTTCGGCTTAAGCTTGCGACATATCTCCTGCATTCCAGAGGATTCGAACTGGAATATGGCGTCTGTCCGGCCCTCGGCAAACAGTTGCATAGTCTTTTCGTCGTTAAGCGATATCTTTTCCCAATCCACCGACTCATTAAGCGATCGCTTTATGCCGCTTAAACAGTCGCTTATGATCGTAAGGGTGTTAAGGGCAAGGAAGTCCATCTTCAGGATGCCCACCTTCTCGAGGTCAGACATCTCGTATTGAGTGGTAACTTCATCCTTGCCGGATACCGCGATTGGGATTAGTTCTTCCAAAGGCTCCGGGGTAATCACGACGCCGGCGGCATGCACCGATACGTGGCGCGCGCACCCTTCAAGCCTTCGGGCCAGGTCGATCAGGTCGCGCACCTGATCGCTCGTATCCATAGCCTTTCGAAGCTCAGGAGTCTGTTGAATTGCCTGTTCTATGCTTACGTTGCGTCCACGAACGGGTGGCGGAATCATTTTCGAGATACGATCAACTTCGGCATAAGGCATATCCAAAGCACGGCCCACATCTTTTATGGCGGCGCGGGATGCGAGCGTTCCAAAAGTGACGATCTGGCAGACAGAGTCACGACCATAAAGGTCGGCGACGTGATTGATCACTTGCGACCGGCCGCGAACGCAAAAGTCGATGTCGATATCCGGCATGGAGACTCGATCGGGATTGAGGAAACGCTCGAAGAGCAGATCATATTTCAACGGATCGATATCGGTAATTCCAAGACAGTACGCAACCAGTGACCCGGCTGAAGACCCCCGCCCGGGACCGACCGGGATACCGTTGTCTTTCGCGTAGCGTACGAAATCCCAAACCACGAGAAAGTACCCTGCGTAACCCATCCGCTTGATCACTTCCATCTCATGCCAAAGGCGCTTCTGGTACTCAGCAAGAGTATGTTTGAGTTCACCTCTCGCTTCTTCGAGGTCCCAGACTCTTTCCTTGCGGGTCTGATAACCATCTCTAACTGTCTTCTCAAAGAATTCGTTGACCGATAAGCCTATATCGGATTCAGGAATCGGGTAGTTAGGCAAGTGGTTGATGCCTTGCGGTAAACTCAAATCGCATATTTCCGCGATGTCTACTGTCCGCCGCAAGGCCTCAGGCAATTCGCTGCCGAAGATGTCCCACATCTCATCAGCCGAGCGAACGTAAAAGTTTGGCGTCCCGTAACGCAACCGATTCTGGTCGCTCACAGTTTTCCCCGACCCGATGCACAACAAGAGATCGTGAGCGCGCGCGTCATCGGGCATCAGATAGTGCGCATCATTTGTGGCGACTAGTGGGATTTCGGTCTTCCTTGATAACTCGACTAAAGGCTTACGGATGCGCGCCTGAGGCTCCAGCCCGTGTTCCTGAATTTCAAGGAAGTAATTTCCCTTGCCCAAAATATCCTGAAATTCAAGAGCCGCAGCGGCTGCGTCGTCAAAACAATCGCGCGCGAGCATCGCCGACGGAACGCCGGACATACATGCCGACAACGCGATCAAGCCCTTACTGTGCTGAGCAAGCAACTCTTTGTCGATGCGCGGCTTGTAATAGAAGCCTTCCGTGAACGCCTTCGACGTCAGCCGCGATAGATTGCGATAGCCCTCGAAATCCTTTGCCAAAAGGATCAGGTGAAAATTAGTTTTTTCCCCCGGTCCTGCGCGCCCGGCCCGATCTTTCCTACTTCCAGCCGCAACGTAGGTTTCGCAACCAATGATCGGCTTAATACCACGAGCCTTCATCGTGTTGTAAAAGGAGATTGCACCATACATGTTGCCGTGGTCAGTCATTGCGCATGCGGTCATGCCCAATCTTTCGACCCGTTCTGCAAGTGGCTTGATTTGGATGGCGCCGTCAAGAAGACTGTAGTCGGTGTGAAGATGGAGATGTGCGAAGTTCTTGCTTTGCATGCCGTATGAAGAAATTTCTAAACCGATTGAATCAGACCTGATTCGATGTCACACTATATCACGTGGCGTTTGGGAATCAACCAAACAAGATATTGAAGTGTGCATTATTGATACCGGACTTGAGGACTTACGCCAGAAATTATTTTCACTCCCATTGCGGTAATTTCTTAATTTGCGTTTTTGTTTGCGGCTTCAGTAGTCGCTTTGCGGCTTTGCGAGAAATATTGCGCAGCGAAAAGCATTTCATGCAAAGGCGCGAACGGGGCCGAAAGGCCGTAAAGGAGAAATCAAGACACTACTCCCATTCAATAGTGCTGGGGGGTTTCGAGCTGACATCATAAACTACGCGATTTACTCCCTTCACCTCTGAAACGATACGCGTAGAGACTCGAGCCAGAAGATCGTGTGGTAAGCGTGCCCAATCTGCCGTCATCCCATCCACGCTTGTAACTGCTCGAATTGCAATTACTTGTTCATAAGTTCGTTCATCCCCCATCACACCAACCGTGGAGATAGGTAAAAGAACCGCAAACGCCTGCCAGACCGAGTTATACAACTCGGCCTGGCGCAGTTCTTCATCGAGGATTCGATCGGACGCCCTCAATAGGCGAAGTCTTTCTTCATTCACTTCGCCAAGAATCCTGACCGCGAGACCTGGGCCCGGAAATGGATGCCGATTGAGGATTTCTTCGGGCACCCCAATTTCTCTACCGATCATTCTAACTTCATCTTTGAATAGTTCCCGCAGCGGTTCGATTAATTGCAAATTCATTCGATCGGGTAATCCACCAACATTGTGGTGACTCTTGATAGTCGCTGAAGGGCCCCGCACCGACACTGATTCGATCACGTCCGGATAAAGTGTTCCCTGTACCAAAAAATCAACGCCACCAATATACTTCGCCTGTTCCTCAAAAACTTCTATAAACATAGCACCAATCCGCTTGCGCTTATCCTCTGGATCGGTCACACGGTGCAATGCCTTAAGAAACCGGTCGGTGGCATTGACGCCTCGAATATTCAATTTCATTTTCTGCTCGAGCAGTCTTTGCGTAGATTCGAATTCGCCTTCTCTTAGCACGCCGTTATTGATGAAAACACAGGTTTGTCGTTCTCCTACTGCTCTATGTACAAGCGCTGCAGCCACCGAGGAATCAACGCCTCCCGACAAACCACAAATCGCACGACCTCGTTCGCCGAGGCGAGATCGAATGCGCTCAACCTGCTCTTCCACCGCGGTCGCAGGTGTCCAGTCGCCCTTACATCCGCAAATATCAAACAGAAAATTTCGCAGTATCTGGGCGCCGAGCGGCGTGTGTGCCACTTCAGGATGAAACTGCACGCCATAAATATTGCGAGCTGCATTCTCGAACGCGTTAATAGCGTCGGCAGTCTGCGCCGTGACGCGAAACCCGTCGGGAACCGTCGTAACATGGTCGCCGTGACTCATCCAGACATCCAATTCCTTTGGCAAGCCGGCGAAGAGAACACTCGCTGAGTCAACGACTGTTAGCCGTGCGTAGCCGTACTCTCTGCTCTTCGAAGGCTGTACATCGCCGCCAAGATTATGAGCAATCAGTTGCAGCCCGTAGCAAATGCCCAGCACCGGACACTCAACAGCGGGCAGCAATTGAGGACGTGGTCGAGGAGCGTTATTGTCATAAACGGAGGAAGGGCCGCCTGAAAGAATCAGTCCCCGAGGCTTGCGCGAATGAAGTGTCTCTGGGTCTATATTGAAAGGAAGTATTTCGCAATAAACACCGGCTTCGCGTACCCGTCGAGCAATGAGTTGGGTATACTGCGAGCCAAAGTCGAGTATGATTATCGTTTCGTGACTTGGACTCCCCAAAAAAAGAAAACCTCCATGTCAAGCTGCGTATCAAAAGTTGCGGCCTGTTCTCAGCCTTCGAATTATAGGTTGGCGACTAATGAACGAGCAAAGCGAGCGCGGCAGATAGAAAGCTAATTCATGAAAAGGGACCCTCTGCTCTTGCAGAGCAGGAAAATCACTCGCACGTTGAGTTGCAGCGCCTTCCTGGTGCTCCTTAGCTTGGCCGCCGTGCCAGAGCTGGAATGCCGCCAGGATGAGCACATCGCCCTCGCCCTCTCCCAGCCACTGATTGCTAAATGGCGATATGAATCGGACCGCATGTCGAATCTTACGCCCGCATCGGACGATCGAACGATATACCTTCCACTAACTTCGGGAATCCTCGTAGCGCTCGCCGCCGCCGACGGGCAATTACGCTGGAAGGCGGATGCGGGAGGAGAGTTCTCTTCAGCTCCGGTGGCCGATGAGCGAAACGTTTATGTCGCGACTGAGTATCACCAGCCCGTTGGCAATCAATCTCCGATTCATGGAACTCTGCGCGCAATCAGCAAAGAAACGGGTGTGACTCACTGGATGAGGACTCTGCCATCGCCGCTTCGCGGAGGCCTCGTCGCGACTACTACGAGATTATTCGGGGCAGCGTCTGATGGGCGCGTTTATGCATTCGACAAAGGCTCGGGTTTGACTGTCTGGATTAATCAATATGCGCAGGCCTTCTCGGGGCAGCCTGCGGTCTTTGGAGACCGACTATATATCGGAGGTGACACGGGGACTCTTTTCGCCCTGGATCAGAATACCGGAAGAACCGTTTGGCGTTATCGGACGCGAGCTGCCATTCAGGGTCCGATCGCGGTCGCAAATGGAGTAATTTACTTTGGTTCGGGCGATGGTTATGTGTACGCGTTCAATGAGTCACGGGCAAACTTGCTGTGGCGTCACCGGACCGGAGCGGCCGTGCAGGCGGTTGTAGTCGTTGACAATGGTCTACTGGCGGCCTCGCTCGACAACTTTGCTTACCTGTTGTCATTAAGAAAAGGCTCGCTAATCTGGCGTCAATTACTTCCAGGTCGAATAGCCGCGCGACCTATAACCGCCCCGGACGGTGCCCTGTTCACACCGCTTTCAACTGACAGCGCGATCGTTTTGGGCTTAAAAGACGGCAAGCCCGTGAACACTCTGCCGCTCGGCGAGGACAATAGCAGCAGCGCGGCGCCGATAGCTTTAGCTGGCCTGGTGCTCGTGCCTGTTCCTCACGGGTTGCTCGCCTTCGCGGCTCCCCAATCAAAACACTGAAACTTTCAGCGGAAATACTTGGAGTTATAGACACCGATCAAAGGTAGTTCAGTTTGTCGTTCGTGGCGTTGCTCGACAAACTAAAGGAAGCTCTGATCAAGTTCAGGTTCTGGCGAGCAATTACCGCGAAGCGGTTACTAAGCATAGCCCAGGGTTGCGGCGCTTCGCGGCTACCCTGGGAAGAAAAGTTCAAGAAGAAACGCAACCCCAACGGGGTTGTGTCGATTCGCAATAAGGGATGGTGAGCAAGATTGTCGCAACCCCGTTGGGGTTACATAGTTCATTCACACGGTTCCCAGGGTAGCCGCGAAGCGCGGCAACCCTGGGCTGTTTGCGGTAACCGCTTCGCGGTGAAAACATTATCGTAAAGACATCAAACTTAATCAGAGGTTCCTAGACTTCGTTGATCTCTGGTGATTTGTCTGACGAACGTCGAGTAAGTGAGGTCCAGCCGCGCGAAAGTAGGCCGTGAATGACATAGGCTACGACGAGGAAAAGAAGGATCCACCGGGAATACAAATAGATCAAGCCAGCCACGGCAATCATTCCGATTGCCAGTCTTGCGCTCAATCTTCTACCGGCGCCGACCGATTTAAAGCTCGTGAATCGGAGAGTGCTAACCATCAACAAACTTAGAAGTGCCACCAGGATCATCAGGAGAATCGCCAGCATCTGAGGAGGATGCGGCGCATACTTGATGGGCGTCGGCGCAAAGTGAACGATGGCTGCGATCAAACATCCCGCAACCGGGATTGGCAAACCAACAAAGCTCTTCTTATCTACCTTTGGAGTTCCTTCCGCCAATGGACGCGGGCGCGATGCCTGGACATTGAATCTTGCCAGCCGAAAACCACCGCAGATGACATACATGAACGACAAAAACCACGCTAACTGACGAGCATTCATCCACTCCTGCAAAGCCGTGCCGTAACCCCAGGCATACGCGAGCACAGCCGGCGCCAGACCAAACGAAACAATATCGGCTAACGAATCCAGCTGAATTCCGATCTCTGTCGTGCTCTTGGTCATACGGGCGATGCGACCGTCGAGCATATCGCAGACAAAAGCCCAGCCGATCGCCATGGCCGCGTAGTCAAAGCGCTCTGCTGCTTGCGGTATTTGCGCTCCGCCTATTCCCAACAGACGAAAGCCGCTCATCGTAGCCATAAGAGAATAGAAACCGGCGAGGATGTTCAGAGCTGTGAAGATAGACGGTATGACGTACACGCCCTTCTTCAAGCCTTTGTGGCCGGACGGAGCAGGCGGAGCGCCAAACCGTCTACCTGGTTGCAAACGAGGTACGCTCATTTTCTAACTTTGCCGACCACAGTCACTCCCCCCCGAACGTGCATGCCCTCTTCCACGATCACATCGACAGCGGGAGGCATCAGCAGGTCCGTGCGCGATCCAAACCTTATCATGCCAAATCTTTCGCCGCATTCTAACCTGTCTCCCTGCTTCTTCCAACAAACGATTCGACGCGCCAAAATGCCGGCGATTTGAGTGCACTTCACGGTCAACTCATCGCCTTGAATTGTTAAGGTATTCTGCTCGTTCAACGAGCTGGCCCGCTCGCTGGTAGCCATTAAGAATTTGCCTGGTTTATAAGTGATTTCCGTTATCTCTCCGGCGATTGGCGCTCGATTCACGTGCACGTCCAGCGGCGACAAGAAGATGCTAACGAGCGATTCCGGCGAGGTAGGGCCGCTCCGTCTAACCACCGTAACACGGCCGTCGGCCGGCGCCACAACAATGCCAGGTTCAGAGGGCACGGTTCGAGAGGGATTGCGAAAGAAGAATGCCATAAATACTCCGATGATCAAGAGGCCGACAGCTACCAGCCAGTAACCGAGCAGCACAGCTACAATGGCCAGCACGATCGGTACTATTACGAATGGAATTCCGTCGCGAACCATAATCGCCTCGGTCGAAAAACAAACGGGGCCGAACAGCGAATCTGTCGTCCCCGTCTGGATTCAGAACCAACAGAGGCAAGCGGGTTCCTGCGGCCCGCTGCGCCTCTCAGTTCATCACAAGATTAATGCTCCGTGCTCGCGCTCTTTTCATGCTGGAGCATCAATGAATACATCTGATCCTTGAGTGCCAACTTTTTCTTCTTCAATGTAACTTCTTCCAACTGCTCTTCGTCGCTCGGGTATGAAAGTGCGGACAATTGGCTCAAACGCGCTTCGTAACGGCCATGCTCGCGAGCTAACTCGCGAAACTCAGGGTTGCTCGTCATCAATTCCTCTTTAAGGCTGTCCCCCTTTGACATTTCCATGTCGACTAGTCTCCTCTCGAATTGTTTGCCTGGAGTGAAAATAGATCCGGTGAGAAGTGCTCACGGCGGTTCTGCATGGCGGAAATGTTAGCCCAATCACTAATGCCAAATCAAGGCCTCGATTTCAAGCTTAGTGTCTTAATTTCTCTTTGCGCCTTTCGACTTTCTTCGCGCCTTTGCGTGAAATGCTTTTCACTGCGCAATATTTCACGAAAAGTCGCGAAGCGGCTACTGGAGTCGCAAAGAAACGCCGCAAAGTAAGACATTACTATTTCAAAGAAACGGACATTATCAGTGCGTCTTCCAGCGGGGCGCGATAATAACCCCGGCGACGGCCGGTCAATTCAAATCCGCAGCGACGATAAAGCGCCTGCGCCGAGTTATTTCCCGCGCGGACTTCCAGGAGCGCCAGCTTCGACTCCTTTTCCCGGCCCCAGGCCAAAGCTGACTCAAGCAAGCCGGCACCTATTCCAATTCGACGCCAGTCAGGACGAACTGCGATATTGTTAATATGAAGTTCGTCCACGATTAATCGCGCGACAATGAAGCCTGTCACCAGCTTTTCGCTTCCGTCAGATGAAATAAAGCGCTTTCGAGCCACAAGCATGATCACGTCTTCGGGTGATTGCAACTCCCTGTGATATGCGTCCCAGCCCCAGGGACTGAGGCCGCAAACTTCTTCAATCTCGACTACCTCGAGCAAATCGTGCTCGGTCATGCGGTCGATCGTTGGCCTTAAGTCAGCGCCGGTGACTGTTACTTTTGCTGCTGCCATGGTTTCGGAATCTCAGCGTCAGACGGCCTGACATAAGCCGCCCGCAGCTCGTTTGGGTCCACCAGATTTCCCTTTCGGTACTCATTCAACCCCAGCATTGCGACCGCTATGGCTAGTTGTTCTGATGCCCGTACAACTGTCCAGGTGCGTTCTCGATCGGACAGGCCGTTAGTATCGTGCCCCACAAATTCCAGATCGTGCATCTTTGCCCAGGCTCGCAATTTTTCATAATGCAACTGCGCGCCCTCACCAGCCCAGATCAAGCCGGAAAGCCCGCCGTATCTCTGTAGAACCTCTTCTGGCGTTATATGCGACGCAGAGTCCAGACTTTCGATTCTGTCTTCGTGCACGGAAAACATTTGCGCGAACACTTCACCGCGTCCGGCCGGCAAAAGCGCCACCGTGTTTCTGTTCGATGCACCGGCGGCGTAAGCAATCGCGGCCAGGGTTGAGACTCCCGCACATCTTCTACCAGTGCACACCGCAAACGACTTAATAGTGGCCAGGCCGATGCGCAAGCCAGTAAAACTTCCGGGGCCCTTGGCCGCCGCAAAAAAATCGATGTCGTCCAACTTTACTCCGCCGCTCCTGAGGACTTTTTCGACATTTTCCAGCAAGTCCGTTGAATGCGAAGACGAGGCATCTCCATTCACGGTCGATAAGATTTCTTCGCCGCGCGCCAGGCTCACGCTGCCTGCCCGAGTAGCAGTCTCAATCGCCAGGATCAGTGGTGCTTCTTTTTCCGACATGCCTTCCATCCGGCTTTGGCGGTAGAGGCTCTGAGTTCTAACTTCTCTTCTTCGCGCCTTAAGTCTTTTTTGCGACTTTGCGCGAAATGGTGCCCAGCTAAAAACCTTTCACGCAAAGACGCGAAGAAAGTCGGAAGGCGCAAAGACGAATTTTGACAGTAGCGTTTTCTCTCATCGTGGTGGTGCTTGATGTCAGCTTTCTCTGCGTAGTCTCCGCGTTCTCTGCGTCTCGGCGGTGAGTAGATGCTGAAATACGCTCACCGCACAGACGATGAGGGCGCAGAGGAGACGCAGAGAATTTCAAATTGCGCCACTACCGTCATCGTTTGACAGCTGCCACTACGGACGCGATGATGATAAACCACACATTCGTGCTCGGCGCAATCCGAGGCAGAGCTGGTTATTTCCTAAATTCAGTTTTTCTCTGCGCAGTCTCTACGAGCTCTGCGTCTCAGCCGTGAATAGATGCTGAAATACACTCCACGGGGAGACGTTGGGAGCAGAAAGAATTTCAAATTAGGCGATACCAGGCACTTATTTGAGTTCCTATGAAGATTGGAATATTAACCGGAGGCGGAGACTGTCCGGGGCTCAACGCGGCAATACGCGCAATCGTTAGATGCGCTTCGGCGGACCACGTTGAGACGCTGGGAATCAGAAACGGCTGGCTCGGATTAGTTGAAGATGACCTTGTCGAACTGACTCGCACCTCAGTTATCGGAATTCTGCCTCGTGGCGGGACGATTCTCGGCACTTCACGCTTCAATCCGACTAAGGATGCACAATGCATCGAGACTCTGAAGGACAATTGTGCGAAGCGTGAGCTGGCGGGCCTGATTGCCGTCGGCGGCGAGGGCACGCTATCGGCGGCCCGCGATCTTTGGCGCGACCATCAGATTCGAGTTGTCGGGATTCCGAAGACGATCGACAACGACATCAACGGAACTGATTTCACTTTTGGTTTCGATACAGCCGTCTCGATCGTCACGGACGCGATCGATCGTCTGCATTCAACTGCCGAGTCGCACCACCGCGTGATGGTGGTTGAAGTAATGGGCCGCCACACTGGATGGATTGCGGCCTATGGTGGCATCGCCGGCGGCGCCGACGTCGTCCTGGTGCCCGAACATCCATTCAGAATTTCTCGTGTCTGTGAGTTGTTGTCTCACCGCAAGAAGGAGGGTCGCGCGTTTTCGATTGTGGTGGTGGCGGAAGATGCCCATCCGCATGAAGACGAACCGTTTCTGACGAACGAGCAATGCGAAGTGATTTATCGCCATAATCGCCTGGGAGGAATTGGGGAAGCACTAGCGTTTGAGATCGAACACTGCACGGACATTCAGACGCGTGTAACTAAGCTCGGTTACGTGCAGCGGGGCGGCTCGCCTACGGCTTTTGATCGGATTCTGGCCACGAGATTTGGAATCAGGGCTTACGAGCTGGTTCGAGCGGAACAGTGGGGCGAGATGGTTGGCGTGCGCGGAAACAAGATCATCAGCGTGCCTCTTTCAGACGCAGTAGGCGAGCTGAAGCGCCTCGACGAAGACATTTATAAAGTGGCGGAAGTATTCTTCGGTTAGTCTCTTGCGTCCTGCCAACTGTCCACTGCCCACTGTCCACTGCCACTGCCCACTCCCTGGATGACGATCAGTTTCGATAAGAGGCGTCAGTCTGTGACGAGTCCGCAAAGCGGACGCTTGAAAAAAGCCAGCGATTCATCGCTGGGATCAAGTTGCATATCAAACTACAAAGTCCGCAAAGCGGACGACTGAAAGAGTCCTGTCAGTACCACCTGCGTAAGCGGGTGGGTCATTGAGGCAGCGGGGCAGTAGCCCGACCCTCAGGGAAGGCGTGCGTAGCGAGTTGGGGCAATAGCCCGACCGTCAGGGAGGGCGTTGCTTGAAACCTGAAACCCACTCTCACTTTTTCAACAACTCATTCTTATCCAGAAAGGCCAACACCGCTTCATTAAATTCTTTCGGCTTCTCCATCATTATGAAGTGGCCAACGCCATCCCACATATGAAATTCCATGTTGGGTGCAATGTCGCGATCAAGCTGCTCAATGTTGGGCGGGTAGAACGGATTCTTAGCCAGGATCGCCAGCACCGGCACATTAATTTTGTCCTGTCCCCAAATCGACGCGTCAGCCATCCCTTCCATCGCGCTCACTAAGACGTGCTGCGGCGTATTCAGAAGCGAGGCTTTGATTAGTTCCCGGGCTTCGGCCGACAGGTTCGGACTCATCATTGGGGCGAACATCTTCGTCACAGACTCTTGGTAGTTGGGGCTGCGAAAACCCGCGATCAGGCGGTCCATCATTGCCTTGTCGCCAAACGGCCGTAGCGGGCCGTCAACAATGACAATTGCCAGCGTCTTCTCCGGATACTTGCGATAGAACTGCCTGGCTATCGGCGTTCCCATGCTGTGGCCCACCAACACCGCGCGCTTTACTTTGGCATTGCGCAAGACGGCATCAACTGCTCGCGCGAAAAGATCCATGCTATACACAAGTTGTGGCTTATCGCTCTGGCCGTGCCCGGGAAGATCGATCGCGATCACGCGATTGCGCTTTGCGAAGTCAGGCACCTGGTCGCGCCAGTTATCCAGGTTGCAGGTCCAACCGTGAATCAAGACCAGCGCTTCGCTGCCTCTGCCGTAGTTCACATAATGTATGCGCGCGCCGTCGAGCGTCGTGAACCGCGACTCTCCCGTTGCGCTCTTCTCGGCCTTAATTGAATTCTTCTCAATGTTGGGTGAATTTGTAGGGGCAGGGCTTGTCCCTGCCCGTGTGTGATCTTCAAAACGGCCTGATGGTGCGACCGCCAGCGTGAAAGCGAGCGCAACTGCGAAGCAGAGCAAGCGATGCAGGTGAAGCGCCCGCTCAGCTATCAGAGCCTGTTTGATTTTCTTAGTCATAAGAATCTTCCTCTCCTCGAAGCGTAATATTCTTTCGTGGAGTTCTAGCTGGCACGATCAACCAAGTCGTCGAAGACGACGATTATATCAGTAGCCCACAGTGCAAGCCGCGAGTACTAGGCATTAGTCATATGGCAGTCGGCGAAGCCGACGATGTATCGGTAGCCCACAGCGCAAGCTGTGGGTTATGGGTCTTTTAAAAAGGATGAGCCCGCGAACGCGGGCGACATGCTGGGTCCTCGCCGCGGCAGCCGCGCTGGGATGCTCGTTATATCGAAACCGCCGAAGGTAAACTGACAAGCATGTGCACATGATCTGCGGTGCCGTTGATACCGTATGCCTTGCCCTTAAGTTCGCGAGTCAGCCCACCAAGATATGCATACAATTCCGGTTTCGCTTCAGGAACAATTAGGGGTTCGCGATCTTTGGTGCTGAAGATTACATGCGTCAGGTGATTGGTGAAGGTTCTGCTCACTTATGCCGCCCCTCCGGGGCTTGGTGAATTGTGTGGGACTGCTTACCCACAGCTGGCGCTGTGGGCTACCAATATTCCACCCGCTGCGCGGGTTGGTTAACGCGCCAACTGTGGGAAGTTTACCGCAGTTGGCAATCCATGAATTTTTGCATCGGGGAGGGTGTCCGAATAAGGCTTCCCCAACGGAGGCGAATCCCAGTCGTCGCAGCCGACGACACATCAGTAGCCCACAGCGCCAGCTGTGGGTTACGAAGCCGATGTCAGATCGAGTCGCCGCTAGCCCTCCCTGACCACCCCAGCCGAGATGCTCGGCTGGGGACCCCGGAGTTGGGCTAGTGCCCCTTCATCCTGATCGCGAAGCTTTATCGCGGCGGCGAGCGGGGCGGCGCTAGAGCCTGTAAAACAATAGTCAGTGGTCAGTAGTTATAGAAAATCAAGCGCGGGTTGAGCGCAGGCTTTCCGGCTGGCGTTATAAACGCGCACAGCGCGTTGAAAGATTCATTAAGTCTCGTTCATCTTAATTCATACAACCTTCTTCATCTTAAATACGGGCGCTGAACTGTCTTCAAGATTCTCTAACTCGGCCTCGGTAGCACTGATGAGTTTCATTTGCATTTCGATCTTAGTTTCTTTGCCCGGCTGCGGCCCTTTACTCTTCACACTGAACTTCAGCGTCGTGCCATCGAATTGAGGATCGATCAACTCTGATTCTGTTTTGCCCACCACTTGTGGCTTATTGTCTTTGTTGCGGATCACGTAAAAGACTGTCGTTCCGGAAAGTTTGCCGGCGTCGTCCTTGACCGACACTTCTATGGCCACCGGATTCTCGGCGTCCGAAACGGTGCTGTCTCCTGAAACCGGAAACTTGCCTTGCCACCTGCCGGTCACGTCGTATCTGGTTTTCGCGTCTTGCCACGCCAGAGAGGCGGGCAAATTACACGTCAAGAGACATGCCGCCATTAATGCAAACAACCATAGCCTGCGAGCTGTTGTCGCGGCATAGCTTTTATTTTTCATAGGCTACCTCCCAGCGCCGATCTGAAGAACTTGATCGGATTAGACGCCCGCTGAAGAGAAAGAGTTCCTGCCTGATTTCAGTCGCGCTACGACCACCCCAGCGGGGGCTGCCCCGCTGGGGACCCCGCTTCGCGCTTCGGCCTGGGCTACGATATTTGCCGCCTTCGGCGCGAAGAATTTTGCCCCCTCCTGCTACTGCCCCGATGACCCACCTGCTTACGCAGATGGTACTGACTGTCTCTTCCTGGTGCCTTCTGCTTACTGCCTTCTGCCTACTGTTTTATGAGCCCTCCCTCACAGTTGGCCTACTGCCCCGCGTGCGTCATCAACCTAGCAAACCGCTCCAGCGAAATATTCCCGCCCGTCAAAATGCCTACCACCTTCTTCCCGTGCAAGCCCTCCCTGGCGACCACCGCACGCGGGTTGTCCGCGCGGGGACCCCGGTTGGTCGCGCTAGTGCCCCGAAGCTTGATTGCGGCGGCGAGAGAGGCGGCGCCGGCGCCTTCGGCCACTTGCTTCGCATGGCGCGCGAGCAAGCGAATCGCTTCGTTGATCTCTTCGTCAGTCACCAGAATGAAATCGTCGAGCAGCTCCCAAAGAATCTTATTCGTAAGTTCAAAAGGAACGCGGGTGGCTAAGCCTTCATGCTCCGTCTTCATCGTCGGATAAGGATCCAACGTGCGATTGCGCCAGGCGTGCCACATCGCCGGCGCGGCTTCAGACTGAACGGCAATTACCCGAACCCGCGGATTAATCTTGTTCGCAACGATGCAACTACCTGAAGCGCAACTGCCGCCGCCTGCCGGAGCGATGATCACATCGACGTCCGGCAGGTCTTCGAAAATCTCGAGACCAATCGTTCCGACTCCGGCAATCAACTTCGGCTCGTTCGCCGAGTGAACGTAACAGAAACCTTCTTCGCGGGCGACGCGTTCACATTCCAGACGCGCTTCATCAAAATCGCGGCCATACAGACGAACTTCGGCGCCCAGCTCGCGCATCGCCTGCATCTTCGATTCGTTTACATTCTCAGCAGGGGCATAAATTATCACCCGCGTGTCGAAGAGCCGGCCGGCGTAAGCGATCGACTGGCCGTGATTGCCAGTGGAAGCGGTGATCAGAGTGGCCTGCTTGCTGGCGTTGGTGGTGAGATCAACCCGCCCGCTAGCGGCCACCCCAGCGGGGATGCCCCGCTGGGGATCCCGGCCGCAGGCGGTTCCGACAAGATTGACGCCGCCGCGGACTTTGAAGGCGCCGACCGGTTGCAGGTTCTCTAACTTTGCGTAGTAGTCGCAGCCGAGCTCCTCTGAAATTTTGGCGACGCGAACCAGCGGTGTCTTTGGCAGGTACGGCGCAATAAATTCGCGGGCGGCTACGATGTCTTCGAAAGTTGGGCGAAGCATTGCGGGCAAACTAGCAGGTTGCGAGGCGGGAGACAAATTACGTAAATCGTGAATCATAGATCGTGAACGAGAACGGCAAAGTGAAAACGGCAAAGAGCAAAGGGATCAGAGATCGGCGTTTACGGTCCTGGGTCAGACGGCAGAAAAGCCGTGAATCGGCACCGGCCGCACCTCACCCCTTGAGTCCTTTCATTATCTCCGCGTGTCCCTCGAGGATTGCGGTGGTCTGTTCAGGGTTGGGGGCGAGGGACCAGTCGTTGTGGTCCCAGGTGCCGCCGAGAATGATTCCATCGCGGCGCGGAAACATGTAGCCGCTGCTTAGATAACAGTAGTCAATCTCCGGTTGCGGCAGCAGCACTTCCAGTTGGCCGCGTACCGGTTCCAGTTGCTGATCACCGAATAGCGCTCGGGCGCCTAATCCGGTGCAGTTGAATATGACTTGCTCGGGCAGCCGCTTGATCTCTTCACGACTGCGAAATTCCTTCACCACCAATTTACCGCCGGCGATGTAGAAGTCGCGCAGAAGCGCATTGAGATATACGGGCGGCTCGATCAACATGGTGTTGTACTGCTTCACGTAAGGAAAGCCGAAATAATGATCCGAATCTCGGTGAATTTCTATTTCCGGATAGAGGTCGTTGCCGCCAGTTAGTTCGCGATTGACGGACGCTTCGTTATGGTACAGTTCAAATGTTTCCATCCAACGCACACCGTACTCAGGGCCCACGAGATTTTGAAAGGCTCGGTTCGATATGCGGCAGGCAAGTCGAAACTGTTCGGTGAACTTCGTTGTCGTCGCTGCGGGATCATAGACCGAGGTAGGAGACCAGAAACCTCCGGCGATGTTTGAAGTCGTTTCCGGCGGCAGGTCTTTCGCGTAGATAGTTACAGTACCCGGGCCATCCTGAAAACGTCTCTGCAGCAGACGCGCAGTCGAAAGTCCGTTGACGCCGCAACCGAGTACGGCAAAGCGGCGAGGAGTGTGGCGGGAACGCGAACGGCGCCGAGGCCCACCCGCTGACGCGGGTGGTACTGACCTCGTCGTCGCGCTGGTTGACACTGTGACCTCACCTGCGGGCGCGGGTAGTACTGAAAGAAAGTTTCGCGCTAGATCAACCGCCAGCGATGCGGTTCCCCACGAGAGTGTCACGCCCGCTCCGCCGTGACCGTAGTTGTGGACCAGGAGTTTTTCGCCCACTCGCTCGGCCTCAACCTTAAACCCTTCGGGCCGGTATGGTCTGAGGCCGACAACCTCACGAATGATGCGCTCGCGGGCGACTTTAACGGGCGCGAAGTGACGTTCGGTGTTTAAGACAGCAGCAACTGTGCGCGAGCGCGTCGCCATTAAAAGCGCGCTGGTTGCCAGCGCGCCGCGAAGAAAGCTGCGCCGATCAGTTTCAAATTCTATCTGGCTGCTCATCGTCGGTGATTACAGCCTTTCATGTTGAATTGTGCAAGTCAGAGGGCAGAGATCAGAGTCAGGGATCAGTGAGCGGTGAGCGTTCGCGCCCAAACCGCGAGTCCGCTCTCCATGCGACAAGTGGCGATCGTGTGGTTTCTTCCATGATGGATCGTCGTCTCAAGGTCTTCGGCGCGCAGCGCCGGGCTACTGCCTCGAATGGCCAGCCTCTACTCGCACAACCAAAGCATGAACGAATCTAACTAACGGATCTTCATAGTCGGATCGCCGAAGAGGATCCAGGTGCGGCGGACGTCGAGGTCGTTGGTGGCGGTCTTGCTCTGCCGGCTGGCATCGCCAATCGGAATCGATGGTCCCCGGTACAGCAATTGAAACATTTGCTGTCCCATCTGGTGCTGCGGATCGGCAACAGTCAGACCTGAGGAAGCAAAACTTGCGACTGCGCCACCGTTCGGCGCTTTCATGAGAGATTCGGCCAGCCCTTGGAGAACCAACTCAGGAAAAGGCTCAGAGAAAAAACCATTCAAGCAATCCATCACGACGACGAACGGCAACTTATTGCCATTATTAAGTGCCAGCGCGTCAGTTGAACTGAAAATAGGCCCCGCCCAGATGTCCTCATTGCCGTGTCCGGAATAGGTGACTAGAGCAACTCCTGTGTTGATCTTGTTGATGATGTCGCTGTGCGCCGCGACATCGGAGGGCTCACAGAAGGACGACACCATAGAATCACAGGGCGGACGGTAAACTCGCTGCACATTGCTTTGCATAGCCGGTGGCAAAAGCGTGACCAACTGCTCGCTGAAGTTCGTGAAAACATAGCCGTTGGGCCAGTCCGCGACCATCAACGCTGACTGCGGAACATTTGCCGGACTGAAGTTCACGATTTTTGAGATCATGAGGTTTGCTTCTGGCAGCGTGCGCGCAGGCAGCCGACCTACGGCTATCTCCGGTACGCCGTCATTGTCGAAGTCGGCAAGACTGTCATCGGAATCAGCTTCCATAAAAAGCGTATCGACATGTCGTGAGGGCACGAAATCCACGAAGCCGCTGCTGATGTAGTTGCGCGGATCGTAACTGGCATCGCCTACCAGTAAAAGATAACGCGCTGACGTTGCCCAGTTAGTTCTGGCGAGCAACAGAAAATCCTTGATGGCTTGCGACGTGTGCACGCCATAGCTGAACTCGTCATAAATGTCTTCGACGTCGACTATCTTGACGGTGAAGCCTTGAGCCGTGCGCTGGTTGATAAAGCTCACACCTGCAGGCGCCACGGGCGTCGTCAAACTGGGAATAAAATCTTTGTATGAAATGATCAGCAGGTCGGCGGCGTTGTTGGATTGATTAAGCGTCGAAGGTAGATTCAAGGTGATCGATACCGGATGCGCGGATGCAGGCAGAGCAATCAAACGACGCGCCTTGCCTTTTGAACCGCCTGGTACCGTCGCAGCGTAACCTGCGCCGCTGGTTTCCACTATCGGCTTGATTTCCTGCACGGAGCTCGTATCTGTGATATCAAACGCGCGAATGTTCGGACTCGTAAAGCCGTCAATGCGCGCGCTTTGCGTTGACTTCGCCGTGAATTGAAGAGTGTTGTTGTCGGCTTTGAAGCTGCGCGGATACGTCAAACGAATAGAAGCAAGCAGGCTGATGTCATTGCCCGGCGCTGAGGCTGTTAATTGGATCGAGTTATTACCATCAACAAGTAAGGACGTCGGAAAGAAAATGGTTTTCGTTGCCACCGCCTGAAACGAAAATTGCATCGTGTCAATTTGAGTTCCGTTAATCAACACTTTCACCTGGTGATCTTGTTGTGTGAAGCCTTGAAGCGTGATTTGTATCTGCGCCGAAACGGCCGCCGTTGAATCTGGTGAAGGAGTTCTGATCGTAAATGACGGCAGAGTGGGCGTCACAACCTCACCAAAGAAATTCTCAGTATCTCCATTAAGGATCGACGTGGCATAGACAGTACGCGCCTTCCGCTCAATCGTGTAGACAAACGAAGGCGCAACGGCGAGAGCTAACGCGGTCGCGTGATTACGACGAACGCGCGATTTCCTCCGATGATTGCGGCTATGCTGTTTTCGAGGCGATTTTGCGCGGCCACGGTTTCTTAACCTACCAGCGGCCGCGTTGGATGATGATGTGCGTGGCGCTCTCGCAATGGTTCGAATGCCTGGCGTTGAACTCGATGGAATGGGAACCCGTGGCGCAGGCTTTAACTGCAGGGGGTGGACCGGGAATTTCTCAGTATCGCCATCGTTGTCAGTCGAGGCGCTTTCCGGACGCTCGTTAAAGGGCGCGGCGGTTTCGGTAAGTTGCATGCTCTCATGCTTCTTTTGACGGGGAGCTGTCACTGTGAAATTACCTTCGACCCCTGAAGTGCCGGTAATGATTCCATTCAGCCAGCCGAAAGTAGGATCAGCACTGGAACCCTGACCAGGGTGAGTATCGGTTGGCGCCGGCATCACGTTGTCTATTTTTAGTTCCGCTACGCGCGCCACGCGCTTTCCTGGTTGCGCACCATTGACCAACCAATAGATTTGCATGTCGGTTGATGGGAGATCGACGCCTTCTCCCCAGAACTCAATGTAATCGGAAGAGAGCAGCGGCCCAGTGTCGCGGCTAACGCTAATGGCGATCTCGGAAGCGTTTACAAACATGCGCAGGTTGCCCGCGTCGGCGGACGTGTCGAAACCCGCAGCCGACATCTCGCTTTGGATGATCCGATACCAACCATTGCTGCGTACTCCTATTTTAAGTGCCGGAGTATTCGCAATCTCCCATTGATCCGACAGGGCTGCTTGCGTTACCGCTCCGGCCGCTGCAGTCGCCGACTTGTCATCCGCGACACCCGCCCATTCGCGCTGTGTTGTGGCTGCCGAATTCGCCGAGCCCAGTTCGGATAATAGCCGCGACTGCGAATAGGCCGGCACATTTGATTTCCACTCGGGCGTAATCGCCGGATGAAGCGTGCTCTTGCCGGCGAGGTCCATGTCTTCAAGGTAGTATTGGCATTCGGCCGTGCCTTCGGAATCAAACCATGAATAGGAATAGCCCGCATCGAGCGCAGTTCCCTGCCCGACTATAAGAGCCGATCCTGCGATGATGCCGGGATTGAGTCGTTTGCGATGCCCATCGCGTTCGCGATAAATATTGAAGCCGAGGTTATCGATTTCAAATCCCGTACGCCATTGCAGCAGTACGCCCTTATCGGTCGCGATGGCCTTAACTTCTGCGAGGCGTGCGAGCGCCACGCGGTTCCGTCGCGAAATCTCGGAGGTTGAGCGTGTCCGTGCGGCGCAGCTCGGAATTACGGGAGACCACAAAACCGTAGTAACCAGTAACGCAGATACGAGGCGAAATGGAAATGGCGCGCCAGAGGGGTTCATTACAACGCGGAGAATTATCTTCCAGAGATAGAGTTAAGACAAATGGAAAGAGACAGCCGGTGGTGTCCTGGTTTGATTTACTCTCTGCGTTAACCCTGCGTTTTTTGCGTCTCAGCGGTGAATCCTGCCCACGAAAACCTCACCCATAGAAGCAGAGGCCGCAAATGCTGCGCCGAGCAGAGCTGAAAGTAAAGACACTGCGCTCACGCCGATGTAGGAATATAACGTCGCGCCGGGGCGAGCGGAACCTCGCCCCAATCAATAGAGAAAAGAATCTTCAGAGAAGAATCTTCTTCGAATTACGGAGTTGTGGGACTAGGGTTTGTTCCGCGCGTCGCAATGATTATCGCGATGATGTCACCGGCGACGATGCCAGCGTCGACACCGCTCACACCCCCTGAGGTAGCTGCGGCGCCAGCGGGACCAAACGAAGTTAATTCGCCGTTCGGCAGTGCGCAGAATCCCATCTGCCGGCGCTTCTTGTTTGTCTTCTCAGAGGCCTTGTCGGTATAGATTTCAGTTTCGCCCGAAAGCACGTTCGTCTTTCTTTTGACGACCGCGCAGCCACGCACTAGCTTGGCCCGCACGTTACCGTTTTCGTCGTAGTCGAGCTCAATCTTGGTGTCGGGTACGAGGTCGAGCGTATTGCCATTCCCAAAATCAATCATGGCGCTGACCTGGTCGGGGACTTCGACCGCTGATCCAGTCACGATCGTTCCGCCGTTCGCGACGTCATTTCCGTTCACCTTAATCGGCAGATTGCCCTTGCTCACGATCCGCGCGAGAGGACGCTGGGGTGTACCGGGCGGCGCCGGGGCAGGCAAAGCTCCATGCGCATAGATTGCTGATACAACAAATGCGCCCAGGAAGACGAAAGTAAACCTTGGTCTGGTAATCATCGGGGGGTTGCTCCTACTTTAATCGATTTGAAAAACCTATGTCGCGGGCAACGGATTCCGGGCAGTTTACTTCCCTTTGCCAACCCACGTCAAATCAGGATTAAGTATCCATTATTAAGAATATAAACAGCGAATATTCAACTATTTCTTAATGGCGTGATAGAACTGATCGGCGAGCTGTGGATCGAGCTTCTTGAGATTTGAGAACACGCGCGTTACGCCCTCCTTGTCATTGAGACTGGCGTAAACCAGACCCAGACTGTAATGCGCCTGCGCATAGGTCGGCTTCAGTCGCACAGCCTCTTTGAGAGCGGCGGCGGCATCCTGGTACTTTCCGGCCCTGTAGTTTGCGTTTCCCAGGCCAAAATAGCCTTCCACGCTGGCCGGGTTAATAACTGTGGCTTTCTTGAATGCTTCGGCCCCGTCGTTGAACTGGCCCGCCCGAAAATATGCTGCGCCCAAACTCAGCATTGCTTGCTCGTAATCGGGATTTAGCTCTGTGGCCCGCTTGAATGATGCCGCAGCATCACTGAACCGACCCGTGTTGAAATAAGCTTTGCCCAAATTGTAGTGGGCGGCGACGTAATCAGATTTTGCGGCTACGGCCTGTTTCAAGAACTCGATTGCCTCAGCTGAGCGTCCGGTCTTGTCATAAACGTAGCCGAGCCCGTTCAAGGCCTTCGCGTACTTACTGTCCAAAGCAATAGCTTGTTTATAAGCGTTGACGGCTTCAGCTTCATTCCCAAGCTTGTCTTGAGCGAAGGCAAGGTTGTTGAAAATGATCGCCAGCTTTGGTTTCAATCGAGCAGCTTCTTTGAATGCGGCCACGGCTTCCTCATAATGCCCCAGGTTCGTCAAGACAATACCCAGATTGTTTTGCGCTTCACCATAATCAGGCCGCGATTTAATCGCCTGCTGATAAGCGCTCGCAGACTCGTTGAACCTGGCCAACATCAAATAAGCGTTGCCGAGATTGTAGGCAGCATCGGCAAAGTCCGGCCTTACCTTGGTGGCCTGCTGAAATGAAAGCGTAGCCTCGCCGTATTTCTGCAGCGCGTACTGTGCGGCACCGAGATTATTTTGCGTTTCGGCGTCGTCAGGCTTAAGGCGCAGGGCCTGCGTGAACGCATCGACCGCTTCTTTGTACTTGCTTGCTTTATACGAAGCCGCGCCAAGGTTATTAAAGGCGAACGCGTCGGTCGGCGTTAGTTGAATAACCTTCGTCAGCGCGCCAATTGAATCGTCATAGCGGGACAAACGATCAAAGGCATAGGCCAGATTGTTGTAGGCGTTGGCATTGTCGGGTTGAAACTTCACTAATTGTTGATAAGCCTTCGCCGCCTCTTCGAAATGACCAAGGCTCAATTCGGTATCGCCAAGAGCGTTGAGAGCTTCGGGCCAGTCAGGCTTCAGGCTTAGCGCCCGATTCACAGCAATCGCCGCTTCTGTATATTTTTCGGAAACGCTATAGGCGATCCCGAGATTCAAATAACTCTCCGGCTCGTCGGCTTTTGCTTTTATTGCCTGCTCGAAGGCAGCGACGGCTTCTTTGTTTTGACCAAGCGCCAGGTAGGCGCCGCCCAGATTGTTGAAGGTAACCGGATCATTCGCTTTCAAACTTAGTGCGCTGTTATAAGCTTCAATTGCCTTCCCGTACTGGCCTGCGTCATAAAGGGTATTTCCCTGATTATTTAAGATCTCCGCTTTTTCATCGTTTGATAGCACTGGCTCGACAGGTTTATTCCGCGCAATCTCAATCGGCGATCTGCGAGGAGCGCGATGCCTGGCGATGAGAGCAGCCGCGCCGCCGATAAGGTCGCGAGCGCGCGGCGGCCGTTTGAAGACAACTGCCGCGCCGCCAATGATGTCTTGCCCAATAAGGGCATTAGCGCCGCCGGAAACATCCTGCTGAGGCAGACCCCAGAGACTACGGCCAAAGGCCATCAACACCAGCAGTAAAGCGATGCGCCTGTCAGTCTTACTTTTCTTCAAGAGAAATCTTCCCGCGATAAAAATCGGTAGTGGCTTGGTTTTCGTTAAGAGTTCAACCTTTGGTGGTCAATTACGGGCGAAAGCTAAAGCTCGAACTGCAAATTGACTCGTAAGCTGAAGACCCTCTAGTCAATGAAGCCCTCCTTGGATGCGCTTGCATCGGTTGGCGATAGTCAAGCTGTCACCCATGATTGTGTCGCCAGAGGCCAAAGGGATCCTATGGTTTATTCAAATTACTTTCTGCCAACCCCTGTGCGCCGCGACAGCAGCGCTTCGCGCATGTGATTCGGATGTGCCAAATTGAGAATCGTATTGCTCACCAACACCATTAACTCTTCGTGATCACGAACAAACATGCCGGTCAGGGGCTGGTCATGAGTCTTCGTGATCACACCTTCTCGGACCCACTGCCAAAACTGTTTCTGCGTAGTCCAAAATTCTTTCCGGTCGCGGCAGATTATTAGTGCCGTCTTCTTTTTCTTTTTTTTCTTTTCTTTCTTCGTCATCTTCGCTAATTCAAACAGCATCCAGTAAGTACTTCTTTGATTCCCACCTGTCAAGAGAGCAGGTGATGAACCCGTTCAGACTTCAAGCCTTAGCTTGCGCTTCTAGTCAACAACCTGAAGCTTGCACTTTGATCGCCAACTAACCTGCTACGCAAAGATCGAAGTGCCTTGCTTGCGCCTTTCGACACCTCCGATGTAGGCTTCTGGCTCTTGTAATGAATGAGCACCCGCGTAATGCAGTTCTCTCACTGGCACAAGAATGAGCGCAGATAATCCCACTCCAATGATCAGGCAATACCGAGAGCTGAAAGCTCAGCATCCGGGCTGCCTACTTTTCTTTCGGCTGGGTGATTTTTACGAGCTATTTTTCGACGACGCGATCATCGGCGCCCGTGAATTGCAGATTACCCTGACGGCGCGGCACAAAGAGCGCGGCGATCCGATTCCCATGTGCGGCGTACCACACCATTCCGCTGCTAACTATATCGCCAGGTTAGTTCGTAAAGGCTATCGCGTCGCGATCTGTGAGCAAACTGAAGATCCTTCAAGAGCAAAGAAGCTTGTGCGCCGCGAAGTCGCGCGTATCGTTACCCCGGGCACGCCAATCGATCCACAACTGCTCGAGCCGCACGAGTCGGTCTATCTCGCCGCCGTTTGCGCACATGGTGAAGTTGCGGGCGCAGCCTTTCTCGACATTTCGACGGGCGAATTTCGCGCCACACAGGCCACCGGGCCAGACGCCTGGAATCGCATCGTCGCGGACATTGAATCCTATCGGCCTCGGGAATTACTTTTTCCTGTTTCGCTCGCGCCATTGGTTCGTGCGGGATTTGCAACTGCCCCGCGTACTGAACCTCTGCCGCTGGGTGCTGGCGGAAACCTGACTGTTAAGGAGGGTGCAGAAGCCAAAGAAGCCGTCACCACGTCCGCGCACGGCACGAGTGCACCCTCCCTGACGGTCGGGTTTCTGTCCATGACTCTCACGCCTTTGGATGATTGGCTCTGGCAAAGTGAGGAGTGCGCGGCGCTTCTCGTCAAGCAATTCGGCGTGCGTTCGCTGGACGGCTATGGATTGACCTCAAAGAGCGACGCAATCTGCGCGGCCGGGGCCTGTCTTCGTTACGCGCAAGAGACGCAGCGCGCTGCAGCCGCCCATATCGCTGACATTGTTTATTTTGAGCCCCAGGATCACCTCGTTCTCGATTACATTACCGTGCGAAATCTCGAGCTCACTGAGCCGCTGGGCGAGGGGAATAGATCGAGTTCGCTGCTCGCCGTCATTGACGAGACCGTGACCGGAATGGGTGCGCGTTTACTTCGTTCATGGCTGCTGCGAGCGTCAGTTCGACGAGGTGAAATCGAAGCAAGGCACGGCGCCGTAGCTGAAATTCATGCTTCGCATATAAAACGCGACCGCCTCCGATCTCTTTTCAAGGAAATAGCTGATGTCGAACGGTTGACCGGACGTTTGAATCTTGGCTCAGCCACGCCGCGGGATCTGGTCGCGCTGCGCCGATCGTTTGATCAAGTGCCACAAGTTCGCGAAACGCTGACAAATTCTGATTCGTCTCTGCTGCAAGTCTTGAACGACGCAGCGGATGAACTTGTTGACGTGCGGGCGTTGATCGCATCCGCAATTCAGGACGATCCGCCGGCGAAAGTTGTCGACGGCGGCGTGATTCGCGATGGTTATTCAAGTGAGCTCGACGAGTTGAGATCGGTCAGCCGCAACGCCAAACAGACTATCGCGTCATTGGAAGCCGAAGAACGTGCGCGCACCGGCATCGGCTCGCTGCGCATTCGATATAACAACGTGTTCGGCTATTTCATTGAAGTGTCGAAAGCGAATGCCGCGCGAGTCCCGGAGGACTATGAACGAAGACAGACGCTGGCAAACGCCGAGAGATTTACCACGCAAGCACTGAAACAGTGGGAAAGCAAAGTCCTCGGTGCCGAGGAGCGGATACTTCAGCTCGAGGCGGAAATCTTTGCCGTCGTGTGTCGTGAGGTTTCCGCCCAGACTCCGCGCATTCAGGCAACCGCGCGCGCGCTTGCCTGTATCGACGCGCTCGCCGCACTAGCGGAAATCGCCGTTCGCCACAATTATGTGCGCCCGTCAATGCACGATGGCGACGAGATAGAGATTATCCAGGGACGGCATCCGGTCATCGAAGTCTTCAATGAAGAGCCTTTCGTTCCAAACAGCGTCTATCTGAATAACTCAACCGACCGATTCCTGATAATCACGGGGCCAAATATGGGTGGCAAGAGCACCGTGCTGCGACAAACCGCGATCATCTGTATTCTAGCCCAGATGGGGTCGTTCGTGCCGGCTGAGAAAGCGCGACTGGTTTTGCTTGACCGCGTGTGGACACGCGTCGGCGCCTCAGACGATCTCGCTCGCGGCCGTTCCACGTTCATGACTGAAATGATCGAGACGGCGGCGATCCTTCACAGTGCAACACCTCGCTCCCTGGTCCTACTGGACGAGATTGGCCGCGGGACAGCGACGTTCGATGGACTGTCAATCGCATGGGCAGTCGCAGAATATCTACATGATTCAGCCGAGCATGCCGCCAAGACACTCTTCGCGACTCACTATCACGAGCTGACCGAGCTCGCCGAGAGACTACCGGGCGCCCAGAACTATCAGATCACTGCCTCTGAGCGCGAAGGCGAAGTCGTATTCCTGCATCGGCTCGAACGAGGCCGAGCGTCAAAATCATACGGCATTGAAGTAGCACGTCTGGCAGGAATGCCACCGGCGGCCCTGGCGCGAGCGCGTGAGGTCCTGCAAAAACTGGAGCGGTACGAATTGGATGTCTTTGCCGAAGAAGTAGCAAGCAATCAGACCGAACGCGTTGCAGCGGCTGGAGCTGCCGGCTCAAGGGCTGACGAGCAAGGTTTGAGCAAAGCAGTCACGCGAGCTGCACGTCGTCGAGTAGCCGCGCAGGCATCGCTGTTCGATCTGGCAAATCAAAAGGTTGTTGACGAGTTACGCTCGGTAAAGGTCGATGAATTGTCGCCGGAACAGGCGAAGCAACTGCTTGCCGAATTGCACAAGCAACTGATCTGAATCGTCCGGGATGCAGAAACCCGACCATTAGGGAGGGTGCGAGAGGCAGAGGCCCGACCGTCAGGGAGGGTGCGAGAGGCAGAGGCCCGACCGTCAGGGAGGGTGCGAGAGGCAGAGGCCCGACCGTCAGGGAGGGTGCGAGAGGCAGAGGCCCGACCATTAGGGAGGGTGCGAGAGGCAGAAACCCGACCGTCAGGGAGGGTGCGAGAGGCAGAAACCCGACCGTCAGAGAGGGTGCGAGAGGCAGAAACCCGACCGTCAGAGAGGGTGCGGGATGCAGAAACCCGACCGTCAGGGAGGGTGCGAATGGCATAGGCCCGACCGTCAGGGAGGGTGCGAATGGCAGAGGCCCGACCATTAGGGAGGGTGCGAGAGGCAGAAACCCGACCGTCAGGGAGGGTGCGAATGGCAGAGGCCCGACCATTAGGGAGGGTGCAAAATTGACGCTTGGTCGAAGTCCAAGTAATGCAAACCATTAATCATCAAAGTCCGGAATAATGTCGCCCTGCCCATAAAGAACATAGTCAATTGCCCGCGAAACATGAAGAGGTTTCCACAAATAACGCTGACTCTTGCCACGGGCCCACGGGTGGACATCATTGCTCAACGCTCGGGCTTCGCGAAGCTTGCGAGTTGAGTAGCTTTTGAAAGCGTTTACGATTGGCTCGGGGCTTGATTGAGCTGATACAACCGCATGCGCATGATTTGTTCTTACATTGATCGCTTTTAGATCATATCCGCGGTAATTGCAGACTTCGGTGATAGCTTCTTTCACGACCGCACGCTGTGTTTCGTTCAGCAGAACCGGCTCTAACTTTATCTTTCCGCTCATCACACGCTCCAGCCTTGAGTTTGCCACACGACGCGGAGCGCCAAAGATGTTGAAGCCGTGGCGATCAACGCTCATTCGATTGTCTCCATGGAGCCAGGTTCCATAGCATCGGATCGTAATCAGGTAAGCGAGCGGAAATTCGTTGTGATCAAAATCGGAGTCGGGCATGTATGTTTCTGCCATTTGCACCCTCCCTAACGGTCGGGTTTCTGCCGCCGGGCGGGTTTCTGCACCCTCCCTAACGGTCGGGTTTCTTCCGCCGGGCGGATTTCTGCACCCTCCCTAACGGTCGGGTTTCTGCCGCCGGGTTATGACGCCTTTGCCGCGTCGCGGATGACCAGATCGAATGTCCCGGGAGCGACTTTACGAAAGCGGCTGTTGCGGTTCAGTGAGACTGCGATACTGATTGTTGGATTGTGACCCGTAAAGCTGAACCCGCCTTCGATCAGCCGATTGTAGATTTCGTTCACGTGCAACGGCCCGCCGGCGTCACGTAAAATCAAGGTCGTCGCCTGCGGAATCGTTCGATCAAAAAACCGATCGCTGGTCGCCTCGATGTTACCTCGGATAGGCGGGACGTTGTGTCTTTGTGGCGGACCGGATTGTGATAATTCGGCTTGCGCGAGTCGCCGCTGCAATTCAATTTCCAACTCTCCGACCGAGGTCGTGCCAACCGGAGTAGAAGGTCCGCTCATCACGTTCGAGAGCAGCCGAAATATTGCGGCCTCGGTTTGCCCCGCAAGCGTGTCCATCTCAGCCAGCTCGGCGCGTATTAATTCACCTTCCGATTCCAACTCGGCCAAACGCGCCGCCAGGCGCGTCCGGGCCGCGCGCGATTGTCGCAAGCTTTGCTCGAGCCGGGCGATGAGCGTTTCGTTAGCCATCAGACATTGCCGATTTTAGATTGCCGATTGCTGATTGGCAATCATTGTTTTCGGGCAGGATGTGAATCGTAGGGCGATAAATTTCCTGCCTTTAGGCTAGCACCAATAAAAATCGGCAATTGGCAATTGCCAATCTGCAATGCTTATCGATCTCGATCGACTATGTACGCAGGAATCGCACATAGCGCGTCCGCATAAGCCGAATTTTCTAGACCATCAAGTGACGCACGCGCGGCTTCGGCATATTCAATGGCTCGGTCTTGCGCGAGACGCAACGCGCCGCTTTGTTTCAATGCCTCCAGCAGCGAGGCGCGCGGAGTACTTTCATAATTTCCTTCCGCTATGATTCTTTGCACGTCGGTTTGCCAACCGCGCTCACGCTGAAGCAAGAAGATCAGTGGCAGAGAAACCTTGCCTTCCAAAAGATCGGCACCGGCTGGTTTGCCCAGCACTTCTTCGCTACCGACAAAATCGAGCAAATCATCTATTAGCTGAAATGCAATGCCCAGGTTCATGCCATAGTCGCGGAGCATGTTCCGGGTCCGGACATCAGCGCCCCCGAGGAGGGCACCAATTTCGCAACAGGCGCTGAACAGATAAGCAGTCTTGCGCGCGATCACATCGAAGTATTGTTCTTCGGAAATGTCGGTCCGGCCCAGCAGGGTCAGTTGCAATAACTCGCCTTCCGTCATCTTGCGCGTGACCGCTGTGAGAATGTCGAGGATCGGAAGCGAGCGTTCTGCCAGGCTGGTTTCAAACGCCGACATGTAAAGCCAGTCCCCCATTAAAACTGCCGTTTGATTTCCGAACTCGGAATTGATGGAAGGACGATTGCGTCGTGTCTCGGCTTTGTCGATTACGTCGTCGTGTACCAGCGTTGCGGTGTGCAGAAACTCCATCACCGTGGCCATGCGAATCGAGCTGTAATTCGCTCCATTTCCTCCCACCGAATAGTCTGAGAGTATTGTCAGCGCGGGACGCACGCGCTTGCCGCCCGAGCGACGCAGATAATCGCCGATGTAAGCAATGACCTGGATATTAGAGCGCGCTTGTCGTTCGAATTCCGCCTCGACCAGCGCCAGTTCCGGCGATATCAAATCGAAGATTCGTTTCGCCGAAAGCTGAACGTCTTCCAGGATTGCTATTTGCTCGGTCGCTTGCATTAAGTGAGTTTCAAGTTTCAGCTTCCAGGTTTCGGGTTCTATTAACGATTTACGATTCGCGATTTACGTCAGTTCGAACGATAGTTCGTGAACTGCATGTTGATGCCAAAGTCTCTGGCCTTCAAACCGGCAATGACTTGCTGCAGAGTATCGCGATCCCGGCCCGTAACGCGCACCATGTCGCCTTGAATCGAAGCCTGGACTTTTGCCTTTGAATCCTTAATGAACTTTACGATGTCCTTTGCTTTCTCTTGTGGAATGCCCTGTTGAATTTGTGCGCGCTGGCGGACCGTCCCTCCTGCCGCTGGTTCGACGCTGCCGTAAGAAAAAGCTTTTAATGGCACTCCGCGACGCACCAGCTTCTGCTGCAGGATATCGTTCACGTTGCGCAGCTTAGTTTCATCTTCGGCCGAAAGCACCAACTCTTTCTCTTCCAGAGAGACATTCGCGTTGCTGCCCTTGAAGTCGAATCGTTGACGCACTTCCTTCATGGTCTGGTTAATTGCGTTTACTATCTCAGCGCGATCAACTTGCGACATGATGTCAAAAGAGTTTTGCTGAGCCATTTAGTAGCTGCTGCCGGGCCTTGATCCAAAGTTCACTAGCAGGCGAAGCATAACATCAAATGGCCGCCGCTCGATAGTTCGGGTGACTGGCCCGACCGTTAGGGAGGGCGTGGAGTTGGGTCGGTAGGCCCGATCGTCAGGCAAGAGCACGCTCTGCAACCGGCGGTAGTCTTGTCAGTACCACCTGCGTAAGCGGGTGGATCATCGACGCAGCGGGTCAGTAGCCCGACCGTTAGGGAGGGCGTGGAGTCGAGTCAGTAGCCCGACCGTTAGGGAGGGCTCCATTCAAACACGAAAGAGCCTTGCAAAATTCGCGCTTGTGATCTCGCCGATCTCTTCCGCGGTAACTTCATGAAGTTGTGCCAGACAGCGCGCCGTCTCGACAACGCGCGCAGGTTCGTTCCGCTTCCCACGAAACGGAACCGGCGTTAGATAAGGACAGTCAGTCTCGATCAAGAGACGATCGAGAGGAAGCTTACGAGCGACATCGCGCAGGTCTTCGGCCTTCTTGAACGTCAAATTGCCGGCGAAGGACACAAAGAATCCAAGCTCCATGGCGCTTTGCGCCATCGCCTGGGTACCACCGAAGCAATGCATTACACCGGCAGGTTCGTAATCACTTAGCTCCTCGCGAAGAATTGTCATCGTGTCCTCCTCTCCTTCCCGTGAATGAATCACCACGGGCAATTTCAAGGATCGCGCCAGTCGTAGTTGCTGTTTGAAAACTTCGCGCTGCACATCGCGCGGCGAATGGTCGTAATGATAATCGAGCCCAATCTCGCCCCAGGCAACGACGCGATTACTCTGCTTCACAAGATCAAGCAGCCGCTGCTCCGCGCGATCGTTCCACAGCTTCGCGTCATGCGGATGCACGCCAATGGCTGCATAAATCCCTTCGTGCTTCTCGGCTAGCTCGATGGCGCGCTCGAACGCGCCGCTGTGCGGGTCGCCGGTGCCGACGTTGAGCATCGTCCTCACGCCGGCCGCGCGCGCGCGCGCAATTACATGGTCGCGATCAGCGTCATACTCGGGCCCGTCGATGTGACAATGAGAATCGACAAACATGCTGGAATTATTCCCGAATACTGAGCCGTCTGAATCTGTGTCCGCCGGGTTCGACAACCACGAACGCTTTGCTTAGCCCTTGTTGCGAATAGTTTGAAAGGATTCGCTCCAACTCGTTATGGACAGCGTTCTCAGTTGACGGCAGAATCCGAAGATACAAGACACCACAGCCGAGGCCGCGTACGAAAACCAAGCTGCCAAAGTCTCTATCGCGAGTAATAAGCAGGCGTCCGCCAGTTTGGGCCTCGCGCAAGATGTCTTCGTCGGATCCGCCACTGAGTCCAACATCTGGTAGTGGGTCATTTTCAATGCAAATGTCCGACAAACTTCAGTTTGTCGTCCAAGTTCGACAAGCTAAAGCTTGTCGGACATCCAAACTGACCCACCACTCAACATCTGCCACGCGAGTAATGTCATGCCCGAGCGCTGTCAGGAATCGAGCGGTGATAACGTAAACGTCTTGATCTAAGAGAAACTTCAAGCTGGAGTAGGTGTGAGGTCAATATCTTCGGCCGCCACCAGCGCTGCGGCGTAACGGAGACAAGCGCGAACGTCCTCAGTCGTAATGTCTGGGTAGTAGTCCTTTATGATTTGTTCGAAAGACTGGCCTTCGGCGACAAGTTCAAGCACGTCTTGCACAGGAATGCGGGTTCCTTCAATGCACGGCTTTCCAAAATGAATATCCTGGTTTACCGTGATTCTCTCAAGCATATTTATGTGCCTCAACAGATTGCATGATAGCAAGGAACAAACGGGATCCGAAACCCCTTGAAGCTGTGGGTCAGTACTCGATGAACTTGCGGCGCTTGAGTCCTTCAAGACCCAACGTCCCATCCCTCGAATTCAAAGTGATTTCCCAAGGCTTCATTGTACTGAAGCCTATGATCGTGTCGAGATCATGCCCGTTCGCTTTGCCAAGCGAATCCACCGGCACGACCGATGTGTCGAAGTCGAGGCCTTCAATCTTTCCATTAATTAAGGCGCGTTCCTTTATTTTGATGGTTTCACCGCCAAGAGCGACTTCATACGGTCTGGCGACTGGAACCAGACGGTCGGGAACACCTGCGAGGTATCTTCGAAGGACGTAGGAATGGAATGCACCGGTATCGATGTATCCAGCAGAGCCCTGAATTCGATCTGAAGCGGTCTCAGTTCTGCTTGATGTTTCCGGCTTTCTTATGCTCTCAGTCGAGGGGAATCACTTCAGCCGCGCGCCATTCGGTACATCTTCCGCGAAGGTAGCGATAACAGGCTTCCCTTCCTCGCCAACTGAAGCGGCCAGAAGCATGCCCTGTGATTCGTAACCGCGCAGCTTGCGCGGTTTCAGGTTTGCGACCACGATAATCTTGCAGCCGACTAATTTCTCAGGCTCGTAGTACTGAGCAATACCAGCGAGAATCTGACGCGGCTTCTCTTCCCCTAGGTCCACGGTAATCAGCAGAAGCTTGTCGGCCTTGGGGATCCGCTCGGCGGTTAAGACTTCCCCAACGCGCAGGTCAGTCTTGGCGAAGTCCGTGATGTCGATGAAGTCGACAACTCCTTCGGCGCCGGGAACGGCTTCAGCTTCGGTGGTGTGCGTGCCGGGCGCCGGAGCTGACGGTCGGGCTACTGCTTTGCTATCAACCTGAGCCCTCCCTGACGGTCGGGCTACTGACCCGCCATCAACCCGCGCGCTCCCTGACGGTCGGGCTTCTGCCACACTCTCTGCGCCCTCGCTTACGGTCGGGCTAACGCCCCGTTTTATTTCGTCCAGGGTTTTTGACTTATCAATTCTGGGAAATAAAGGTTTAACTTCGCCGATCCTGGTGTCTTCAGGCAATTCGCCCCATTTCAATTCACTGGCGTCGATACCTGAAAGATCTTGCTTCAAACCAAGCTGCGAATAAATCTCGCGCGTTGCATTTGGCATCACGGGATAAAGCAACACGCACAACCAGCGCAAAGACTCCGCGGCGCGATACAAAATAGCATTCAGCGTCTGTCTTTGGTTCCCGTCTTTTGCCAGGTCCCATGGCTTCGCCTCTGAGATCATCTTGTCGACGCGCGCCACGATTGCCCAGACCTCTTCTAGTGAGCGACTGAAAGCGAAGTCATCAAAGTGGCGAATGAATTGATCACGCGCATGCTCAATGAACCCTGCAATCGTGGTGGCATCCGTATCGACGCTCGCCCGCTTAGCCGGCAATAGTCCTTCTTCGGAAATGTTACCTGACGGAATAAAACCGTTACAGTAACGCTGAATCATCGTCAAGGTGCGGCTGGAAAGATTGCCGAGCCCGCTCGCCAGGTCGCTATTGGTCCGATCGATCAGATTCTCGTAGCCGAACCGGCCGTCCTGACCAAAAACCATTTCACGCAGACAAAAATAACGGATAGCGTCGATCGCAAAATATCTATTGAGCACATCCAGCTCGATTGTGTTGCCGAGCGTCTTTGACATCTTGCGCCCGGAAGGATCGAGCCACATTCCGTGCGCGACGACGGCGCGTGGTTGCTCAACTCCTGCAGCCACCAGAAACGCCGGCCAATAGACCGCATGAAAACGTAGGATGTCTTTTCCGACCAGATGCAATGCGGGCCAAAACTTCTCGAAACCTATGGCGCGCTCCTGCTGTTCGTTCCCAAAGCCGATGGCGGTTATGTAGTTGGTCAGAGCATCGAACCATACATACATCGTGTGCTGAGGATCGTCGGGCACGGGGACCCCCCAATTTACTGAACTCCTGAGCCGGCTGACCGAAAGATCCTGCAAACCGCCCTGGACAAAACTTCTTACTTCATTTCGCCGCACCTCAGGACGGACGAAGTCAGGCCGAGATTCATACAAATCAAGCAGAGCCTCGTCGTAATCCGAAAGCCGAAAGAAGTAGCTCTCTTCCGAAACGCGATCGAGTTTCGTTTCGTGGACTAAACATTTTGGCGGTTCGTTCGGATCCGCCGACCTGGCATACTCATCTTCCGTTTTATAAGCCGCGCACGCGGCACAGAACCAACCTTCATAATGACCTTTGAATAAGGCTTCACGGCCCTTCGGCGTTTTGGCTTTGGCGACACGCCGCCAGAATTCGCTCACGCCCTGATAATGAAACGGTTCGGTCGTGCGCATGAAGATGTCATAGCCGCCATGCGCAGTATCAAGTCCGAAGGCGGCTGTCATTTTTTTGAAATAGCTGACTACGTAATCGGCCTGTTCTTTTGGCGTGCGGTTGTTTCGCTGCGCGGCCCGTTCGATGTTAATTCCGTGTTCGTCGGTGCCAGTAAGAAAAAAGGTTTCAATACCGCGCTGTCTTTTCTGTCGCGCGATCGTGTCGGCCACGATCATCGTGTAGAGATGGCCGAGATGAGGCAGGCTGTTAGCGTAATAGATGGGCGTGGTGACGTAGAAGGTCTTCATCTCGTGAATCGTAAATCGTAAATCGTGAACTGTGAACTGTAGGCCAGGCCACGCATACCGTTTCCGGTTTACGGTTCACGGTTTGCGAGCTTTAGCAAACTCATCGTCTGGATTGAACTTCGGCATCGTGTTCAGGTCGGCAACGCGCCTGCCGATTGCCATTGCGAAATCCGCTTCCTGAATCATGCCGCGAAAATCCCAATCATCGCTGTACTCGTCAGAGGGCTGGTGATAATGCGCTTCGTTGTACTCACGGAATTTCCTTTCGCCCCAGCCTTTCGGCCGGCCGATGTAGTCATCGCCTTCTTTGAAACTGATCGAAGGTACGCCGACTTTGGCAAACGGAAAATGATCGGAACGATAAAAAGATCCCTGTTCGGGACGCGGGTCTGGTGAAATCCGCAAGCCGCGTTCGCGGGCAATCGCTTCGACCACAGCCTTGAGTGACGAGCGCTCGGCTCCCAGCGCCACAAAATCGTCCGTCGGTCCAAGCACGTTCATGGAATCGAGATTCACATTCGCTGCAGTTTTCGCTATCGGAACAAGTGGATGCCGCGAGTACCATTCAGCACCGAGCAGCCCTTGCTCTTCAGCGGTTGGTATTAGAAACAGGATAGATCTTCGCGGCTTTTCAGCGACCGGCAGACTCGAAAGCACATGCGCGATTTCCAAAATCGAAGCTACGCCCGATGCATTATCAACCGCGCCATTGTAAATCGTGTCGCCCTTTTTGTCGGGCGCGCCAATACCAAGATGGTCCCAATGCGCTGAGAAGACGACATATTCATCACGCAGTTTTGGATCGCGGCCAGGCAGGATTGCCGCGACATTCGGCGCTTCAACTCTTTTGACTTCACCATTCAAATCGATCGAAGCAGTCAGATTCAGCTTAACCGGTTTGAAGTCACGAGAGGCCGCCTGCTTACGCAATTCATCGAGGTTTAAACCCGCAAGAGCCATCATCCGATGTGCCGCATCATCAGTCATCCATGAACGGACTTTCAGAAAAGGCGTCTTGTCGCCAGCTCCGCGCGCAATGTCGAATCGCCATGAACCGTTTGAAGTCCGCACAACGCTCCACGGATAACCTGCCGATTCATTCGTGTGCAGCAATAACGCGCCCACTGCGCCGCGGCGGGCGGCCTCTTCATATTTGTATGTCCAACGACCGTAGTAGGTCAGCGCGCGTCCGCCAAAGAGATTGGGTTCGTCGGCAATGGCCGGCGGATCGTTAACCAGCATGACAAGAATCTTGCCGCGATAATCATCTGCCGGACCTTTGTAGTCATTCCATTTCTGCTCCGGCGCGTCGATGCCATAACCGACGAACACCAAATCAGTATTGACTGATACGTGCTCCATCTGCGCACCAGTGAACGCAACGAAATCGTCCGCGAATTTGAATGCTTCGGCCTTGTTCGGTCCGTTGATGCGTAGTTCCGTTTTGGGATCAGCTTTGACGCCGACGAGTGAAACCTGCTGCCAGAAACTTTCCTTCAGGCCGGCTCCTTTCAAACCCATAGCTTCAAACTGTTCGGCGATGTAGAGCGCAGCTATTTCGCCTCCCTTGGCGCCGGTCCCGCGACCTTCGAGACGATCATCAGAAAGAAACTTGATATGGCCGCGCAGGATATTCTCACTGATTTGGCTTGCGGTTACTCCGGCATTTCGCGTTGCCCGTTGGGAAATCGCAGTGGCTGCCAGGGCCAGAACCATGATTGTTATCACCGCGATTTTCCTCTGTCTCATAATCCTTCCTCACTCATCACTCATCACTCATTACTCATTACTCATCACTCATTACTCATCACTTTGTCCTGCCGGTAATGAGCGCCATCGCCTCTGCGCGCGTGCGCGAGTCCTTGCGAAAACCGCCGAGTACCGCGGAGGTTACAGTTATGGCACCGGACTTTTTCACGCCACGCAGCGTCATGCACGTATGCTCAGCTTCAATCACGACCATTACCCCGAGCGGCTGCAGTCGCTCGAAGAGAGTGTTCGCTATTTCCGAGGTTAGACGCTCCTGTAGTTGCAAACGCCGCGCAAATGTTTCCGCCAGCCTCGCAAGTTTCGATACGCCCAGGATATTTCCGTTCTTCGGGATGTAGGCGATGTGACATTTGCCGACGAATGGCGCCAGGTGATGTTCGCACAACGAAGCTATGCTGATGTCCTTAACGATAACCATTTCGTCATGCTTGTTGCCTGACAGCGGCACGATGTGTTCGCGAGGATCCTCGCGCATCCCGGCGGTCAGCTCAGCAAACATTTCGGCGACGCGCCTGGGAGTTTCACGCAAGCCTTCGCGTTCCGGATCCTCACCGATACCCTCAATGATTAGTCGTACGCCGCGAGCAATGCGGTCCAAATCCGTTCGTCGTGATTTCGACATTCGTTCGCGCCGCTTATCCTTGATTTTAGCCAGCTTAGCAGTCATTGACGGTTACTTTATCATCAACACCACAATTCCGCGTGCTGCTGTCATGCCTCTGTGTTTCCGTGGTTATTATGTCTCTTAACTCATCACGGAGACACGGAGCGCATGAAGAAATACTAACCTAACAACGGCAGAATCTCGGCAGCCTTACCCGTCAGCATTTCATCGCAAAAATGGGAGAGGGGCGTGTGCTCGGGATTAACTTCTACGATGTAGGCTCCGGCCGCCCGCGCAATTTCGGGTATTGAGGCAGCAGGATAGACGACGGCGGAAGTGCCAACGACAAAACATAGCTCGCACGATTTGGCTTTGCCTGCGGCCTGTTCGAACGCGCCTGGCGGCAACATCTCGCCGAACAAGACAACATCCGGACGCATGAAACTGCCACAGTCGAAACATAAAGGAACACCTTCGAAATTCGCTTCGCGCAAATCATATTGTCCCTGGCAGCTAATACATCGAGCGCGCCAGACGTTTCCGTGTAGCTCGATCACATCTCGAGACCCGGCCGCCGCATGCAGACCGTCGACGTTCTGTGTCACCAGAGAGAATTCATTGAACTGATCCTGCCAGCTGGCAATAGCCTCATGAGCCGCATTTGGTTTCAACCTCTTAAGCACGCCACGACGATAATTAAACCATTCCCAAACCGCCGACAGATCGCGTTCGACCATCGCGCCGGAGGAAATGACATCGAAAGGCATGCCTTTCCAAACCGCTGTCTTGCCACCGCCGCGGAACGTTGGCACTCCCGACTCAGCCGAAACCCCTGCGCCGGTCAGAACCAGAACGTTCGTTGCCTGCGCGAACCGCGCTTGCAGTTCGCCGGAAACAATTGACTTTGTCTTTGTTTGCATCCCGCGAATTCGGATGTTAACAGAGCGCGCGGCGAAGTCGCAATTTCGCGATTGACTATTAATTCAATAGAATTACCAATTGCTGTTACGTAAGTTCAAACACAGAAACACTGTTATTCCCTCTCCCTTTGGGAGAGGGCCAGGGAGAGGGGCCTATGCAGACGTTGACTACCTCCCACTCCCCAACCCTCTCCCAAAGGGAGAGGGAGTCTTCATCGACGCGTTACAAAGCTCATGACTCTAACTGAACTCCAGGACAAGCTAAAGAGCAACATTCGTGAAGCCGCGCGCTCGCTCTTCGACAGCGAAGTGGGACAAGTTGTCAGTGAAGTGCCGCCGCGTACTGAACTTGGCGACCTGGCGTTTCCGGTCGCTTTCGAGCTTGCCAAACAGATTAAGCAGAAGCCTGGCGAGAAGCGTGCGCCCCGCGCGATTGCCGAAGCCCTGAAATCAACTTTGGAAACGGTCGAAGAAGTTGCTCGTGTCGAAGTCGCGGGTGCAGGTTATCTAAACATTTTCTTCGACCGAGCGAAACTCCTCGGGGAATTTTCAACCACGACTGATGCGGCAGCTGATCAGACGACTGTCGATGGCGTCGGTCTGGTCGGCGAGGCCGCTAAGGATCGCAAGCTGATGGTTGAGCACACCAGCATTAATCCCAACAAGGCTGCGCATATTGGCCATGTGCGAAACGCGGTGCTGGGCGACACGTTCGTGCGTATTCTTCGTGCTGCCGGAAATCGTGTCGAAATCCAAAATTACATTGATAACACCGGTGTGCAGGTCGCCGATGTGGTCATTGGTTTTATGCACATCGAGAAGATCCAACTTGAGGAGATCAAAGCGCTCGATCGCTCGCTGACCTCAGAGAGGCCCTTTGACTATTATTGTTGGGATCTTTACACACGCGTCGGAATGTTTTACCGGGAAGGTGGCGCTGACGGCGAGCCAAATCCGGAACGACTGAAACTTCGCACGGAAGTTCTGCACGCCATCGAGGCGGGAAGCAATCCCACGGCAGAGCTGGCCGACTATGTAGCGACTCGGAATGTCGAGCGCATCCTCGACACGATGGAGCGCCTGGGGATTCGTTACGATCTGCTCGCTCGCGAATCTGAGATTCTGCATTTGCACTTCTGGGAGCGAGCGTTCGAGCTAATGAAAGCACGCGACGCGATCCATTTCGAAAACGAAGGCCGCAATCGCGGTTGCTGGGTGATGCCGTTCGAATCACACACTGGCACTGACGAACACGAATCCGACAAGATCATTGTCAGGTCCAACGGCACGGTGACCTACACGGGCAAAGACATTGCGTATCAACTTTGGAAGTTGGGCCAGCTCGGGCTTGACTTCAATTACAAACCATTCCGCGCCTATGACAAACAACACGTTGCCTGGATCACTACTACCGATTCGAACGCGAAAATCCTTCCGGAAGTGCCGCGGCCGAATTTTGGCGGCGGGGCGATAGTCTACAACGTTATCGATTCGCGCCAGTCGTATCCGCAAGAGATCGTTCGCCGTGGCGTCGCGGCAGTTGTGCCGCAACTTGGCGAAGAAGCGAGCGTCCATCTCTCCTACGAGATGGTCGCACTGTCGCCTGCCGCTTGCGAAGAGCTAGGCATCGAGTTGTCTGAGGAGGATCGGAAGCGCCCATATATCGAGATGAGTGGGCGCAAGGGTCTGGGCGTAAAGGCGGATGACCTAATCAATCGATTGGAAGCGGATGCTCTCGCCGAAGTCAGAACGCGTCACCCGGACTTATCCGCTGAAGAAACGCGCGAAACTGCTCACGCCATCGCTGTGGGTGCGCTACGATATTTCCTGCTGAAGTTCACGCGCAATTCCGTCATCGCTTTTGATTTCAAGGAAGCTCTGTCGTTCGAAGGTGAAACCGGTCCGTATTGCCAGTATGCAGCCGTGCGTGCGAACTCGATTTTCCGCAAACTCGAAGTCAGAACCGGGAGCGGACCGGGGTCCCCAGGCGGGCAGCCCGCTTGGGGTGGTGGTAGCGACCGGGCACATAACAGCGCAACAAAGGAAGCTGAGCAGTTGATTAAGGGTCAGCAGCAGGAGGTAGCGAATCTTCTCGAAGGTGAAGTCGGAAATGAAATTTGGTCGCTGTTGATGCTGGCAGGAAGGCTTGAAGAAGTAAACGCTCAGGCTGTAACAAGCGCCGAACCGGCTTTTCTGGCGAAATACACTTTCAATTTGGCGAAGGCGTTCAACCTTTTCTATCACCGGCATCGGATCATTGCCGAAGAAAACCCGATTAGGCGGGCCGTGCTGATCGCCGTCGCGGATTTCACCCGGCGGCAAATGACTACGGCGTTAGGGACTCTTGGAATTACAGTTCCTGAGAGAATGTAGAGTAATATCTGAATCAATTTGTACATCGTCCATTTACCATTCACGATTTACGATTTACTATTGACTCATCATGTTAATCGTTATGAAAGCCGACGCCACGGATGCGGAGATTGCGCATGTCTGTTACGTCATCAAGGAACTAGGATTCAAGCCGCACCCAATGCCGGGCGCGACGCGCACCGCCATCGGCATCACCGGAAATCAGGGAGCAGTTGATCCTACGCGTTTTGAAAATCTTCCGGGTGTCGCCGAAGCAATTCGCGTCAGCAAACCTTACAAACTAATCACGCTTGACCTGCGTCCCGAGAAAACGATTGTTCGTGTTGGCGATGCAGAGATTGGCGGAGAAGAGCTTGCCATTATCGCCGGCCCGTGTGCGGTCGAGAGCCATGCCCAGGCATTCGCCGTCGCTGAAGCTGTGCGCCGCAGCGGTGCCCGTTTCTTTCGTGGTGGCGCATTCAAGCCCCGCACTTCGCCCTACGCGTTTCAGGGCCTGGGCGAAGAAGGATTGAAAATTCTTGCCGAGGTACGCGAGGCTTACGGATTGAAGATCGTTACCGAAGCGTTGGACGAAACTGGCGTCGATCTTGTAGAACGTTACGGTGACATGATTCAAATCGGCGCGCGGAACATGCAGAACTTTTCTTTGCTGCGTCGCGCCGGCAAATCTCAGTTACCTGTTTTACTAAAGCGTGGACTGTCGGCGACGCTTGATGAATGGCTGCTGGCGGCTGAATACATAATGTCCGAGGGCAACTATCAGGTGGTGCTCTGCGAGCGAGGAGTACGTACATTCGCGCAGCACACGCGCAACACGCTCGACCTCGCTTCCATCCCAGCAGTCCGCCGCATCTCTCATCTTCCCGTGGTCGTCGATCCCTCACATGGCACCGGGAAAAACTACATGGTTACTCCGTTGGCGTGTGCGGGCGTCGCGGTTGGCGCCGATGGACTGATCGTCGAGGTGCATGACCAGCCCGAACGGGCACTGTCTGACGGCGCGCAAGCCCTCACTCTCGATCAGTATGAACAGCTAATCCAGGAAGTACGACCGATTCACGAAGTCGTCGCGCCCCAGCCGGTGTCGTAATCAGCAGTGGTTCATCAGTTTGACGTGGCACGCACATCCTGCGCGTGGTTTCACGGGCGAGACGCCCGTGCCACTTGCTCAAAGTGAACCAGTACCCCTAGGTAGTCTGGCCTTTCGCCAAAATCTCAGGAAGATTCTTTGCAAAGGCGGAGCGTGGCACGACTTGGTCGAAGCCGGCTGCTCTTGCCGCTTGTTGAAGTTCCGTTTGCACGTGCGAAAAGAATCCAAGCAAAGGGATCGAGCAAAAAGCTTTATCCTTTTTCAGACGTGCTGCCAGCTCCAGAGGATCACAACGCTGAGAATTCATGTCGGCGATGATGAGCGCAGGTCTGTCGTCTGTGGCGCTCTTGATGACATCGAGAATGGTCTTTGCGAAGATGATTCGCACCCCAACTTGCTCTCCTGCACCACGAATCTTCGACGCGAAGAAGAGATCGTCAACCACGGCTATTACAAAGTCACTCATGGGAAGGTTTTCTCTCTCAGTGATCTCCGTGCCTCTGTAGTCAAACGTTGCCCTCCCGTGAGAAATCACCACGGAGACACGGAGAACATAGCGATCACGTTTTGCAAATGCATCGCGTTTCGCGTAATCATTTCCGTGCAATGACCGCGGCGACGAACCTTAACAATAGCATCGAGTACGGAAATCAGGACGCTACATCGGATCTGAGCACCGATAATCCTGCGACGCTCGTTCTCGCTTCTTACAATATTCGCTACGGAGTTGGCCGGTTCTTGATTTCGTCAGGCTTGCTCCGCAAAGGAGGCGTCAATCTACCTGCACGCCGTTGTGAAGCTGTCGCTCGAAATTTGAAAACCGCAGCTCGCGCGTTGTCTGACGGCACCGTGTTACCCAGGCCTGACATTCTAGCATTGCAGGAAGCGGACAAAGAGACTGGTCGCGCCGGCCGTCATCATGTTGCCGCGGAACTCGCCCATTATCTCGGCGTGCCGTACGCTCATGTCGCAGCCGGCATTCCGCGCGGTGTCCAACCCAAAGAGCGAGAATGGTGGCTCAACTTCGAAGAACAAATAGCGCTCTACGATTCCGGTGATACAGGCGTCGCTTTACTAAATCGTGTTCCGCTCAAAGAGGTTGCGCGCATCGATTTACCATGGCGCGACTGCGCTTGGCGACCGCGGGTGGCGATCGGCGCGACTGTCGCACTCGACGGGCAGGATATCCGCGTTCTAAACGTGCATATCGACCCGCACGCGTCTCTCGATGGGCAGCACGAGCAACTGACAGTGGTTTTGAACCACGCGGATAAGCACACGGGCCCGAGCGTAATTCTTGGCGACTTCAATACGCTTTCAAAAGAAAAGGCGGTTGACATTCGATGTTTCATGGAAGCGCACAGCTATACGACACCGTTTCCGACCGGAACTCCAACCTGGCGCGGCGCGGCCCTCAGATTCCATGCTGATTGGATCTTCGTGCGCGGCGTGCGCGTGATTGATTGGGGTGTCGCAAAACGTTTGAATGTTTCGGATCATTGGCCAATTTGGGCGGAAGTTACATTGCCGATTGCCGATTGCCAATTGCCGATTTGACGCACTTCGCTTCGTATTTTGTACTTTGCTTCGGCGATTCGATCATTTGCATTGCATAGGCTTTAAGGACAAAGCAACCTGAAACCAGGCACAGATTAATTGAAAATCGGCAATCGGAAATTGGCAATGAAGGTCACCAGTCGCGATAATTCCCTGCTCCGCCGGGCCCGCGCTGTGCGCGACGGAAAGATCAAGGAATCCATCTTTGTCGAAGGATTGCGTCTCTGCGAAGAAGTACTAAAGTCAGACCTTCAGGTTGAGGCACTTATCTACTCGGAAGAGATTGCGCGCAAGCAGCGGGCTGCCGGGTTAATCGAAGACCTGACGAAGGTCTCCAGGAAAGTCGCCTCCGTTAGCGAGAAACTGCTCGCATCGATCGCTTACACAAAAACGCCGCAGGGCATTGTCCTGCTGGCATCGCGACCCGCGTCTGATGAAGCGAACTTCAACGCGAAACAACCGGCGGCAGCTTTACTGGTCATCATGCATGGCATTAACAATCCGGTGAACGTCGGCGCGATTCTGCGCACGGCGGAAGCCACAGGCGTCACGGGTGTTATCGGCACGGTGAACACCTCTGACCCTTTCTCGCCAAAGGCGTTGCGCGGCGCGATGGGCTCCGCTTTTCGCTTGCCAGTATGGGAGGGCGCGACATTTTCGGCAGTGATGGATTGGTGCGCTGCGCGTAGCATCCGCGCGATCTGCGCTGACATTAGTGGTTCAAAAACCTTAGCTGAAGTTGACTGGCGACGTCCCTGCGCTTTGATTGTCGGCCCGGAATCAAGCGGTCTTTCGCCCGAGGAGATCGCGGCCACCGACGAAGCCGTTCGCATTCCCATGCGCGGAAAGATTGAAAGTCTAAACGCGGCCGTGGCGACGGGGATTCTCCTTTATGAGGCGGCAAGACAGAATGCTCAAAACTAGTGTATTTTGTTTCTAGTTACCCCAGTGAAATACCAGAAGCGAACGATTTCCTGAGGGAAGGCGTACTGTCAAATATGGCTGACGACAAAAATCCAACCCCCGACCGAAGACGCGTCACGATTTTGCCCGAGCGGCTAATGCGCCGCGTTTTGGAGGGCGTCGGCGATGCGCTTGACCGCAAGCTCGGACGAACGATCGATCCAAAAAGCGGTTTGACCACAGACCACCTGATTCGACGGATGAATGCGCTGATTGATGAGCGTGTCAGGAACGACAAGACTCGCGGTCGCATCGCGCCGCATCATCTGAAACTGAAAGTTGAATGGGGCAAACATTCCGAGACTCCACCGGAAGTCGCGAAGCGACTCGAAGCGGAGATGCTCGCCGCGGCCATCGATCACATCAATGACAGTCGTTATCGCACGCTGGCACCGGTGACGATCGAAACAGACGTAGATATTTTTACGCGCGGCATTTCGGTCGAGCCAACTTTTGGCGAATTTGAAGAAGAATTGAAGCAGGAAGATCTGGAACGCCAGCTCGGCCCACCCGCCAAAAAGCCGGGCGGCGGTCTGGGCGAGCCACCCCGAGTTTCGATGAATGCTCGGATTTCTCAGCCGGAAGGCTCACGAGAAATTGTTTTGGAATTCACGCCGGGCGGCAAGCGGGTCAACATCGGGCGCGCAACCGATAACGACATGTATTTGAATCATTCGAGCGTTTCGAAGATCCACGCTGCCCTGAAGATGGACAACCTCGGCACCTTGCTGGTCGCGGATACCGGATCGACAAACGGCACCCACATCAACGGTCAGCGCATCCCCTATGGTGAAGCTCGCCCCATCACTGAGGGTGACGTTGTTGCATTCGGCGACGTCGAAGTTCGTTTCCGCAGGGCTAATTCCTGAGATGGCGCTCGCACTGCTTCTTTTCCAAAACGCACCCCCTTCGCCCGTGAGCGCGCCAGAGAAATTGCCCGCGTGGCTCACCCTAATCTACCTGATTGGCCTGGCGCTAACAGCACTACTTCTGATTGTTTCGCTAATCCGTATCTGGTTCAGCCGCCCGACTCCCGCCGTGACTGTTCCTGCAGATCTGCCAAAAGATATCCGCAAGAGGCTGGGCGCGACGACGACCAACCGCGGGCTGCGTGCCTGGCGCTGGCTCTTTGTATTAGTCGCAATTGGGATATTCAGTTTCCACGTCTATTGGGCGCGTTACGCCGCTGATAGAAACGAGAAGTTTCAAGAGTTGAGCTACAAGGATCTCCGCAATCGCCGGCTGTCTGAATCAACTCTGCGTGGCTGGATTTATGATCGCAAGGGACGTCCGCTGGCCTATTACAAAAAGGACTCCAGCGGCAACATAGTGCGTGAATACCCGATGGATTCGCCGATGGCTCAAATCTTCGGCTCGGATCGCGGCGATGCCGGATTGGAGCGGGCATTGTTTGGGACCGAAAGCGGCGCAGTGCCTGAAGTGTGGCAAATCATTCGTGGTCAAACGGTTGAGCAAAGGGCGACCCGGGATGTCACCATTACAATCGATCGCGATCTGCAACAGGCCGTTGTCGATCAACTGAAAGGCAAGCACGGAGCTGTGGTGATCCTGAATCCGCAAACCGGCGACATCATCGCAATGTACAGCGAACCTTCGTACAGCATTAAAGCCGTCGAGGACGAAGCGACATGGATCAAGCTCAATGCCAACGAGCGCGACCGGCCGCTCGTCAGTCGCGCCAGCAGCGCCTATTACATTCCCGGATCGACCTTCAAGTCTGTGATCATTCAGGCTGCCTTCCTCAACGGTCTGCAGGATTCTGTTTTTCCCGACAGTGGCGGTGGCTACATCGCTGAGCCTGGCGCGAAGCCAATCTTCGATGATAACGGTTCGTGCGAAGCCTGCGGCAATCTGAAAATCGACATGGCTTTCGAGGCGTCGAGCAACCAGTATTTTGCGCAGATGGCCGTGAAGCTCGGACCACAGCGGTTGCAAAAGGTGGCACAACTACTCGGTATCGGAACCTATGACTCGCCGATTGACCTTTTGCGTGGCAAAAAGAAAGTCGAAATTTTTAATGCCAGTAGCGACGCAGTAAAACGCGCAATGGCCCCGCGCGAAGCGACGATTCTCACTAATCCCAAAATGCGGCGATACGACCTTGCGCTGGAAGGCTTCGGCCAGGGTTACGCGGGCCAGATGACGCCTATGCAGATGGCTCTGAACATCGCGACGATCGCCAATACCGAAGGCAGAGTCATGAAGCCAAAAATCGAACTCGATCGTCCCCCAGAAGTCTATAACCAGGTTCTGCCACCGCAGATTGGCAGTCAAATTCGGGCGATTACGGGATTAGTAACCGCCGGCCCACACGGTACTGCCCGCGGCGTGTTCGCACCGGTTAACGCCGCAGGAATTGTCACCGGTGGGAAAACGGGAACGGCGCAAAAGGTAATGCCCGTTTTCGATCCTAAGACTGGCGAACCAAAGAAGCGAATGAAATACGAGAAAGATGCGCGTGGCAATATTATTCGCCAATACGAAGAAATTATTCTGGACGAAGAACATCCGCGCATCGACGGTTGGTTTCTCTGCATGGCGCCGCTGGAACGTGCGCAGCTTGCGATGGCCGTGATTATCGAAGGCGGAGGTTATGGATCCAGGTCGGCTGCGCCCGTGGCGGCAGCCTTGGTTCTGAAGGCGAAAGAGCTGGGATACTTTGGCGGTGGTGGAGTCACCAACCAGCCGAGTCAACGATCGACGCAGCGCGGTCAGAAGCGGAGACGATGAAGGAACGCCGGAAACGATTGTTGACGGCTCCGCCGCCTGATGTGCGGAAAGTCTCTGACTTTCCGATTGATGTTCTCAAGTTTCGGGGCTATGCCCTACTAAGATGACAAGTATTTGGAGCGATTACAAGGAGGGGCATAGCCCCAAAGAGATTCTCACCGGATTCCGGAAGGTCGCAGACCTTCCGCACATCGGGCAGCAGAGCCACGAGTTCGCGAAATGAAAAACCGCTTATCATCACATTTGTTTGTTGTGCTGGTATTGGCCGCCGTAGAAGTGTTGGGTTACTTCGCCCTGAATCGCGCGGCGCTGATTCGCGGGTATGAAACTTCATGGATAGGGGCGGCCCGCGATATCTTCATGTATCTTCCGCTGATTGGCTTGGCGCTGTGGCTTTCGCGGGCACGAAGATTCAAAGGTAATTGGACACTTTACACCGCCGCCATCGTGCTTTTCTCGATCGGGTTACTGGCGCAATACCGCCTGTACAGCGATCCGGAATACAACGCTCGCAACAAGGCCGTTGCGCGGCAGGAAAAGACCGACGCGCTGCGGATCCGTTACATCAACGAGAATTATGACGCGGCCAAACGCCAGTTGATGGGATTGCCGCCTGCGCCGCCGCCGGGGAAGGAAGAGGAAGTGCCTCTAAAAGAATCCAGCTATTCCGTTCAGAACGCGCTCATGGCAAGCTATACATGGATTCCGATTTTCTCGCTGATTGCTTTTGCAATTGCTTTTACTTTCTGCGCCAGCGATCGCTTTCTGTCATGGACTCAGCGCAATAGCTTTATCGTCGTGCTGATAACGTTAATTCCGCTGGCAGTCGCGATCGTTAACTCCAGTGCCGGTAAGTCGCTGGGCGGCACTACTCCCTGGGAGCCGGCGAAAATTCCTTTTCTGTTAGGGTTCGCGGGAATCCTGACCGCCCGCTACAAAGATCTGGCGCGAACATATTGGGGGATCCCACGTGCGCGAGATATCGTGCCGCTCGTCGTGATGGCGCTTATTCCTTTCATCCCTTTCTTTGCCTTGAAGGACTTTGGCCAGATGCTCATCTTCAGTGGCGCCTACGCCACGCTTTACCTGGTTGCTGTCCGGCGGTGGCCTCAGTTACTAGTCTTCGTAGGTTCGGTGATGTTGGTGATTTCGATTCTGGTAGTCGGCGCTCTGCCGCGCGACATTCAGGAAAAGTTTCCCCTTCTGCCGACGTTCGCCCGGCCAATTCAGCATGCATTGCCGGCGCGCATTCAACAACGGTTTCACCTGTGGCTGGACGGTTTCGATCCGCCATCGCCCGAAGAATCGTGGTGGAAGAAAGATTACGAAGATGCCCTGGCGAAGGACCCGCAATTGAAGGAACTCGCTGAACAGAGCGAGGCTATGAAGAAGGATGTCAACACAGACATCTGGTTTGATAAGCTCGCTTTTCAACCGGCGCAGGCGATCTTTGGCATTGCTTCAGGGAAGACGACCGGCCGCGGATTGGGTCTGGGTTTTCCCGAGGTGATTCCAATCGCTGATTCGGACTACGTGTACGCGGCGATTGCTGAAGAAATGGGTCTGCTCGGCGGCGCAGTAGTTGTACTGGCGATAATCATTTTTGTAATCGCCGGAATTCGCACTTCGATCGAAGCGCGTGATATGTTTACGAAGTTATGCGCGGCAGGATTGACGGCGTTCGTGGGCATTCAGGCCCTGGTTAATATCGGCGGAATTACCCGCGCGCTACCGATGACCGGAATCACACTGCCGTTTGTCAGTCACGGTGGCTTTAGCTTGATCACAAGCTTTGCCATGCTCGGAATGTTGATGGCTTTTTCGCATCGCAACGCACAGGATGCGCGGGCGGTTGCCCGCGCCAGACGTGAACCCGAAGACGACCTCGAGCTGGAGGCAGTTCAATGAGCGCTCCCACTCCCGCAAATAAAATCCAAGTTGCCTCGATCAGCGATCGCGGTTTAAGCGACAAGCGACCCCTCAATGAAGATTCACTTCTGGTTGATGCAGCGCGCGGCATCTTCGCTGTGGCCGATGGAGTCGGCGGAGCTGAGGCTGGCGAAGTTGCGTCGCAAACGGCGATTGATGTGTTGAATGAAGCTTTTAGCCATCGAATCGGCGATGGAGACGACGCAGAAGACTTGATGGAGCTGGCGATTCAACGCGCGAATAATTCCATCCATCATATGTCCGTTGAACAGCCACGCTTCTCAATGATGGCTACAACCATTGTCGCGCTCCATCTTGATGGTTACAAAGCGACCTTCGGTCACGTGGGCGATTCGCGTCTATATCGACTGACTCCCGACGGCAAACTCAATCGCGAAACCCAGGATCATTCGATCGTTGAGGAAGAAGTACGCGCGGGTCGCATGACACCGCAACAAGCGGCGAACCATCCCAGCAAGAATGTGATCAGTCGCGCGCTCGGCGCCGAAGAGTCTGTCGAAGTCGACATGAAAACCATCGAGATCCAAGATGGCACGACTTTTCTTCTTTGCACTGACGGCATTACCCGTCACGTTGCCGACAACGAGCTGCGCGAATTGTTATTGAGTGGTCAAGCTCCAGAAGCGATTTGCACGGAGATGAAGGAACGATGTTATCAACGCGGTGCGGAAGATAATCTGACTGCAGTCATCGTGGAGATAGGTACGCCGAAGCATGTTGCGCTGACCACTGATGACGAACGAACGGCAGATCGATTCGCGCCGGTACCGGGCACACCGGTAAACGCGCCGGCAGATGCTGCTCTTCCCCTGACCGCACCGTCACGCATTGCGTTTCCCGGTCCAGCTCCCGAGACCCGACCGCAAGTGAACCGAAATACCATCCCGATAACCAGAAACGGACGCGGAACCGGGCGAGCCGTGCTTCGTTTCTTTGTCTTTCTGTTGTTTCTCGTCGTCGCGGCCGCTGCTTTTTATGGTGGCGTGTTCTATCAAAAACGACTGAACTCAGCAGAGAACGCAGCTGCTTCGCAAACAAATCAAACTTCCCCGGTATCAGACCGCGCCACAGATTTCGAACGGAAACGATCTGCCGTAGACAGCGATCCGCAGAAATGGATGAACGACAATCTGCCCCTGGAGTTTGCGAAAGAAGGAATCCCAAGGGCAACTGACTCAAAGGATCCTGAGTTCTTATATCTCTATGGTCGCGCGTTGATGTTAACCGGCAATCATCGCGATGCGGCGCAGGCTTTCTCGCAGGCCGTCAATAATCTTCGCGCGGAGCCGTCATCGCGCTTGCCACTGAGCGCGGAATTGAAACTGGCTGAGGCGTCCGCGGCCTTGAAGTTAAGAAGTCAGGCTGGAACCAGGCAGTCGCAGGAGTCGTTAATGGCAGAGCAAAAGGCGGCGAGCCTGCTCGATGAATTGCTTGGTCTGAACGCCGCGACGCCGGCAAAGTAAGCGAATGATCAATGACAGAGTTGAAGCTCTTACAGTGCAGGCTCGACCGTCGCTACGATGTCGAAGACTGCCTCAGCCGCGGCAGTTATGCAGAGATTTACGTGGCGCAAGACCTGGCAGCGAGCGAGGATCGCTTTCGCAAAGTTGTCATCAAAGCGCTGAATGTTCTGCTGCAGGGCTATCAGGATCCTGAACTTGAACGCACCTTAATTCAGAATTTCCAGAACGAAGCAATCGCGCTCGACCGTGTTCGTCACCCCAACATCATCAGTCGACTTGGACATGGAACAGCAATCGATCTGAACGGCGCCGCCTTTCACTACATCGTGCTGGAGTATCTCGGCGGCGGCGATCTGGCTGCGTTAGGCCGGACTGAATCCCTGGGGCTGAAGCGTGCGCTCTTTTATCTGCAACAGGTTTGCGCCGGGCTCGCCCACGCGCATGAATACGGAATAATCCATCGAGACATAAAACCACAGAACTTGCTGCTGACCGCCGATCATGAAACGGTAAAGATTGCAGATTTTGGCGTTGCTAAACTGGAAGCTACCGAAGGCGCTATCACGCGGGTCGGAACGAACATTTACGCTGCGCCCGAACATAATCCCCTGGTGCAGACATCGCCTCTGGACGCCGACTCATTGCCAAGCCAACAGCCACAGTTAACACCGGCAGCAGATATTTATTCATTGGCGAAGACGACCTACACATTGATCTGCGGTTTGCCGCCCAGGCGTTTCGCCCATCATCCCATCACCGAACTGCCGGCGCCGATGTCGGCAGAGTTTTGGGCGCCTTCACTTTTGCGGGTACTCGAGCGTGCTACCCTGCAGCGACCCGGCGATCGTTATCAGCGAGTCCAGGATTTTTGGGATGAACTGAGTGATGCAGCAATGCCCGCAACCCAACCGCTGAGTCTGAGTCACATCCGGAGACCGCTGACTGGAGATCTTAAGCTGGAAGCAGATCTTGTCACCGTGGCCGCGCCGCCCAGGCCACGTTTTGAAACTTCCCGCGAAATACAAAATCAACAAATTGCCGGCAACGGAGCCTTGCGTCCGCGAATCGTGGTGCCGATTGCCGGCGCAACTTGGACTCCGCAACCACATGACTATGGAGCAATGGAACAGCCCGGCCGGGTTACGGTTTCAGTTCCGCCGGACATGACAGGCATAGCGGGGTTCAAGGGACAAACCTCAGAGACACCTCGCAAGCGTATACCGGAAGTTCTGATCGCCTTCGTTCTGGTTTTGGTTTTTGCGGGAATGCTCTTAGACACGCGCAACTATATAAGGGCGCGTTGGAATCAGCAGACCAGCCAGCAGGGAGATCAGGGAACTCTAATTGGACGTGAAGCAGTAACGACAACTGATCTAAACTTGCGCGCCGGCCCTAACCCGGCCAACGACCAGATTGGCATTGCGGAATCGGGCTCCCGCGTGCGCATAGTCAGTGTCAGCAGCAACACAAACTGGTGCGAAGTGCAGGTGGTGCAGCACTCCCGCGCGAAAGATGATCCGGATTCCGCAGATCGTGGTTGGGTAAACAAGAGATTTTTGAAGTTTGACTGAACTTGTAAATCGTAAATCGTGAATAGTAAATAGTCATCGGATACTAAGTGATGTTGATTTACTATTTACGATTTACTATTCACGATTCACCAAAATGGGCTTAATAGATTCGATACGACGCTGGATTGACGGCGAAACTGCAGACGATGTCCTGGAAGAAGCCGACGAGCATACGCGCCCGCGGCGCGTGTGGGAAGAATTTCTCGTCAAGATCGCGCGGGAGGTCGAGGCCGTCATGCAGCGAGAGATGTTCACGCCACCGGGCGGGCCGACCTACATTCCGCGCGAGTACATCGTTTATCTAAGTAGCGAGGACGACAAAGACTGGCAAGGCGACAAGCGTCGCGGATTGGAACAGGGACTTTTTCACGTGCTTTCCGAACGCGCCCGCGAATTAGCCGGCTCAGTCCAGTTGCAAGCAAAGTCGTTCGCAATCGAGCTGCGAGTTGATGGCACGCTCAACAAAGGCGAATTCCGGGTCCAGCCTGTTTGGGATGAAACCGAAACCGGTCATACGATGGTTACGGTTCGTCCCGCAGCCGCTGTGATGGGTACCGCTTCCGCCGCCGTGGAGAGTGACACCACCAGTCCGTCTGAATCTGAAGGCGGCGACACCACTGTCGTTCGCCCGCGGGTGGTTGAGCTTTACTCGATTGAACTCTGGCGCGAAGGAGTGCGCCAGTCAGTCATTCCTGTCACCAAGTCTGAGATTTCCATTGGTCGCGGCTCAAGGACAGTGGCCGTGGATTTGCCCCTAAAAGGCGATCCGGAAATCAGCCGCGTGCACGCCAGCCTCACGTTAGACGATCAAGGTCGCTATTGGATCATGCCCAGAGGCCGCAATCCAACTTTGGTCTCCGGCCGCGAAATCCCGCGCGAGCAAAGGACCGTGGTCCAGCCGGACGAAAAAATCGGCATCTGCAGCTACACCCTGCGTATCCAACCAAGATAAGCGTAACTCATGTCTGAGGCAGCGGGCGGCCGTGGAAGGCTCGATTTCAAGTTCAGGTAGTGGCCCATCCCAGTTTTCTCTGTGCAGTCTCTGTGTTCTCCGTGTCTCGGTGGTGACGAAAACGCAGGAAAGACTCACCACTGAGACACAGGGTTCACGGGGCGAGCACAGCGTTTTTCAAACTCGGCCACCACCCGAGTTCAGTGAATGGTCGCGCTGGCGGCGCGCGAATCAGTTTCAAGTTCCGAGATTAATGCGGCCAGCATTGGCGTGACGCTTTCGACGTTTTCATAACCCTTCGCCAGCAGCCTGCTGATTCTCTTCTCTCTTGAGGTTCCGTTGATTTCCTTCAGAAAGGCGCGGCAGAAAGCGCATACGACTTCGGGAGCAAATTGAGTTCCGGCGTTGGCGCGAAAGTCCGCGATCACATCTTCAAGCGGGCGTCGTTTGCGGTAAGGACGGTCCGTCGTCATGGCATCAAATGAATCGGCCAGCGTGACTATCTTGGCGCCCGGCGGAATCTGATCTCCCTTCAAACCATCGGGATAGCCGTTTCCGTCTATGCGTTCATGGTGATAACGGGCCATCAGAGGGATGTCAGCATAGGGATGAGTAATCGGTGCCAGGATTTCGTAGCCAGCGGCCGGATGCCGGCTCATTTCTTTCGACTCCTTCGCGTTGAAGCGCTCTGGAGAGTTGATGACGTTAAGATCGACAATCAGTTTGCCGATGTCGTGAAGATACCCGGCGATGGCAATCCCTTCGACTTCTTCCTCGCCCCAGCCCATCTCGCGCGCAATGATTTCGCTGTACTTGCCGACCCGCACTGAATGGCCCTGCGTGTATCTGTCCTTCATATCGATCGCGGCGGCAAAGGCCCGCACGGTTTCTTTGTAGATCGCGCGCAGCCCGTCATACAGATTGCGATTTTCTTCAGCCTTGCGCTCGACTTCTTCCAACAAGCGATGGCTGTGAATTCCGACGCCGATGTGGCGCGATAAGGCAGAGATGATTTCCAGATCTTCCTCCGTAAAATTTTCACCGCTCGCTTTTTCGCCGAGCAGCACAACGCCAATCAAACGCTCACGAACGACCAGGGGCACCAATAGATCAATTTCGCAAGACGTAAAAAACTTCTTGTGTTCACCCAGAAATCGTTCTGCTGCCGCGCTTGCATCCCTGAGAGTTAACGCTGAACTGAAGCCGTGTAATTGCCGAGCATGATCACATGAAAGCGGCAGCGCGCCGTTCTGGGGGAGGCCACGTGAAGCTATGAAACGCAGTTCGCTGCGTTCGCGATCAAACCCAGCTACCGCGCCACGTCGAATGGCCAGCGACCCAAGCAACAGATGAAACGAGGCGCGCAACATCTCTTCGAAATCGCCCGTGTTGGCGATCTCCTGGCCGAGATCTGCGAGTGCAGAGAACGTGTGAATTAAACGCTGAGTATTTGTTTCCATAGAACGCATCGTGTCAGTAGCCCGACCGTCAGGGAGGGCATTGGATTGTCACAGTAGCCCTTGCTGACACGCGGGCTACGGACACACCTAGGTAATCGTCGAGCCTGCGGCGCTGGTCTGGAGAGACAACAAAGCCAAGGCTTCGCCTTCATCTCTGGCGAGGCTGACGTGGCGCGTCAGTCCCAGCATCTCAAACAAATTCGCAGTATGGCTATTGACGTCTGAGAAGATTAGCCGGGCGCTGGTTTCTTCGGCAGCGTCAATGACGCCCATAAGAATCGAGACACCAATGCTGTTAACCAGCTCGGTGTTTCGAAAATTTAGAACCAGTGCCCGGCAGCCGGCGTCAAGCTGGCGTTTGCATTCGCGCTCCACGCGCTCGCCGCTGAGCTTGTTCAGATAATCGCCGGCATAAATAATTGCGACGTCGCCAATGCAGCGCGCCTTGACCGGTGTTATTCCCGCACTCTCCGCCATCTTCCGAGCCTCCTTAAACGGGCAGAGTGTAGCATAGACTTCAACCTCCGGGCGCTGTTATTGATTGGTTAAAGGCGAGAACATTTCCTGATAACAGACACTCAGACTTGGGTCGGGAATATGGGGACTGCGAGACGCGCAAATCTAATCTCTCGAATGAATGAACCATCAAGCTAGGTCGATTTCTATTTCAGATGATCCAACTCTGGATATGCAGCATAAATAACATCCAGTACTTCCGTTTGGATTCTTCCAATTGATAGGCCCACGCCTCTCCTGATCAACTCATATTCTTCCGGTGAACATCTATGTATAAAAGATCCGACAATTGTTCAACCGCCGTGAGAGCAAATTGTCGCATCTTGGTTGCTTCTTCTTTGGTCATCATAAAAATCCCATGCACTCCCTGTGCCTCCCTGGTGCATTCTTTGTCGCTGTGGGGACCAGGAAGCCCAATCTGCACTCGCGTCGGGCACTAGCCCGACCGTCAGAGAGGGCTCAATAGTAGAGGCGGGGCACTAGCCCGACCCTAAGGGAGGGCTCAATAGTAGAGGCGGGGCACTAGCCCGACCCTAAGGGAGGGCTCAATCATTCAGAGAGAACTCACGATCTTGTCCTAATAATACGTACTCCACCGCCTTCTCCACATCTGGCTCTTTCCAAAGATAGATCGTACTGCCATGCCGCGGCCACGGCTTAATACTAGCAGCCAGAAGACCCGCACGTCGCAATGCCCTGGTTGCATAAGATTTGAAGGTATCAAGTATTGGCTCTGGTTCGCAAAGCGCGGAAACAATTGAATGAATGTGATTGCTCCGCACATTGATTGCGCGCAGACGGTAATTGCGATGAAGACAAACTTCGCGAACCGCCTTCTCTACAACTGCCCGCCGTTTCGGGTTTAGCGTAACCGGCAGATGCTTCAATTGTGCAGTCTCCGCCTTTCTTAATCCAGGTCTTGCCGGGATCCGCGAGACGCCCGAGATGACGCCGTGCGTGCGCCGGTAAGATCCGCGAGCGTTACCGTGTAACCAGGTGCCGTAGCATCGAAACGTGATTAGATAAGCTAGCGGAAAATCATTGTCATCAAAGTCGCGCATAGGTTGCGGTCATCAGATCTGAGCCCTCCCTGACAGTCGGGCTAATGCCCCGTTAGGTCGTCACGATCGCTCCGACTACTTGCGCAGATACTTTGTCATTCGCAATTGCGTACCGTCGTCAACGCGCTGAAACTCAACTTCGTCCATCAGCGTCCTGATCAGTTTTAGGCCCCAACCGCGTCGGCTTTTCCCTTCCCCTTCTGCCTGGGCGCCGAGCTCTTCGCCGTTCTGACTTGCCAGATTGGCGGGCACAACCCCGCGGCTCGCCACGGTAACGACCAATTTGTCATTCTCTATGCGGAAGCGCTGATAGATTTTTCGATCGGGACTGAGGCTGTGCTCGGCGGCGTTGATACAAGCCTCGACCAGCGCTGTCTTGATCTGATTAATAGCTTCGGGCCGAAAGTTTACGCGTCGCGCAATTTGCTCGACGGTGTGCGCAGCAATCAATTCAGTATCGGCGCCCATCGGAATCACCATCTCATATTCATCAGGGCGGCTTTCTTCTTTCTCACGAGCGTCGAACTTGATGCGCTCGGTGAGTAATTCAACCTGGCGGCGACTGGAGCCATAAGCATCGCGCGACTTGAGTAGCTTGCTTGTCTTCGACGAAAAACCCTCGGGCGCAACCAGCCATAAACGCACGCGGCCAAAACCGCATTCCCTCGCCAGATTCAAAAGCCGATCACACCACTGTTCTGTCAACTCTGGGCTCGCTTCGAGCTTGGAATCGATTTCGGCTGCCAGCCACACTACCTCATTCTCGTCAGTGTATTCGGCCGCATCGAAACCGTGTGCCACCGCGCACCGCTCTTCTTCCCACTGACCTGAGGACGCAAAGGCTGCGCAGCTGGTCACATGTACGATCTGTGGCAGCCGAATCAAATCCGCTTCGGCATCCAACGCCGCGTCGATCGATTCATCGTCGGCGCCCTTGTGCGCTGCCGCAAACTGATCGTAGTGAAATAGGCTTGCCGGCACGCGTTGGCAGTCGAAGCGTGAAATCAGGTCGCGAAGATCAAGTGCCGCTTCGCGCCGGTATTTCCTGACCATTGCCTGGGGCGCGCGCTTCAGTGCATCCAGAAGAGTTGTAGCTACAATCAACGCCCGGGGCTCGCCGGCCACTTCGGCGCGATAGTGCGTGCGCAAAAAGTCCATCCAGACGTACGACTCCGAGTTCACCTCTATGAAGGCCGAACTTGAGTTAGCCAGCTCATGGATGTGAAGCGATTCGATGATGCGGTTGAATTCTGCAGCATCAACTCCGATCCGCTTTTTCCAGGCCCAAAGAGAGGACCTGCGCGCTTCGGTTGAAGTTGACTCGTAAAGCACGCGCAGCAAGCTCTTGTGCGTTTGCGGATTTGGCGCAGCCTCGTTGAGGATGGTGGAGAAGCGTCGATTGATTCGTCCTCCCATTAGCTCGTCGACATAGAGCCGCTGGCAGTTCAGGAAGCTGGTGAGGGGTGTCTTCGCTTCTCGCGCCGCTTGCACAAACGCATTGATAAAGAAAGCATTTCCGCCGAGTTGCTGCACGATTAGATCGCGCGTTGGTTCATTGCTTTCTACGCCGTGGCGGCGAGCCGAGCCGTCGATAAGCCTGCGAGCGTCATCGTCGTTGAGCTTCTCGAGATGAATAATGTCATTTGATTCATGCCCATCGCCAGTGCTCTGGATAAGATCCAGGATTTGGCGGCGCAGACCTGCGACCGCGAATCGCGCGCGAGATCGATTGAAGACCACCGCGATCTCTTCGGCCAGCGCCACGTCGGCGCGCGCGAGGCCGAGCTCAGTCGTATCGATTAAGGGAAAGACGTTCCGGCCCGCTGCCGAAAGCCTTTGCGGCGTATTTAAACAAAAGCGCAAAAAGTCACGTGGATCGGAACTGCTGTGCTCGCGTTCAAAACTCTCGAGGAGACTGGAAATCAGTTCGTAATCCGCCGGCGGAGCAAGCTCTGACAGATCATGAAATGTTAAAGCGGCGTCGCAGAGGGAAGGATCGACGCGGCGGTAAGCGATATATTGCTGAATCAGGCTCTGGAAGAAACTGCGTGCTGCGCGCGTGAGGTCATCGCTTCGATCGAAGGCAAAGTGAATCGGAATCGATTCACCGCGGCGATTGAATAACTCATCGTATGCCTGGCGGAAAAGTTCCGCAGCGCCAACTCCCGGCTCGGCCAGCAACAACAACCCGCGCCGCTCGCCACTCCGCGAGGCGCGCTCGACCACCTGCTGCAGTTCGGTGTCGCGGCCCACGAATTCTTCCCGGCTGACATTGGCGAATATGCGTTGATAAACCATCGATCACAGTGGTAGGGGCGGCACACTTCGAGTCACCTGGCTGGGCGCGCCCTGATAGGCGTACGCGCGGTTCTTCCCGTGGCTTTTCGCATGGTAAAGCGCGCGGTCGGCGGCGCGAACAATTGCCTCGGCGGAATCGAGCGCAGGCGAGAACGAAGAAAGACCGATGCTGACCGTAACAGCGCCGAGCGGCTGGGTTTTGCCGTGCGGATACTTAGCGTCCATGATTTTGCGGCGAATGCGATCCGCGATTGCGCCAGCCTCCTGCAAGGTCGTTTGCGGCAAGAGAATCGAAAACTCTTCGCCCCCATAACGCGAAGCGACATCAACCTTGCGCAACGCGGCGCGCAAACACTGCGCCGTTATTTCCAGTGCGCGGTCACCCGCCTGATGACCGTTGCGATCGTTATAAAGCTTGAAGTCATCTATATCGATCATCATGAAACTAAGCGGATAATTGTAGCGCTTTGTGCGGCTCAATTCTTCCGCCAAACGGGCTTCGAGGTAGCGCCGATTTTGGAGACCCGTGAGAGGATCCGTGATCGACATCACCTGAAATTTATTGGCGCGCTGTTGCCAGGCGGCGCGTTCGAGTGCCAGCGCGATCTGAGGTCCGACGAGGTCTATCGTGCTGAGATCGGTCGCGTCGTACGGAGCGCCGCCGGCCTTGTCGGCAAGGTTCAGAACGCCAAACCTGCGATTACCAATGGTGATCGGATAGCTGAGAAACGATTTCGTCTTATAGCCGCGTCCAGGTACAGTTGGTTTTCCGACTTGGTCAATGTTGCCAAAGAGAGGGCGCCCTTCATGCAAAACAGCGCCGGCAATTCCCTCGCCCGGCTTTATTGGCTGCACCTCGCTAATGGGATGGGGCATTCCTCGCGCGGCGGTCATGGTCAGCACATTTGCAGCCTCGTCAAACAAAAGCAGCGATCCGCGTTGGGCTTTTACTAAGTCCGCCGCCTGAGCCAGTATCGACTCGTACGTATGCGCCGGATCGCTCGCATCAATCTCTTCCGCGAACCTGCGAATGGAATCAGCAAACGGCGCGCGTCGATCCAATCCGCGATGCGGTTCACTGTCAGCTCGTCGTTCTTTGGCGGGAGCTTTGGCGGGCGGCGTGCTCTTGCTCATCGGCGGTCTTGAATGGGGAGCAACTACTGGTGCGGAAACATCTTCGTTTACCTGTTCTCTGTCGAACTCCAGCGCGGCCCTGGAGACGCGCAATGCGGCATGGTCCAGGTCGGCTTCATCCGCAAAGATCACGTTGCGGAACAAGTCATCTGAGAAGAGGTCTTGCAAATCACCTGAGCGAAAACGTTCTGCCAGGGTCCGGTAATCAGCACTACTTATAAACGCGCGGCCACCAATCATGGAAAGCCGGTCCTGGCCTTCGATCTGAACCGGTATCGCAAAGCATTGCAATCCGGCGTGACAGCGATAATGAGCTACCGTATTTGTGCTGGTGACCCGACTGTGTGCGACGCCGCAAAAGGGATCGCAAAGGCCGACGTGTTGAGGGGAAGATTGCAGGGCTTCGCAAATCGAATTGTTATTGCTGACCGTCAAGGCCGGCGGCTGATAACCATCAACCAGAAGCAGCGAAATTCCAGACGATTCGGCGATGGACTTTTGCACCGCCGCCCAACCTTTCGGGGCTTGCTCTGGCACCTCTTGTACAATTGCCTTGGATTTCGCAAGGCGCTTTTCGCTCATTTGGGGGCTCTCGTAGGGCTGCAATGCGCGGACTTTTTAGTATAGATTGCGCCCAGGCCTGTCACAAAGGCGCGCCCGCACAGAACTTTGACTCTCCCTGGCCGTCTCAAAACGGCCGCCATCTCTAGCTCACGTTTAGCGTAAACGACTAATTGCGTGCGGTTTTCACGCCGTTGCGGCCGCCGACCGCTGCCGTAAACCAGGCGCGGTGCCCGGCGCGACCCGTTCAATCTCCGGTTGTTCGGGACTGATGCGGATGCAGGCCGCAAAATGGTTGGGCTTAATTTGGACGAGCTGCGGCTCGATGTCCGAACAAGCTTCGATTGCGTAAGGGCAACGCGTGTGAAATCGACAACCACGAGGCGGATTGATCGGTGAAGGCACATCGCCTTCGAGCACGATTCGTCGGCGCGTAGCTTCAATCCTGGGATCCGGCACCGGCACGGCAGAAATCAGCGCCTTCGTATAGGGCATCAGAGGTTGCGAATAAATCGCCTTCGCCTCGGCGAGTTCGACAATCTTGCCCAGATACATAACGGCCACGCGATCCGAGACGTGCCGGATAGCGCGCAGATCGTGCGAGATGAAAAGGTAGGTGAGGTTCTTCTCTCGTCTGAGCCGATCAAGCAGATTCATGATTTGCGCCTGAATGGAAACGTCGAGCGCTGAGATCGGTTCGTCAGCCACAATAAAATCGGGATCGACTGCCAGCGCTCTGGCGATACCGATGCGCTGCCGTTGGCCGCCTGAGAATTCGTGAGGATAGCGCTTGAGAAAACGCGAGCTCAAACCGACCAGCTCCATTAATTCCTGCACGCGAGCTCTTTTTGCCGGACCGTGAGCCAATCGAAACGTCTCAATCGGCTCGCCGATAATCTGGTTCACAGTCATGCGCGGATTCAGCGATGCGTACGGATCCTGAAAGATAATTTGCAGGTGACGGCGCTGTTCACGCATCGCCGCAGGCGAAAGATGCGCGAGGTCCTGATCTCTAAACAGGATCTGACCTGAAGTCGGCTCAATCAGACGCAGGATGGCGCGACCCAAAGTTGACTTGCCGCAACCCGATTCACCAACCAAACCAAACGTTTCACCGGGATAGATATCAAGCGTGACGCCATCGACTGCCTTGACCACCTGGCTCGAGCGACTGAAGAGCAACCCGCCACCAACCGGAAAATGGACCATTAGATCTCGAATAGATATTAACGGCTTGTTTGGTTTATCTGTCATGACGCGCGACTCGACTCTGAATAAACCTCGTTCGCGAAATGGCAAAGCGACTGATGGTACGGCGTTAGCTGTACGAATGGAGGAAATTCGCTCCGGCAAATCTCTTCGGCCCGCTCGCATCGCGGCGCGAAGGGACAACCCGGCGGCAAGTGCGCCAAATCGGGTGGCAGCCCGGGAATCTGATAGAGCTTTCCCTGCTCGGCCATAGGATCGGGCACGGAACGCAGCAATCCACGCGTGTACGGATTGCCCGGTTTTTCAAAAAGCTCTTTTGTGGACGCTTGTTCGAAAATCTTGCCGGCGTACATCACGATGGTGTGGTCGGTCATGCCGGCCACTACGCCAAGGTCGTGAGTTATCAGAATCACACTGGCGCCCGTTTCCGCCTTCAACCGTTTAATCAATTCGAGGATTTGCGCCTGAATCGTGACATCCAACGCTGTAGTCGGTTCGTCAGCAATCAGTAACTCGGGTTGGCACGACAGGGCCATTGCGATCATCACTCGTTGGCGCATGCCGCCAGAGAATTCGTGTGGATAGCTGCTGGCCCGTTCGCGGGCATCGGGAATTCCCACGTGCTCCAACATTTTGATTGCATGGTCGCGCGCCTTCTGTTTGGAATAACCGAGATGCAGTCGCGTCGTCTCCATCAATTGTTTTGAGATCCGCATGAACGGATTGAGTGACGTCATCGGATCCTGGAAGATCATAGCGATTTGCCTGCCGCGAAGATTGCGAACTTCGCGCGTCGAGAGTTTCAAAACATCGCGCCCACGAAACACGACTGACCCCGAAACGATTTTGCCCGACGGCTCGGGAATCAATCGCATGATCGAAAGATTTGCGACTGATTTGCCGGAACCTGACTCGCCGACAATGCCCAACGTCTCACCTTGCTTGAGTTCGAAGCTAATGCCGTCGACGGCTTTAACCGTGCCGTCTTCGGTGTGAAAGTAGGTCCGAAGGTCTTTGACCTCAAGCAAGTTTCCGTTATTCGCACTCATTACTCTTTACTCATTACTCATTACTCATATTACTCATTACTCATCACTCATTACTCATTACTCATCACTCTTCACTGATTACTCTTTCCGCATTTGGGGATCCAGCGCATCGCGCAAACCGTCACCGACAAAGTTCAGAGAGAAAAGCATCAGCGCCATCGTCAGCCCTGGGAAAATCAACTGCCACGGATAAATGGCCAGATTCTGTGCGCCTTCAGCGGCGAGACTTCCCCAGGAAACGCGCGGCGGTCGTACACCCAGCCCCAGAAATGACAGGAACGCTTCGCTCAACATCACTGTCGGCACAGTGAGAGTGGCGTAAACAATCACCGGACCGAGCGTGTTAGGCACCAGGTGACGGAAGATGATTTTCGGCGTCGAAACTCCTGTAGCGCGTGCCGCCAAAATGAACTCCTGATTTTTCAGAGACATCACCTGGCCGCGCACAATGCGCGCCATCGTCAGCCATGAGACTGCACCAAGCGCAAAGAATAATTCCGCTAATTGGCCTGTTGGTGTCTTCGCCGGTAGCAACGCCAGCAAGACGATCACAATGATCACGTACGGCAGAGAATAAAGGACGTCGACGATTCGCATCATCAGATCATCGATCTTGCCTCCCAGATATCCTGCGGTGGCGCCGTAGGAGACTCCGATTACCAGCGACACGAGCGTCGAGATTAATGCCACCATCAGAGAGATTTGCCCTCCTGACAACACGCGCGCCAACATGTCTCGGCCGGCGTTGTCTGTACCCATCGGATGTATCCATGAACGGGCGCCACCCGGGCCCTGAAATGGCGCGAACGATTTGTTGAGGGATTCCTCGCTGGGAATTAGATCGTAGGTATAACCTGTAGCGCGCTTGATTATCGAGGGCCCAAACAGAGAGGCAAGCACAATTACAACGGTAACGATCATACTGAGAACCGCGAGCTTGTTTTTCAGCAGACGTCTCCGGGCGTCGCGCCATAACGAACTGCCGACGACGGGTTCTCCGGTCACTACCTCATGCACGTCTTCTGCCACTGCGAACTCGGGCGCTACGTGAAGGATAGGCGGCTCCGCAGCGGCCGGCGGCCGCGTTACGTTCAGCTCTCTTCTATCGTTCTGGTTATCCACACTCAGTTACGCTTGGTAAACCGCTGGCTACAGCAACCGGCCTGAAATCTCAATAGCGAATGCGCGGATCAATGAAGCCGTAGGCTATGTCTACCAATAAATTGAAAGCCAGTACCGCGATGGCAATGAACGCGACGATGCCGATGATAAGCGGCTCGTCGCGATTAAAACATGCGTTGATGAAATAATTGCCGAGCCCGGGAAGAGCAAAAACCCTTTCCACCACCACGGTCCCGGTAATCAAGAACGCCAGCGCCGGTCCAGAGAAAGAAAGTACCGGCAAGAGTCCTCCGCGCAACGCGTGTCGGGTAACCACCGCACTTTCGCTCAGACCCTTCGCGCGCGCAGTGCGAATGTAATCTGAACGCATGACTTCCAACATTCCGGAGCGGGTTAACCGCGCGATGTAGGCGATGTAAATCGCTGAAAGAGTTATCGCGGGCAAGATGATGCTTTTGCTGGGAAAGCCGTTCCAGAGGGCGGGGGGCAACCAAAATAGCGTCAGGCCGAAAACGAGCACGAGCAATGGACCGAGCACAAAATTGGGAATAGATATGCCAATCATTGCCAGCGCCATACTGGCATAGTCGAGCCATGAATTTTGTCTGAGTGCAGCGAGTGTTCCGGTAGTAATTCCGACCGCGAGCGCCAAAAGGTAAGCGCAGAGTCCCAATGCTGCCGATACGGGGAAGGCACGCCAGAGTATCTGATTGACTGATTGACCCTCGTACTTCAGCGAGCTGCCAAAATCGAACCTTATTATGTTCCACAGAACCTTGCCGTACTGTGTGTGCCACGGCTTGTTGAGTCCATACTTCTCACGCAGGTTTTGCTCGATGGCAGGCGAGAGCTTTTTCTCTCCAGTGTAGAAATTTCCAGGAGCCAGACGGATCAACCCCCAGGTGAGAGACACGATAATGAAGAGCATGGGGATAATTATGATGACGCGACGAATGATGAAACGCAGCATTCGTTAATCCTCAGCCAACCATCCTCGGCACGCTGTAATCCCACTTAGCAGAATCCCGCTCAATGTACACAAATTTCCAGGCGTGCATTGTTTGCGGATTTGGATACATGCCCTTCACGTAAGGCTTTTTCATCCAACGTGTAGCGCCAGTTGTAAGCGGTATACATGGTTGGATCTCCAGGGCCATAGCTTCTGCTTTCGCGAGCAATTGATAGCGCTTTTGTGGATCAATCGTGCGGTTCGCCTCGTCGAGTATCTCGACATATTTTGGATCCCACCAGCCAGTGCCGTTGTTTCCCGTCGGTGTGTAATAGAGCCAAAGGAAGTTGAACGGGTCCATGTAGTCCGCAATCCAACCGGTGCGAGCTATGCCTTTATAGTCGAGTTTTGATTGTGCCACCAGAAACGTCTTGAACTCCATGATTTTGATCGGAATCGCCAGCTCGATGTTTTGTTTCCACTGAGCTTGAATGAATTCCGCGACGGGAAGATTATTCCCATCAGGATTCGTGGTTAGCTCGACTTGATCGGAAGGAAACTTCTTAGGATCAAACTTCCCGGAGCCATCTTTGTAGCCAGCTTCAGCAAGCAACCGCTTCGCTTTTTCGGGATCGAACGGATCGCCTTTCGGCTGTGGATATCCCGGGAAAATGCCTTCGGGAGTCAATGCCGTCAGCGGCTTGATGTGTCGCCAGGCCGCCAGCGCCCGTTTGTCGATGGACATGTTGAGCGCTTTGCGCACTCTTACGTCGCTGGTCGGACCTTTCGTGGTATTGAACAGGAAGTAATCGATAGCAGCTTCAGGAGCGTCCATGAAATCCTTCATCGGACTGATCTCGTCGAGCCATGCGGCTGGCACACTATGATTCAGCATTGCGTCGAGCTCGCCCGCTTTGTACAAATTCATAATCGTAGCGTTGTCCTGAAGCGCGAAGAACGTTATTCCGTCCAGCTTTACATTAGCCGCGTCCCAGTACATCGGATCACGAACAGTTACTATACGATCGTAAGGCTTATGCGACTGAAGCTTGAACGGACCACTGGTGACAATATTGCTCGGGTCAGTCCAGGCATTTCCAAATTGTTCGATCGTCTTTTCGTGTACTACGCGGAAGAACTGGTGCGGCATCAGGCTGATAAAAAAAGGCGCGGGCTGAGTCAGCGAAATACGCAGTGTGTAGTCGTCAACCGCTTCAAGTCCGACATCGCCTGGCTTCACGGGGACAAATTCCTTTCCAGCGATGGCATTTTTGAGTTTTGGGTTCGCATCCAATGCCTTCTTTCGCCCCTTTTCGTCGCCGGGTAACACAACTCTGTCAGGTGAATGCATGAATCGATGAAAAGGCGTATCGGTGCCCGGGGTCTTCTCTTCAGGAATCGGAGGGTATTCGGACGCGATAGAATCGACGGGCTTGGAACTTAGCGGTTTCTTCGCTTGTTCAGCTTCGTCGCTAAAATCCTTTTCGAGGAGAAATTGCCCGTTCGCATCACGAACAAAGACGCCACCTTCGTTGTAGCCTTCAGCATACTTAATATAGTAAGCGAGCGATGCGTTACGCGCGGCCAACTCCGGCGACAGGCCGCGACGAATCGTATATACAAAATCACGCGCGGTAATGGGATCGCCATTTGAGAAGCGCGCGTCCTGACGCAGATGAAAAACGAATTCGGAGGAATCCTTGTTTACTTCCCAGCGTTCGGCCAGTTCGGGAATTGGCGCCGTTGTCTTGGGATCGTACTCGGTGAGCCCGGAATAAAGCGCCATGCAAATTCGAGCTTCGGGCTGACCTGTGGGAATCTGTGGATCGAGAGATTCGGGCTCAGAACCGGAAACGTATCGCAGCACGTTGGCTTGCGGCGGCTTAGTCTTACCGAAGAACGTTTCTTTTGCGGATGTAGCACAACCAGCGGCAATTATGGCGAGCAGAAAGATCCGGGCGAATCCGGTTAAGCGCGATGAAGAATGCGACATATTACTTCCTCCCAAACCCACTCTGCGCGCAGGGTTCCAGTTCCAGGGGCTGAGCTCAACTTAGCACTTACCTTTGATCGAGGCAAAGTGTTGTTTTTCTTCATTAGTCCTCTTCATTTAGCCTGGCGACTCCAGGCTTTGCAATTGTCGAAACACCGCTTCGGTTTGTTGTCGGGCAGAATCAAAACCATCGGACGTGTCAATCAGAAAATTTGCATAGCGCTTTTTCTCTTCCTGCGGCATCTGGGAAGCGATTCGCTGTTCCGCTTCCTCGCGCGAAAGACCGTCACGGGACATCAGACGCTGCAACTGCACTTCAGGCCGGCAATGAACAACGATTAGCTTATCAAAGCGCCGGTACCCGCCGGACTCTATAATTAGCGCCGCATCGATCACGACAATGCCGCTCGGATCTTCTGTTTCCCAGAGTCGTAGTTGATCATCTTGCTCGGCAATGATGAACGGATGCAGGATCGAGTTCAGGCGCTTTCGTTGTTGTTCATCGGAAAATACCATCGCACCGAGTTTGGACCGATCGAGACCGCCGTCTTCGCGCAAGACCTCTGCTCCGAAAGCTTCGACTACTGCTCTCAGGCCCGGCGTGCCTGACGCCACTACTTCGCGCGCTGTCGCATCCGCGTCCAGAACGCGGCAACCAAGCCCGCCAAGCACACCCAGAACGAACGATTTACCAACCGCAATCGACCCGGTGAGTCCCACTTTCAGCATGGCTGTAAGGGCGGGGGGCTTGTCCCCACCCTCACCTTCTGGCAGGGACAAGCCCTGCCCCTACAAACCTCTTCGCCACTTTGCAGCCTGCAAAGTATTTCGCATTAACATGGCCACGGTCAGTAAACCAACGCCGCCGGGCACCGGCGTGCGAAGCCCGGCGACTTCATCAGCCTCTGCGGGATGAACATCGCCCACCAGCGTGTATCCGCGACGCTCGATCGCTTCAATCCTCTTCTTGGCCTCGTCGCCAAAAACTGCCCGCGCTTCATCCGTATCGGTCATTTTGTTGACGCCGACATCGATTACCGTAGCTCCGGGTTTGATAAAGTTGCCGCGGATAAAAGCAGGACGGCCAATCGCTGCCACGAGAATGTCCGCTTGCCGTGTTACGGACGGCAAGTCATGCGTCCGCGAATGACAAATTGTCACAGTCGCGTGACGTTGTAACAGCAGACTAGCGACCGGCCGTCCCACAATCTGGCTGCGACCAACAACGCAAGCATTCGCTCCCGCGATTTCTATTTTGTTTCGTTCGAGTACTTCGATAATTCCCGCCGGTGTACAGGGTACGAAACGCGGCCGGCCCATCGCCAGCAGGCCGACGTTGACTGGATGGAACCCGTCAACATCTTTCGTCGGATTAACTGCTTCAATAATCGTTGCCTCGTCGATTTGTTTTGGGAGTGGCAGTTGTATAAGGATTCCGTCAACGTCTTGCCTTTGATTCAGCTCACGGATAAGCTCAAGTAACTCCTCTGTCATTGTTGAGCTCGGCAGCCTATGCTGCTCCGAAGCAATCCCAACTTCATCACAAGCCCGCACCTTGTTTCGCACGTATACGGCTGAGGCATCATTATCGCCCACCAGGACCGCGGCAAGACAAGGTTTCAGGCCACTAGTTTGCGAAAGCGCCTGAACTTCAGCCGCGACTTCTTTTTTGATTTGCTCGGCGGTGCTTCGACCGTCAAGGATCGCGGCGCGTTCTGCTCTTATCGAAACCATTCGCGGCAATCGTAACACACAACCGCGTGCGCTTTGTTTGATTTTGAGCCTGCGCTTGAGCCCTCGACGCAAACCCGTTAACCTAGTTCTTCTCCCGGAACCAAAACACGGAGTGATAACATTGACAATGATGCCCCGCGCTGTAATCAACCGACGAAGAGCTCTTCGTTTCGTAATTCTTTTTCTTTGCCTTGCTTCGATAGGGCTTGCATGTCGCCCACGCCGCTCAGCAAACGAAAAGCGATACGAACTTAAAGGCAAAGTTGTCGCCGTAAATAAAACTGAAAGCACGATAACTATCGCTCATGAAGACATTGTGGGTTACATGCCAGCGATGACGATGCCTTTCAAGATCAAAGATAACGCGTCGCTCGAGATCCTTGCGCCGGGCGATCAGGTGAGCGCCACCCTGGTCGTGGATAATGTTTCATCCTGGCTTGAAGACCTTGTGATTACTAAAGAAGCCGTCGTCGATCCCAACGCCAAATCGAGCGATGGCATAACTGAGCCAAAGCCCGGCGACGAAGTTCCCGACTTTGGTTTAGTGAACCAGGATGACAAGCGCATTCACCTCGGGCAATACCGCGGTAAAGCGCTGGTACTGACCTTTGTGTACACCCGATGTCCGCAGCCGGATCAGTGCACATTGATGAGCAATAATTTCGCCGCCATCGATCAGGAGTTACAAAAGCAGCCCGAGCTTTACGAGAAGACGCACCTTCTGACGATTAGTTTCGATCCTGAGTACGATACACCTAAAGTTCTGCGAAGTTACGGGGCGGCGCATAGCGGCCGCTATTCCGACGAGACCTTTCAGCACTGGGAATTCGCGACCGGAAGCAAAGATGAAGTGAAAGGCATCGCCCAGTACTTCGGACTGCGCTATTTTCACGACACGGAATCAGGAGAGGAGCAGGTGATCCATTCTCTGCGAACGGCAGTCATCAGTCCGGATGGCAAGGTCGTCAAACTTTATCGAGGAAACGAGTGGAAGCCGGAACAGATCGTGAGCGACCTGCAATCACTCTTCAAAGCAACCTCCTAAGCGAGGCTCGAGCATTGCATGTGGTTAGTTGAACGAATTTTGTCTGTATAGTTTTGTTGCAGGTTAGGAATCGAATACCAACCACGGAAGGGAAGGCAAGACATGCCGGCTAGAAAAACGAGCAAGAAGGTAACGTCGAGTAAGTCCAGCTCCTCACGAGCTACAAGTAGGAAGGGCGGCACTAGGAAATCCAGTAAGAAACGAGGCTCTGCAAAGAAGCGCCCCACCGCCATTCTCAAGAAAGCGAAGAAAGTTGCGCGCGCAGCAGCGGTCGGCGCTGCACTCGGAGCGGCAGCCGGTGCCGTTAAAGGAGCCGTGGAAGAAGGCACAAAAGCTGCCGGCACCGGAACAATCGGCGAAACAGAAATCAAAGTAAAGAAGTAGCTGCGCGAAGTAGTGGTTCAGTTTGAGGTGGCACGCGCATCCTGCGCGTGGTTTCACGGGCGAGACGCCCGTGTCACTTGTTCAAACTGAACCAGTAGCTGCGCGATATAGCTCGGGATGGGTTCGTCTCTCAGAATTAGCCACGCCGGAATACGCCGGTGAACCTTCACCAAATCTGGCACCGCTTATCCGGCGGCCGCACCATTGGGTCCCCTTCCTTGCAACCAAAAGCCTGGGCGAACATGGGCATATTAGAGAGTGGGCCGTTCACACGGAAGCGAGCCAGCGGATGCGGATCTGTCGCGACTCGCAATCGCGCCGCCTCAGGCCGAATGCTACCGGCCCAAATTTGCGCATAGCCAAGAAAGAAGCGCTGCTCGGGCGTAAAACCTGCAATAACCGGTGGCCGTGGCTTCCTCTCCAGTGATTTCTGATACGCGGCATACGCCAGCGTCAGGCCACCAAGGTCCGCAACCGATTCGCCCACCACGAGCTTGCCGTTTTGATGAAGACCCGGCTCGACTTCGTATTCGTCGAATTGCTTCACGACGCAATCAGTTCTCGCATTGAACTTCTTGAAATCATCCTGCGTCCACCACATTACCAGGTTTCCGTCCGCGTCGAACTTCGCGCCAGAGTCGTCGAAGCCATGCGTCATTTCGTGACCAATGACGGCGCCGATCCCGCCATAGTTGAACGCGTCGTCCGCCTTCGGATCGTAGAAGGGCGGCTGCAGAATTCCCGCGGGAAAAACGATCTCGTTTAGCGACGGATTGTAATAAGCATTCACCGTCGGCGGCGTCATTCCCCACTCAGTCTTATCGACCGGCTTGCCAATCTTGCCCAGATTGCGTCTGAACTCGAATTCTCCCGATGAAACAGCGTTGTTGTAGTAAGGGCCGCGACTGATTTGAAGCGCTTCATAATCGCGCCACTTGTCCGGATAACCGATCTTGCGAATAAAGGCCTCCAATTTGGCCGTTGCTTTCTGGCGTGTTTCAGCGCTCATCCAACTCAGCGTCGTAAGATCGTCATGCAGCGCGGCAATCAGATTTTTCACCATCTGTTGAGCACGAACACGGGCGGCGGGCGTGAATGTCTTCTCGACATATAGTTGCCCCAGCGCTTCGCCCAGGGCGCGGTCCGTTGAGGCCACACAGCGCCGCCACCGTGGCAGCATCTCCTGGGTCCCCTGCATGTACTTGCCATTGAACTTGAAGTTCTCTTCGACAAACTTTGACGACAGGTTCGGCGAAGCGGAGTTAACCAGATGCCAGCGTAGGTAAGTCTTCCAATCGTAGATCGGCGTTGACTTCAGAAGCTTGTCGGCAGCTTTGAAGAAGTCAGGCTGCCCAAACGTTGATTTTGCCGACCTCGGGCAGGTTGATCGTGCGAAAGTAAAGTGTCCAATCAAAGTCAGGAGTCAGGGCGATAAGCTCTGACTTCGTCATAGGATGATAGTTTGCTTCAGGTGTTCGGCGCTGCACACGAGTGGCAGAGTTCTCGGCCAGGCTCGTCTCAATCTTCATCACCGCTTGCGCTTCAGCAGCCGCGCGGTCAGGCGGGTCTCCAAGTAATTGAAGGGTGCGCGCCACGTGCTTCAGATATTCATCACGCGTCCGCCGAGACTTCTCGTCGTCTTTCGTGTAGTAGTCGCGGTCCGGCAGGCCCAAGCCACCCTGTACAGCCTGGGCAATCACAGCCGTCGAGTTTTTGAAGTCCTGCGCCGCGCCAAATCCGAACAGCGCCGGAATACGATGCGTGTGAAAACGCGCAATTTCTTCTTCAACTCCCAGCAGGTCTCTGATTTGATCGATGCGCTGTAATTCCGCTTCGAGCGGCTTCGCGCCTTCAGCTTCGATTCTGGGTTCGTCCATGCAACTCTGATAGAAGTCTGCGATCTTTTGTTCGTTGCTGCCCGCCTTAAGGTTAGGTTTCTTGACGAGAGCATCGAGAATTCCACGAAGGACCTCGAGATTCCCTTCATCCAGCATTTCGAACCGACCCCAACGCGAGTACGCAGGTGGAATTGGATTGCGCGCTATCCAACCACCGTTGGCATACTGAAAGAAGTTTGCACAAGCCGAGACGCTCTTATCGATGCTTGAAATGTCGAAGCCTTGACCCGCCGGCGCTATGGCCGGCGAATAAAATAGAGAGGTCTCGTTCGCAGCATGAGTTGGTCGACTTGACGGTAACATCAGAGTCGCCGCACAGACAGCGAATAATACAAACCACAGTTTTGCGCAACGCATGGAAATCACTCCCTTCGAGAGACTTTCTTGCCTAATCGATAAGTTGATTCGGGGGTTGTTGACCGCATTTTACTGCGGCCGTGCGGCGTTGGAAAGCCTAACTCTTGAGCTTCTTGATTTCGTCGGTCAGCACGGGCAGGACTTCGAACAGATCGCCGACGATGCCGTAATCGGCAATATCGAAGATCGGTGCTTCAGGATCTTTGTTGATAGCGACAATCGTTTGCGAGTTCTTCATTCCCACTAAATGCTGAATCGCCCCAGAGATACCGACCGCAACGTACAATTTGGGAGCGACAGTTTGGCCCGACGACCCGATCTGCCGATCGATTGGCAACCACTCAGCGTCGCATATCGGGCGCGAGGCAGCCAAATCTCCGCCAAGCGCTTCAGCCAGTTTTTGGGCGAGCGCGATGTTGTCTTTGCTCTTAATGCCGCGGCCGACAGCGACAATTACATCTGCCTTGCTGAGATCGACCGCTTGTTTAACTTCCTGAAACGGCGCTTCCGGCTTCATGCGGACCTCGCCAATTTCAACTCGCATCGTTTCGACCGCAGCACCGCTGCCCTTCACTGCCTGGTCGCCCCGGAACGCGCCTGACTGGAACGTTACAAACAGCGGTGGCTGGTCATCAGAAATAACATCTGCGTCCAGCTTGCCAAGAAAAATACGTCGTGTGAACGTTGCCTTGCCGCTGTCAACATTCATGCGGATGCAATCACTAACCAAGCCTTTGCCAAAGCGGGCGGCAAGCTTGGGAGCAAAGTCCCTTACCAGGTAGGTATGGCTCATGATCACATATTGGGGTGACACGGTTCGTACGACTTGCTCCATCGCGGCGGCATAAGCGTCGGGCGTATATTCGGCGAGCTGCGGATGATCGATATAAGTAACCTTAGCGACATCATAGCCAGCGATGTCTTGCGCTAAGGTCTGAGCGTCCGAACCCAGGACAACAGCCGTCACTTGCTGGCCGGTGTCAGCTGCAAGTTTCTGGGACGCAGCAATGGCTTCAAGCGACGTCTTGTTCAGAGCGCTCGCTTTATGTTCGATGAAAACCAGGATTACGTTACCCATCGCTTCTGTCTGATGACCATCCTTGTGCATGTGTTTAGAGTCGGGCTAATGCCCGACGAGCGGGCAGTAGCCCGCTCCTAAACCCGTTCAGAGCTTTCGCGCACAAATAAGATGTAATCTGATTGCAGGGGCTCGCCACCATCTTCGCGGATCGACAGCGCTACTTGCCCGCGATGATACATCGAGTGATTCATGACGTGTGTGAGCACGTCACGGCTGGATGCTGCATACTTGCTTCCGGCGAGCGTTTCATAATTGCCGACCACGTCGAGCTGTGCCTCCGTCAAGGTCCGAATATATTGATGATAGCCGGCAAGACTTTCTTCAATTAGATCTTTACAGTGCGTCAAAGGGAGCTCGGGGAAAAAGTCACTCGGAACATTCTTGATTTCTTCTCGCCGCAGACGTGCGAGCCAGAGCCTTTCGACTAGTAACACATGCGCCAGGGCGCGCGCCGCGCGCGAGCTGGGACTCTTCATGGTACGCAGCGATTCCAGAGGACGCCGGTTGGCCCAATCGTTATAGGCCAGTTTGCGCCGAATTAGATCCAAGGTTTCCATTGGTTAGTTGCGATTAAGTTCCCTTAAGGCGGTGACGAACTTGTCATTGTTTGTATTTCAGCTCAAATCACACGAGCTTCCGTACGAAGCTTCTCTGCCAGCTCAACGGCGCCTTTTTTGGCGTCGCCGTTGCCGAGGAATTGAGTCTGCTTGGATTTCTGCGGCAGGTAAATCTTTTCAATTCGCTGGTGCGAAGGTCGATTCACAATTTCGGCGGCCGGCGTAACTTCCTTAATTTCTTTCTTCTTTGCTGCCATGATTCCCTTCAGCGTCGCGTAACGAATCTGACTGATGCCGGATTGAATCGTGAGCAGCGCCGGCGGCGGCATCGTGTACCACTGATACCACCCGCTTTCGAGCTCGCGCTTTACGCGAAGCTCTGCGCCGCTGGCATCAATTTCAATCACAATCGTCGCGTGTGGCAATCCTAAAAGCTCAGCCAGTATGACGCCCGTCTGCGCATAGCCGTAGTCATCCGACTGCAAGCCGGTCATTATCAAGTCGGCCTGTTCCCCGCGAATGGCGTCGGCCAACACGCTGGCGGCGGCGAATGGTGATAAATGCCCGACGTTGTCGCCCACAACGTGAATTGCGCGATCTGCGCCTCGGGCCAGCGCGTCTTTGATTACGCTCTTCGCGCGTTGCGGGCCCATCGAGCAAACGACAACTTCGCCCCCAACCTTTTCCTTGATGCGAAGGGCTTCCTCGAGCGCGTAGCCGTCTGATTCATTTAGTTCGAACGAGAGATCGGCTTCCTCGATCCAGGTCGACTCTTTATTGATTCGCAGGATGGCGTCCTTGTTCGCGACCTGCTTCATTAAGACCAGAATCTTCATATTAAAGCCGCCTCGTTTAGTGGTGGGCTTACTGCCCGGCCACTAAACCATCGGCGGGCGGTAGCCCGCCCCTAAACGTCAACGGTGACTATTCCTCGTATCGCTTGAACAACACGGCGGCGTTTGTGCCGCCAAATCCAAAGCTATTTGAAAGCGCGTAGTTCACGTGTGCTTGACGCGCCTGGTTGGGAACGTAATCCAGATCACAATCGGGATCCGGCGTGACATAGTTAATTGTCGGCGGCAACATTCCTCGATCAATCGCCAGCACAGAAAAGACCCCTTCGACGCCGCCCGCCGCGCCCAGTAGATGTCCGGTCATAGACTTCGTCGAGCTAATCGCCACTTTGTAAGCATGTTCCCCGAATGTCTTCTTAATTGCCATCGTTTCGAACTTGTCGTTATAGGGTGTCGATGTTCCGTGCGCATTGATGTAGCCGATTTGCTGCGGCTTTACCCCGGCATCGTCCAGAGCTTTTTGCATCACGCGGACGGCGCCTGAGCCGCTGTCGTCAGGCATCGTTATGTGAAAGGCGTCGCCCGTCATCCCGTAACCAACTATCTCGGCGTAAATTCGTGCGCCGCGACGGCGCGCAAACTCGAGCTCCTCCAGAATCAGGATCCCCGCGCCTTCACCAATCACGAAGCCATCGCGATTCAATTCGAAAGGTCGGGATGCATGCGCGGGATCTTCGTTGCGGGTGGAAAGGGCGCGCAGAGCTGCAAAGCCTGCTACGCTCATTGGCGTGATTGCAGACTCAGCGCCGCCGCAAATCATGGCCTCAGCATCGCCCCGCTGAATGATCTTGAAGCTGTCCCCGATTGCGTGCGCGCCGGCCGAGCATGCGGTCGCGGTCGCCGAGTTTGGACCCTTGGCGTTGTGACGAATTGAAACCTGGCCGGAAGCAAGGTTGACGATTGCGGACGGAATAAAGAATGGTGAAACGCGGCTCGGGCCATCCTTCAAGAGCTTTTCATGTTCGCGCTCGATGGCCCAGAAATCGCCGATTCCGCTGCTTATATAAGTTCCGACGCCTTCAGAAACTTCATCGGTAATCTTCAATCCGCTATTATCGACGGCTTCCTGCGCGGCCGCGACTGCGTAATGAATGAAGGCGCCCATCTTGCGCGCTTCTTTCTTTTCAATATAGTTAAGCGGATTGAAATTCTTTACTTCGCACGCGAAGCGAGCAGCAAACCGCGCAGCATCGAACTTTTTGATGTAGTCCGCGCCGCTTCGGCCTTCCATCAGCGCGGTCCAGGTGGTCTCGACTGAGTTGCCGACAGGCGTAACCAGTCCGAGGCCGGTAACGACGACGCGACGATTCAAAGTGAACAACTCCTCCTGTGAGAGGTTACCAATGACAAACGACGACAAGCACTTGGCCTGAGTTCATCCGTCAGAATTAACCCGTCACTTCCCTTTGTGCTGATCGATATAGTTGTAGGCGTCGCGCACACTCTGAATCTTTTCGGCGTCCTCGTCGGGAATTTCAATGCCGAACTCTTCCTCAAAACGCATCACCAACTCAACCGTGTCGAGAGAGTCGGCGCCGAGGTCATCGATGAACCGGGCGTTCGGCGTGACTTCATTTTCGTCAACCCCAAGCTCATCGACGATTATCTGTTTCACTTTTTGCTCAATCTCTGGATCGGGCATTCGTTTGCTCCTCTGTGAAAATTGTAGAACCTACCAAATCTTCAGGCGCTGAGCGCCTGCCGGGCTGCGCGCAGACTGGCCTCGTCCTCGACGTTCACACAGCGTGCACTGCGATCAATCTGGCGCACTAAACCACTTAAGACTTTTCCGGGTCCAATCTCAATAAAGGTTTGTACACCTTGGCTAATCAAAAATTCAACTGATTCAAGCCATCGGACCGTTTGCGACACCTGACGGACGAGCGACTCGCGTGCGCCAGGTCCGTTTCTGATGGCCCTGGCATCTACATTCGTGACAATTGGCGTCCTCAAATCTTTGAACTCAATTCGTTGCAAGTCGACTGACAGTCGATCCTGCGCCGGCTTCATCAATGCGCAATGAAAAGGTGCACTGACGTTGAGCTTTATCGCGCGCCGCGCGCCGCGCTGCTTAAGCAAACCAATCGCGCGATCAATAGCCGCCGTGTCGCCTGCAATAACTACCTGCTCCGGCGAATTGATGTTAGCAGCGTTGCAAACCTGTCCCTGGCTTGCTTCTTCGCAGGTGGCGATAACGACTTTCAGGTCGGCGCCGAGAATCGCAGCCATACTTCCCTCGCCTCTCGGCACGGCTTCCTGCATGTAGCGTCCTCGCGCACGCACCGTTTTTACGGCATCCGCCAACGAAAGCGAGCCTGCCGCTACCAAAGCCGAGTATTCACCCAAGCTGTGGCCGGCGACGAAGTCAGGACTCTGAAAGCGCTGAGACTCCATTGTCCGCAATGCCGCCACCGACACGCTCAGAATCGCCGGCTGCGTGTTTTCCGTCAACTGTAATTGGTCATCCGGACCGCTGAAACATAACTCGGAGAGCGGAAAACCGAGAGCACTGTCTATTTCTTCAAAGACCTTCCTGGCCGCCGGAAATTTTTCGGCCAAATCCTTTCCCATGCTCGCATACTGCGAGCCCTGGCCGGGAAAAATGTAAGCAATTGCCGATTGCCGATTGCCGATTGCCAATTTTCGACCCTAAACGTTCCTAGCGAAAACCGGGACGATGCGCGGATTTCTGAACATCAATCGGAAATCGGCAATGGGCAGTCGGCAATGAAATCACCATCGCATCACTACTCCGCCCCAGGTGACGCCGCCACCGAAAGAAGCCATTAGAATCACGTCTCCCTGGTGGACACGTCCCGTTTCGACGCATTCATCGAGACCGATTGGAATGGAAGCAGATGATGTGTTTCCATGCATAGCAATGTTCGAATAGACTCGAGTACTGTCAACATCTAACTTGGCTGCAACAGCGTCCGTTATGCGTTGATTCGCCTGATGGGGAATGAAAAGCTTCACGTCTTCGGTTTTCAATCCGGCTTCGTCGAGCACTTCGCGCGAAATGTCGGCCATCGATCGAATGGCAACCTTGAACACCTCGTTTCCTTTCATCTTAAAGAAGTGATCGCCACGCGCGATCGTCTCGGCGGTAAACCCGCCCTTGGTTCCACCCCCGGGAGCGTAAAGCTGCTCTTCATAACGGCCGTCTGAGCGAATCTTTGCGGCCAGAATCCCGCGATCACTTTCAACCGGAGCGAGGATCGCTGCGCCCGCGCCATCGCCGAATAAGACACAAGTCGAACGGTCGGTGTAATCAACGTATCGGGTCAGAATCTCCGCTCCTATTACCAAGACGTACTTGGCTTGCCCGCCACGAATCATCGCATCCGCCACCGATAATCCATAGAGAAAGCCTGAACAAGCCGCGACAATATCCATCGCCGCTCCATTGTTCGCGCCCAACTGCGCCTGAATCAAACAAGCGGTGGAGGGTAGAATTTGATCCGGCGTGACGGTAGCGCAAAGGATAAGATCGATTTCCCTGGCATTGATGCCTGCGCGTTCGAGAGCTTCGTGCGAAGCCTGCACGGCGAATTGCGAAGTGTACTCTCCAGGCGCGGCTTTGCGCCGCTGTTTGATGCCGGTACGTGTGGTAATCCACTCGTCCGAAGTGTCGACAAGCTTTTCCAGATCGGCATTCGTCAGAATACCTTTTGGATACGAATGACCGGTGCCAAGAATACCTGCGTTGACTTTGGACATCTATAACCTTTGCGCTTGAAGAGCCTCCGTTTAGGCGCAGGACTTATCCGGCGAACGCTGCACAAGTGCTTCTGCTAGATGACGGAGTTGAACTTTCACGCAGTCTGTTCGACTTGAAGGATTTCGCGGCCTTTATAGTAGCCGCATTTTGGGCATACGCGATGCTGCATCCGTGGCTCCTGGCAATTTGGGCAGACGACGGTCTGCGGCGCTCTCAGGGCATCGTGTGCTCTACGCTTGCCGCGACGTGCTTTTGAGTGACGACGTTTTGGATTTGGCATAATTACTCCGGATTCTTAAATCTAGATTCCAAACTTGAATTCGCTTTGCTGTACTTTGTGGTTTGAACTTTGTACTTTGAAATCCTAATTTCAAGACCGGTATTACGACCAAAGTACAGGACAAAGTACAAAGAGCAAACTACAGAATTACATTTGCAACTCTTTCAGTCCCTGCCATCGCAAATCGATCTCTTTCGTTTCGCATTGACAGCTCTTCACATTTCTATCGACTCCGCAGACGGGACACAACCCCCGGCAATCCTGACGGCACAATATGTGGCCGGGCACTGCCAGCAGAATCTCCTCGCGCACGAGGTCAGCCAATTCGATCGCTTCGCCGTCAAAGACCGCTAAATTCAAGTCCTCTTCCCGCAATTCATGTTGTTCCTCAGCACGCCAACTCACCGCAGAAACAAACCGCTCGGCAAATTCTGAACGAATCGGCAACACTACCGGCTGCAAACAACGGCCACAAGTGGCCTCGATCTTCGCTTCCAACTCTCCGCGCAACTCGACTTCATTATCGTTGCGCCGGATCCGGCCACAAACCTTTGCTGGTTCAATGAGCCGGATGTCACTTTCACCCAGCGGCAACTCACTACTCTCGTAAACCTGCGAGAATTTGCCGTCCAGCTCCTCGAGCTTGTCAATCTCAATCCGCATAGCTGCAGCCCTCTGAGTCACATAGAATACGTCAGGGGGCTAAGCGCAAAAGTGCTAATTATAACCGTGAGTAAGATGGTGTCAAAGCGGGTCAACCGTTTCTGCTCGCCTTGCGTGCTGTTTTCCGGGGCTTCCTTTCCTTGCGCGCTGGACGCTGACCGTCCGTTGTTTTCTCATGCAGCTTGTCGCATTCGGCACGCCACATCAATTCCAGACGGCCATTATCGACAACTCCACACTCGTTAAGGATCTCGATCAGGCTCTTAACCAGAGCATGGTTCGTATAGGCCGTTTCGGACTGACGGAGGAGCAGTTTGAGCCCGTGCTCGAGCCGCTCGGCCAGACGCGCCAGCGTGTTCTCAAGAATCGTCAGCCGCTCGAGCAAGTGCTCTTCATTGGGAGTGGTTTTAGCCGTGTCCACGCGAGCTGATGGCGGTTGGACGACAATCATCAGCCTGGTCCCGCAGCGCAGACAGAATTCCTGGCCCAGCGGATTAGCCGCCCGGCACTTCTGACAAAAATGAGAAATCATTCGTTGATGCATTATTAATGTCCGACAAACTTCAGTTTGTCGCTTGCTGCTTTAACTCCCTCTCCCTCCGGGAGAGGGTTGGGGAGAGGGACTTAAGGCTCGCGCCTATCATCAGCTACGCCCCTCTTCCCCGGCCCTTCTCCCAGAGGGAGAAGGGAGAAAGACCAAAAACAACTGCCAACTGACGCGTAACCACTGACTTGTTCAAAGATTCCTGAAGTTGCTGGACGTCAATATTCATAGTCAGTATTCATAAAAGCCGCGACCCGACTTTTTCCCTAACCAGCCCGCATCGACATAACGTTTAAGCAACGGACAAGCCCGATATTTCGAGTCGCCGAAACCATCATGTAGCACGTTCATAATCGCAAGGCAAACGTCCAAGCCAATGAAATCCGCAAGCGCCAGCGGGCCCATCGGATGATTCATACCCAGCTTCATGATGCCATCGATGCTCTCGCGCGTCGCAACGCCCTCGTGCAAGGCGAAGATAGCTTCATTAATCATCGGCATCAACACCCGATTGGAGATGAAGCCAGGCGA
>WNGK01000215.1_pt1 | contig 100464 bp, 85 predicted proteins | sample 5400601 | NCBI WGS metagenome assembly WNGK01 (sample SAMN13153376, study PRJNA577476) | soil metagenome | isolation source: 60 cm soil or saprolite under Garry oak tree replicate 1 | place: USA:California | collected 2016-06-15 | reverse complement strand
GATTTCGGATTTCGGATTGCGGATTTCGGATTGAGGGAACCGCGTGATTCAAGCTGGCCCACGGAAATCCGAAATGCGCAATCCGAAATCCGAAATCCTTCAGATCCCCAACGACTCCGCCAGGGCAATCGTTTGCCGAGCCCGGTCCACGATGGGGACATCGAGAAGCTGCCCGCCGAAGGCAATGGACCCTTCGCCGCGAGCCCGGGCATCGTCAAACGCCTGGACCACGCGCCGGCAATAATCAATCTCTTCGGCCGTGGGCGTGAAGGCAGCATTCACTTCATCGATCTGGGCAGGGTGAATCAAAGACATACTCGAGAAACCCAACTGCCGCGATTGCCGAGCAAACCTCCTCAGTCCTTCTATATCCTGAAAGTTCGGCCACACGCCGTCCACAGCCTGAACGTGAGCGGCGGCGGCGGCCGTCACGAATGCGGAGCGGGCGTAGATGAGATCGGTCGCTTCGCCCTCACGGCGGAGAGGGAGGCTCAGTTCTCTGGAGAAATCCTCCGCTCCAAACATCAAGCCGATAACGCGCGGCGAAGACGTCGCAATAGCGTAGGCGTTGAACAGACCTTTGGGACTTTCAATGGCGATGAGCAATCGCACGCTGCCGGCAGGCATTCCCATTTTCGGTTCGCGATCGTCCAGTATCCTTTCGACAGTCTTTACTTGATCGGGCGTCTCTACCTTCGGAACGGCCAGGCCTTCTAAAGCCGGCCGGATGACGTGCTCAAAATCGGAGTGCATGCGCTCGTGTCCGACGGCATTGATTCGTACGTAGCGGGCCGGTGTGCGAAACGCTGGATTTTCCTTCTTGCGCGCCGCAATCTGATCGAGCACGGCTGCGATTTGGCGGCGGGCCGTGTCCTTCGCTGCGGGAGCCACACCGTCTTCGATGTCGAACATAAGGGCATCGACAGAGAGTCCCAACGACTTATCAATCATGCGCTGGCGATCGCCCGGCACAAACATCCAGGAACGCAATAAAGTTGCCTTCTCCATGATCAAAGAGCCTTTCTTGGGATTTCGGATTTCGGATTGCGGATTTCGGATTTTGGGGAACACTCAGATCGAGCGTTTCCCAATCCGCAATCCGAAATCCGAAATCCGAAATTTTCTAATACGACTTCGGCATGCCGAGCACGTTCTGGCCGAGGAAGGCGAGCACCATGTTGTTGCTCACCGGAGCGGCTACCAGGAGGCGAGTTTCCCGAAACTTCCTCTCCACATCGTAATCGCGAGCAAACCCATAGCCTCCGTACGTGGACATGCAAACATCAGCGGCTTCCCAGGCCGCCTCGGAGGCCAGCAGTTTGGCCATGTTCGCTTCAGACCCGCATTTTTCTTGACGATCGAATTTGGAGGCTGCTGCAAAGCGCATCAGATCCGCCGCCTCAACGTGGGCGTACGCCTTGGCGATCGGAAACTGGATTCCTTGATTTGTGCCGATCGGCCGGCCAAACACCACGCGCTTGGTCGCGTAATTGGATGCCCGTTCGACAAACCAGCGGCCGTCGCCGATGGACTCGGAGGCGACCAGAATCCGCTCCGCATTCCACCCGTCGATGATGTAACGGAATCCCTTGCCTTCCTCTCCGATCAGGTTCTCCACCGGAACCTCCACATCCTCGAAGAAGACCGTGTTCGTGTGATGGTTGACCATGATATCCAAAGGCTGGACTTCCAGGTTTCCCTTGCTGTTGCGTAGATCCACCAAAAAAACAGAAAGTCCCTGGGTCTTGTCCTTCAATTCTTCGTAAGGTGTTGTTCGGGCCAGCAGAAGCATCAAGTCCGACTGCTTCACGCGCGAAATGAAAATTTTCTGTCCGTTGACAATATAGCGATCTCCCTTGCGAACCGCGCGCGTCTCAATGCGGGTGGTTTCGGATCCGGCATTGGGCTCCGTCACAGCAAAAGCTTGCAGACGCAACTCGCCTCGGGCGATCGCGGGAAGGTAGCGCCGCTTCTGTTCTTCACTGCCGTGTCGAAGCAGAGTGCCCATGGTGTACATCTGAGCATGACAGGCGCCAGAATTTCCTCCGCAGTGGTTGATCTCTTCTAGAATGATGCTGGCTTCGGTAATGCCAAGTCCTGCTCCTCCGTACTCTTCCGGGATCAAAGCCGCAAGGTATCCGCTCAGGGTGAGTGCGTCGACGAATTCCTTTGGATACTTTTCGTGCTTGTCTACGTCTTGCCAATAGGTGTCTGAAAAATCCTGGCAAAGCTTCCGGACCTCCTCCCGGATCGACTGCTGCGCCTCTTGTACGGATGATTCCATGCCTTGTCCTCCGAACGTGGGGTGATATAGTTTCCTTGAACTACAACGTGGCACGCGGGCTGAAGCCCGCGATTACAGGTTGGTCGAAGGGTCCCAGTACGCCTGTAGTCACGGGCTTCAACCCGCGCCCGCCCAAAGCACATTTCTTTGGGTCGCTTATTATAAACATTTGCGGAGGATTCAAGCATGGCAATTAAGCCGGGCTGGGAAGGGCGGTATTTCGAGGATTTCGAAGTCGGGGATATCTACCGCTGCCGACTCGGACGAACCGTGACGGAGAATGACAATATTTGGTTCACTCTGCTCACGAACAATACCAACCAAATCCATTTCAATAACGAATATGGCAAACGCACGGAGTTCGGTCGTTGTTTGATCAACAGCGCGCTCACGCTCGCCATCGTTGCGGGTATGGGTGTGGCGGACGTGAGCGAGAATGGGTTCGCTCTCGGTTGGGATGAAATCAAGCTGCCGAACCCTCTGTTCGCGGGGGATACGTTGTATTCGGAATCCGAGGTTTTGGAAAAGCGAGAATCCAAATCCAAACCACAGTGGGGCATCATCAAAGTTCGAACACGGGGCATCCAGCAGGAAGGCAAGGTTGTCATTGACTATGCCCGAAGCGTGATGGTGTGGAAGCGGGCCCATGCTCCTAAACAACAACTCTTTCCGGAAATCCGCTCTTAATGCCGGACGATCTGCCGCAAAAAACTCCTCTCGCTCTCGCGGGTGTTCGCGTCTTGGCTTTGGAAGTTTCCGTGGCTGGACCACACTGCACTCGGATTCTGGGCGACATGGGAGCCGAAGTCATCAAGATTGAAAAGCCGGGCACGGGGGACCTGATTCGCAACTGGGACTCCGCCGTGCGAGGTCTTTCCTCCGGTTACGTTTGGCTCAATGGCAACAAACGAAGCTTTGCGATCGATGTTAAAAAGGAAGGCGGCCTCAAAGCTGTGCGTCGGCTGGCGGAGCACGTGGACATTATTCTGGAAAACTTTGCTCCCGGTGTAGCCGATCGTATGGGCTTGGGAGCGAGTGAGTTGTGCGCCCGCAATCCACGATTGATTTATTGTTCATTGTCCGGTTACGGACAGGATGGCCCTTATCGCGACGTCAAAGCGTATGACCTGTTGATCCAGGGCGAAGCCGGGATTATCGCTACGACCGGCTATGCGGATAAGCCAGCCAAAGTCGGTCTGCCCATCGTCGATCTGGCTTCCTCGATGTACGCAACCGTGGGAATTCTTCTGGCCCTTTATCAGAGGGAGAAAACCGGCCGCGGGCAATTCATCGACATCTCGATGTTTGAATCCGCGGTCGCCTGGCTCGGGTATTTTCCGCATCACTACTGGCATCAGGGAGAAGAACCCCCAAGGGTGGGGATGCGGCATCATTATGTGACTCCATACGGACCGTATCTCGCCAGCGACGGAGTCTACGTGAACCTTGCTGTAGCGACTGCTCAGGATTGGGAAATTTTTTGCCGGCAGGTCATTGAGCGTGCCGAACTGCTGGAGGATCCTCGCTTCAAAACCTCGGAGGCACGGCGCAAAAATCGCGCCGTACTAGAAGAGCTCATCGAAAAGATCTTCCTGGAGCGTCCACACGAGGAATGGCTCCGCCGCCTCCGCGAGAGCCGCCTGCCATATGGAGAGGTGAAGGGAGTTGGCGAAGTCCTGGCCCACCCGCAGGTCATCGCGCGGCGGATGATTCGGGAAATCGAGTCGCCCGTGGGGCGGGTTCCCGTCATTGGGAGTCCATTGCGGCTTTCCGATAGCCCGGCGCGTTTGGATCCCATCCCGGCGTTGGGCCAGGACACTGAACCGATTCTTCGCGATCTCGGCTATGGCGACGCGGAGATTCAAGAACTCCGCCGCGATCAGGTCATCTGACGCGAGCCAGAACTGTAGATGCGGCCGGCGTACGCTTTCGGCAATCGGCTTGAGCTTATGGAAGCCCGGCAACTACCAGGAACTGGTCCACGGTCAGAAAAATTGTCGAACTGTCATAAGGAGCCGGAACGCACATGGGGGCAACCGTCAGACGGTTTCATCCAGGTGACCAGGTGCAAGGGCAGTGCTTTGTTTTGAACGTTGGGGACTGATCACAGACAAATAGTCATGTGCAAGAAGGAGAGCAAACCGTGAATGGAAAGATCGCTGTTGTCGGGGGAACCGGCGACTTGGGTTTTGGTCTGGCTTTGCGATGGGCGCGTGCAGGCGTTCAGGTCTCCATCGGCTCTCGCGATGAGAACAAGGCCCAAGACGCGGCGGAGCGTGTGAAAGCAACACTCAGGACGGACGCGTTACTTCCCTTACAAGACGTTCTTGTCAGTGGCTTCGAGAACGCTCAGGCATGTTCGCAGGCGTCGATTGTGGTATTGGCTGTGCCTTTTCCCGCCCAGGCCAGTATCTTGAAGAGTATTCGAGATTCGCTCAAGGACTCCGTCCTCGTGGACACGACGGTTCCCCTGGCCGCGACCATCGGCGGCAGGGCAACTCGGCTGCTCGGGGTTTGGCAAGGGTCCGCCGCAGCGCAAGCTCGCGAGTTGGCGCCGACCGGTACGCCGGTGTTGGCGGCCTTCCATAACGTATCGGCTGAAGTTTTGCAGGACCTTTCTGCAACCCCGGACTGTGACATCCTCGTGTGTGGCGACGACAAGCCGGCTAAAGAAACTCTTTTCTCTGTGGTCAAGCTGATCCCTGGTCTACGTCCGGTGGATGCCGGACCGTTGGAAATGGCCCGCGTTGTGGAGAGCATAACGGCCCTTCTGATTTCAGTGAACAGCCGATATCACGTCCACCACAGTGGAATCCGCATTACAGGGTTGCCGGGCGCGGGCTAAAGCCTGCGACTACATTCAGGCCCAGATGTTGCGGCGAGCATGTAGTCGCGGGCTTTAGCCCGCCTCCGCGAAGGCCGCGAAACCCGCTTGAAGTTCTCCATCCACCTTTGATAGCCTCGTCCACTTCTCTAACAGGACGAGGCTTGCACTATGGCTGACAAAGTCAAGACAGTTGCCGAGGTGGTTCGGACGATTCCTGATGGTTCGCACATCGCCCTCGGAGGCTTTGCAATCAATCGATGTTGCATTGCGGTCGCCCATGAGTTGATCCGGCAGCAAAAGAAAAACCTAACTTTGTCCCAGGGCGTCGTGGGCCTGGACACCGACCTGCTGGTCGGCGCCGGTTTGGTGAGCCGTCTCATCATGGGCGGTGGTTCATTGGATCGCTTCGGTCCTGTTCATTGTGTCAACCGGGCCCGGGAGACGCGTTCGGTTGACGCTCATGATTACAGCAGCCTGACGATCTGCTTCCGCTATTTGGCTGGCGCGTTGGGCATCTCTTTCATCCCCGTCAAATCTCTTATCGCTTCTGAAATACTGGAACGGTTGGAGGCCGGCTCGGCGGCCAAAGATCTGCAGCGCATGAAGTGCCCCTTCACGGGCGAAGACTATCTCCTGTTGCGGTCGCTAAATCCCGATGTTTCCTTCGTTCATGTCCAAATTGCAGACCGCGAAGGGAACAGTCAGATTCATGGAGCTCGTTGGGAAAATGAGGAACAGGCGAAGGCAGGCCGTCGAGTGATCATCATCACGGAGGAGCTGGTGCCGACCGAGTATATCCAGCGGTCTCCGTCGCAGACCATCATTCCGGCGCACCGGGTTGAAGCCGTCATACACCAGCCGTTTGGCGCCCACCCGACGGCGGTTTTCCAATGCTACGACTACGACGCGGACCATCTGCGGCTCTATGTGGATCACGCCAAGCGCATCGAGCGTTTCCCCGAGTATCTGAATATCTATGTTTTGGGTACCAAGGATCACTGGGAATACCTGGAAAAAGTCGGCGGCCTGCGGCGCCTGAATGATTTGAAGGCCGATCCGATTCTGGGATATTGACCCGAAATTCTCCGAAATTCTCTCTCCTGTTATACACTGAGTGCCTTTATCGCAGGGATTAAGGAGTAAAAGCATGGGCGAAATTGTTGCCGCATTCGGCACGGTTCACGCGCCACAGTTGATCATCCGGCCGCCGGATGAAAAGCCCGAAATGCTGGATGCTAGTATCGCGGCGATGCGTGAGCTTGGAAAAATCCTGGATGAAACCCAACCTGAGGTCATCATCTTTCTTGGCAGCGATCACCTGGAAACGTTTTCGATGAACTGTATCCCAACTTTCGCCCTCATCGGGGGACCCCGGGCGATTGCAGAGTTTGCGGGCCGAAATTACGATCTGCCGATCCATACAGAAATGGCCGAGGATCTTCTCGACAAGCTGATCCACGAGAGCTTCGATATCGCGTACTCCGAGGACGCCGTACTCGGACACACGTTCGCCGTACCTTTTGAATATTTGATCGAAAATCGCAACATCCCGATTATTCCTTTCCACACCAACGTGTACATGCCGCCGTTGCCCACGGCGCAGCGTTGCGCTGCATTAGGGCGGGCCATTGCGAAGATCATCAAAGGACGCCCCGAGCGGGTAGCCATTATTGCGAGCGGTGGGATGTCGCATTATCCTGGGACCAGCAAGTACCCGAAACCGGAATATGATTTCGACCGCTGGATGATCTCGCAGCTTGAAATCGGAAATGTCGATGCCGTGCTGAACCTGACGCCCGAGCAGTTGGACGAGGCCGGCAACACGGAAATGCTCAGTTGGTCGATTATGTTGGGAGCTATTGGACCGGTAGCGGGGGAACTGCTTCAATACACACCCACGTGGCATCACGGCCACTGCATGATGCGCTTCTTTCCTGTCCGGGAACGCCGGACTCCCATCGCGAAGGTTTTAGAGGAATACGGCGGTTTCAAGTTCAAGAATGCGGGTTTCGAGTTCTATAAGCATCCGCCCGCTTCCGCATATCATCTCAATCATCTGCTCTTTGACCTTCGCCAGGACACGGCGCTGTGCCAACGCCTGATCGAGACTTTCGATGTAGTGGCAGACGAATACGAGCTTGAGCCTCAGCAACGTAAAGCCGCGCGCGGACTGGTTGACGTCGGCGGGGCGAAGGTAGTCAGTGAGTATGTGCCGCAGTTGGTTGAAGCTGGAGCACACCCGTTGTCGGCTCTGATGTCGCTGCTTACGATTTACCCGTTGAGCCGTAAAGCGGCAAAAGAGCAAGTCACCTCGGGTAACAAGAACTAATCGGAAAGGACTCGTATGAAAACGGTGGATGTTGGCTCCGTCATCGATGAAGGCCAGTGGAGCGGCTATCAGAAGCTGCTCATCCTGGGGACGGCGCTCACGATTATCCTGGACGGCATTGACAACCAACTGCTCGGCAACGCCGTCCCGGCCTTGATGAAAGATTGGTCGCTGCCGCGCGGCGCCTTCACTATGGTGCTGGCGCTCAGTCCGCTTGGCATGATGATTGGCGGCGCGATCGGCGGGATGCTCGGCGATCGCGTCGGCCGCCGCACGGCGCTTCTTGGCAGCGTTGTGTCCTTTGCTGCAGTGACGCTCGCCATCGCAACCGTCAACGGCGTCATGATGCTCGGCATCCTCCGATTCCTGGCGGGCTTAGGGCTCGGCGGGGCGATGCCGAACGCTGCTGCGCTTGCGTCGGAATATGTGCCGCGCCGGCAACGCCCATTCGCCGTCACCCTCACGATCGTGTGCATCCCGCTTGGCGGCACGCTCGCCGCGCTGCTGTCCGCTCAGGTTCTGCCGGTGTACGGGTGGCGCACTCTGTTTGTGGTCGGCGGCATTATTCCGATCGCGCTCGCGCTCATTCTCTTCAAACTCTTGCCGGAGTCTCCCCGGTATCTCGCCAGCCGCCGCGAGCGGTGGTCCGAACTGATCGCGATGCTGCGGAAACTCGGACACAATGTACCCACCGATGCCACCTTCGTCGAGGCGGGCACAGGCAAGAAACTGAAATCAGCCTCGATGCGCGATCTGTTCGTTCCGAACCTCCGGCTGGATACGATTGGGCTTTTCGGCTCGTTCTTCTTTTGCTTGCTGGTCAATTACGTCGGAATCCTTTTGATTCCGGCGATGCTGACCGCCGCTGGCTTCACGCAGTCCGTCGCAAGCAACGCCCTGGCGTCGTGGAACTTCGGCGGCGTAGGCGGCGCCATCATCGGCGCGCTGATCATCCAGCGGCTTGGCTCGCGAATCACCATGCTTAGCCTGTCGGGTATCTCCATAGCCAGCGCTCTCGCTATGGCGGCGATGCCACTCGATCCCCAGAACACTTTCCTGCTGATCGTCATGTTCGTACTTATCGGCGGTGCGCTGAATGCCGTGCAAACGACCATGTATGCGCTGGCCGCGAACGTGTATCCCACGGAAATCCGTGGCACCGGCATCGGGACAGCGGTGGCTGTCGGCCGCATCGGCAATGTCCTGGCCTCCTACGTCGGAAACTTCGCGCTGGACAAGGGCGGCCCGCCTGCATACTTCTCGACATTTGCCATAGGGATGGTCATCGTCTTCGGCTCGCTTGCGCTCGTCCGCCGTCACATTGAGCGCACGACGAGTGAGGCTGCGACCGCGAGGGTCGGCGCGCCTGTCGGCCACTAGGCAAAGACAGAGCAAGAGACTTGGTTGAATTACACACTGGAGGTCGCGATGCCGCGCATCCTTTTGCTTGTTGTTGTAGTGACATTGTGGATTTCACCGATCGGCGCGCAGGAAAACAAAGCTGCCGGGCCGAAACCGGCTCGAGTCGAGGTCACATCTCGAGTTACTGAAGTGGAAGCGGGCCAGCAATTAAAATTTTCAGCGGTTGGTTACGATGAAGCGGGGAACAAGCTCGACGCAACGCCCTCGGCTTGGTATGCGACACCGTTTGATCTTGCTTACGCCGACGAGCAGGGCGGCGTGACATTTGTCCAGCCTGGTGAAGTGCGCATCGGCGCTCTCATCAATGGCAGATCGGGCTTCGTGTCGATAAGCGTGAAACCGCAAGCCGTCGCACGTATCGAGATCAAAGCGCCGTCCACGCCGATTCCCGTGGGCACCGGCGTTCCGCTCAGCGCGGTAACCAGAATGGCCAATGGCGATCCGCGAACGGATGTGCAGGTGATGTGGTCGTCCTCGAATCCTCGGCTGGCCACTGTCGATGAATCCGGGTTCGTTACCGGAACCGGCCCGGGTTCAGTCACGATTCAGGCGGCCGCAGGAAACGTGAGGGCGGCGGTGACGATAGATGTTATTCGCAATCCGGTGCGGAGCCTCGCCGTTGAGCCCAAAACCATGAGAGTTCATACCGGCGATGTGGTGCACTTCACTGCCGTGGCGAAGGGCGACAGAGATGCGCCGATTCCTGCGCCCGCCGTGCGGTGGGCGATCACGGGCGTCGGCGCAACGATAGAGTCCGACGGGGGCTTCGTCGCCGAAAAGGCCGGCTCCTACTCGGTCACTGCAATCAGTGGCGATCGCGCGGCAGTGGCCACGGTCACGGTCACGCCGCGTGATGTCACACGCGAACTGCAGGTCGTTGGACGCCCGCCGCAGGAAGAGTTCCAGGCAGCGGAAGAATGGATCATCGGGAACTATGCCTACGTGAGCTCCATCATGGCGGGCCGCTTGTGGGTTTATGACATTTCCGATCCTTCGCATCCGGTGAAAGTGGATTCGATACCCTTCGATGCGCGTGTCATCAACGACGTCAGCACAACTCCGGATGGGAAGATCGGCGTGATCACCCGCGAGGGAGCGTCCAACCGGAAAAACGGCATTGTGTTTCTCGATCTATCCGAACCGGCCCATCCGAAAGTCCTGTCGGAATACACGCAGACTGTCACTGGCGGCGTGCACAGCGCGTACATCAACGACCACTACGTCTATCTGACCGACGACGCCACAGGCTCACTCCGCGTCATCGATTTCAAGGATCCGAAAAATCCAAAGGAAGTCGCACGCTGGCAAGTCGAAAATCCCGCGGTGAAAGAAGTCAAGAAAGGTGATGAGACCACGGTGGGGGGCCGGCTTCTGCACGACATTCAAGTCGTTGATGGACTCATCTACATGGGTTACTGGAAGGACGGGCTCGTGATCCTTGACGTCGGGAAAGGCATCAAGGGCGGTAGTCCCGAACATCCTCAGTTTGTCAGCCAGCTTCGCTTCAACTACACCGAGCTCTACGGCCCTGGCTGGCTTGGCGGGGCGCATTCCGTTTTTCGCTACAAGAACTATGTCTTCCTTGGTGACGAAGTCTTGCCCGCACAGTTCGATATCACGGACAAGAACCGCATTCCCTCCAGAGGCATCGTTCACGTCGTCGACGTTTCCGACATCTTCAACCCGCGAAAAGTAGCCGAATATGCGGTTCCGGAAGAAGGCGCGCATAATATGTGGGTCGAGAACGATGTCATGTACATCGGGTATTACGGTGGCGGCGGTCGCGCGGTCGATGTCTCTGGCGAGCTTCGTGGAAATCTTTATCGACAGGGGCGCGAGATGAGCCGGCTGTGGACCGGCGATCTGAAAGGCTTCAGACCCAACGCGGCATTCGCATGGGGGGCACAGCCTTACAAAGGCCTGATTTACTTCAACGACATCAACACTGGCCTTTGGGTGGCCAAGCTCGTGGACCCGAAAGACCGCGCGAAGTAGGGCGCCGGCTTTAGCCGGGCGCCTACTTCGCCTCCATTTTCCAGAAATCGATTCCGCCGGCCTGCGGCGCCACGTCGACCGTGGCAACGGTTTTCATTGTTCGCAAATCAATGATCTCGACTGTACCTGGATCTGCGGCAATTCCTTCGACTGAGATGAATGCGTACCGATCGTCCGGTGTGACAGCCACACCGTGTACGACTTTCCGTTTTGTGGAAAGCCGGGCAAGTTCCTTGCCGGAGTCCACATCCAAAATTGAAACCGATTGATCGCGCCGGTTCGTCGCGATGAGCTTCCCACCATCCTTGGTCATCCCGAGATTGTAGACACCAGCACGGGCCGGAATGCGGCGGACCAGCTTCCAAGTCTTTGTATCGACCTCAACAATTTCGCTGGACCCATTACAGGCAACAAATACGGACGACCTGGTCTTCGAGGGCTGCGCCCAAGTCGGAGAGCATGAGATGTTGCCTGGTTCTGGGGGTTCGGTTCCATGACCGCCGGACACCTGTGCCGCGTGATCCAGGTTGGCCATCCGCATGGGCGGCCCGCTCATTCCGGCTTCGCGCCCTTTCGTCAGGATGAAATGTCTCGAGACTTTGAGAGCCGCCGTATCGACTTCAACGAGTTGTTCGTCCATCATGCACACGGAATACTGACGGCTGCCATCGGCACTCAATCGTGAACCGTGCGGCATCGTACAAGTCGGAATGCGCGCAATTTCGGTCATGTCATCTGTCGCCACGACGGATACGCTTGATGGAACCATGTCGCCGTGGAGATTGAAATTCGCAACGTAGACAAAATCTCCGTCTGATGAGAGATCCATCGTTGCCGGGAACATGCCGAGGGTCACTCGGCCAATAAGCTTGTCGTCGCCCGTCGAGTACTTCCAAAGAGAACCGAAGGGCTGGCCGTGCGCGATCGAAACGTAGTAGTACTTTTGGTCCGGCGAAATAGCGAGTCCGTGCGGGCCATCGATATCAATGGGCATGATTCCCGTCGTGAGCTCGTGATCGACGGTCGCCGCCACGGCCGGGCCAAATCGTACGACCGTGATTTTGTCAGCGGCTTCGGATGCAACATAGACGTAGTACGTGCGCTCCTGAGCACATAGAGAAACGGACCCAAACAAGTACAGGAGGAGAGAAAAGGTCCAGTTTTTCATCGGGCAATCATAGCATCGACCGCACCGATCCGAGTGCTCGGTCTATTTGGGCACGCTGCAGGTTCCCGTGGCTGTTGTTGTGTTCCCGGCGTTGTCCTTCGCGGTCGCCGTGATGGTATACAGGCGGCCCTTGCCGGACGGGGACCGCTCCGCACGAAGCTGGACCGTGCCGCCGTTGATCACGATGTCTCCGGGCACGTCTCCGCCGCCTGTTCCGTTGTCGGGCTCACTGCTGGTGGCCGTCACACTGAGCGACAACAGCCCCGAAAGGGAATCCGAACTGGTAACCGACGCCGCCTGCACAAGTTGGCGCTTGGCAGGCGAGAGTGTACAGCCCGTCGCGGGCATTCCGGAGATGATTGGACCTGTCCTATCGATCTTGACCGCCAGCGATTTGGAAAGTTCGATGTTGCCCGCATTGTCTACGGCCGAATACCCAACGGTCGTCGTTCCCTCCGGCGGCCGGCAACTGCACGGTAACACCAAGGAATAAAGCCGAAAGTACTGTGCAGACTCTTAAATATTTGGACTGAAATTGCATGCGGGCTCCTCTTCTCAAGACCCGGCAGAATGAATCAAGGACACGCGAAACACCACTTCGATCCTATGGGGGTGCCAAGGCCCAAACAATAGAACCGAAGTCGTAGATCGCTAACCGATCTTTGAGGAACTGCGGCGTGAGTCGCTCTTACAGGATTGAAACAACGAATTCGGGACGTGCGCCAGCGCCCCGGGGGTATCCTCTATGACCGAGGAAGAGGACGGCGCCCTGCTGAAGATCGAGCCAGCGCCCTGAAGCCTAAACATCAGTGACTTGTGGGTCTTTAAAAGACAATTTTTTCCTCTCATTCTTTCATGAAACGTGCCGATATATCCTGGATGGGCCGTGAAATCATCGATAACCTCAAGAAAACACTAGACACCACCCTGGAGTCATTCCTGGAACTTGTGCAATGCGACGCAGGATCCGTGTTCACTGTCAGAAAAAATGGGGAAGGCCGGCAGATCTTAAGGTTTGAGGCCATGATTACGCGAAGCATTAACCTCGGAGGCGTCCCAGAACAGTTGCGCAGCCTTCAATTTGAGATCGACGATTCGAGCATCGTTGGGAAAACAGCGGTTCAAAAAAAATCGGTTCTCCTCAATCTCATTCTCAGAGATGGCCAGGCCCTGTCTTCGGTGGATGAGATCCTCAACTATGCAACCCGAAACATATTCTCGGGTCCGCTAATCACGCCCCGTGGAGATCTCGTGGGTGTCGTGCAGCTCCTGAATAAGCTTCCGCAGGACGGTACACCCTTTAATCCACGGGACACCTCACGGCTTCCTGATTTTGATGATCGGGATGACAGGCTTTTTTCAATTATTGCAGGCCAGGCAGCTCTCGCTATCGAAAACAGCCTCTTGCTCGATGAACAAGAACGCCTCATCGAAGGCTTCGTCAACGCCTGCGTAACGGCAATTGAAGCTCGCGATCCGGTTACATCCGGTCACAGTATGCGCGTATCCAATTACACGGTTGGATTGGCAGAAGCCGTTAACCGCACGGACGTAGGGCCTCTAAGAGACATACTGTTTACTCCCGCCCAACTGCGCGAGTTGCGCTTTGCTTCTATGCTTCATGACGTGGGCAAGATCGGTGTCAAAGAAGAAATCCTCGAAAAGCAAAAGAAACTCCTGCCGCACGAAATCGAGATCATCTCGATGCGTTTCAAACTCATGCGCGCGCAGTTGATGTTTCTTCAACGAACAACGAAGAAAAATTATCGAGATGCCATGAACCGAATTGATCGCGCCTGGAAACAAGTGATTGAAGCGAACGAACCCTCGGTGCTGCAACGCGTCACTTACGACCTCGTCCAAGAGGTCCGCTCGCTAAAAGTCCCTATTGATACAGGTGAGATCTTGACGCCTCTGACCGAAGAAGAAAGCCTGAAGCTCTCGATTAGCAAGGGGTCTCTCTCCGAATGCGAGCGCCTCGAAATCGAGAGCCACGTCAGCAAAACGTTTGACATCCTCAAAATGATTCCCTGGAGCAAGGGCCTCGAACAGGTTCCGAATATTGCGTACAAGCACCACGAAAAACTCGACGGTTCGGGTTATCCCCACCAAATTAAAGCCGAAGACATACCTCCCCAGGCCCGAATGATGACCATTTGCGATATCTACGATGCGCTCACGGCCGACGATCGACCCTACAAACCCGCCCTGCAGGTAGAAAGAGCCCTCGACATCATCGCTTCCCAGGTAAAGGCGGGAGAACTCGACGGTGTATACTTCGACCTTTTCCTAAAAGCCCAACTCTACAATTTATCCAAAGTGCCTAACACGATTTGAGAGTAACGGTGGTTTCGTTTTGAAGATGTCATAACCGTTGGAGACCGCGGTATTCGGTTTCCACATACAATCCCTGCCGGTCGGCCACGCGGCAGTACCTGCCGCCATGGTAAACAAGCAAAACCATTTTCGTACCCGCGGCAAACGTGCCATCCGGCGGGCGGTCCTGCTGCGCTTCGGAGTAGTAGTAGGGCTGCGCCACCGTCAATTCGTGCGTAAATTGATTCGGAGGAGGCGAGATCAGATTCGCAGGGGGTATCAGCGCATTATCGGCGAGGACGACGGCCTCCGGTCTGATCATGTTTTCCACCACTATTCTCCTCGTGCTGTTATTCGCTGCAGTCTCCTTTTGATGTTATTACTGCATGCTGCTCTCCGGCAAGACGATTGGGATGATGGGCAGAACCACGCCCGCTTGCGCATGCGCCTCGGCGGCTTCCACCAAGAGTCCCTTCTCGGCCAACATCAGATGGCTCGGCAGCGTGTACGGATCGGCCTGGGTGAAGTCCACGACGTACCCCAGGTCCTTGAGGCTGGCAACAGTCATACGACTCAGAGGATTGCCGACAGAGCCCACAAATCCGGTCATCAATTCGTTTCCGAAGACACTTTCTCGCCAATGAGAATTAGCCGTGCCGGGACCACCGGTGTTCTCGACCGGAACAGCTGCTGGGCCAGTACCTTTCAGGATGCCGAACTGTTTCTTGGCATTTGTTCCAGTGAACGTCGGATTAGAAGTGCCAGAACCAGCCAAGAGCCCTTTGTTTGTCCAGATCGTTCCAATTCCCAGAACGTGTCCCATCTCATGGGTGATGACGTCGGTGAGGGTTCCTGCGCTCTGCATGGCGGCTAGATCGGCAGTGTCGAATTGCATCTTTCCTTTGGCTGGTAAAAAAGCCGAGGCCCCGGCGCTGGCGGGGCGCAGGCGTGTGGGGCCGGCTTGACCTAGAATTTGGCCCGGGCCGTCAATGGCAACGCCTTGCGCCTCGATCAGAACGTCATCGATGACCTCGCCGCCTACCATGACGTTGGGCAAGTCACCGACGATGACCTTGGCCCAACGGTCAGCCGCAGCTTTGAATGCATTCTTTTGCGTCGTCGTCAGGCCGCCCAGAAAACGGACCTGAATGGTGAATGGCGACACCGCCTTCGCCAGAGTCATGGCAGCCTTGGAGTCTGCTTTCGCTAGATATGTTTCATAGGAATCGCTACTCTTTTTCTTAGCCATTGAATTCTCCCTTCCGAATTTATCGGTTGATCTTCATCCATTGAGAGTCCCCTGCTAGAAGAAGACGTAATCCGTCGTCGCCAACACGCAAAAAAAAGGTGCAGGGACGTTCGAGGCTCCAAGTGTTTTCCCAAGATTTTTATTGTCAATCACTAAACCAGAATGGTAGAAATCACTTCCAAGTCCTGAAAGCGTTCGGAGCAAATGGGCCTTAAGGAGCCAACACATGTGTGTCAAACGCGTACTCGGGTGCTGTGTGATCGTGTTGCTGTCGGTCGCCAGTCTCGGCGCGGCCGTTAGTGAACTAGCAGACGCGGCCATGAAGCGAAATAAGGAGGCTGTGCGTTTCCTGCTGCAGCGGAAGGCAGATGTAAATGCCACGCAAATTGATGGCACGACGGCGCTGCATTGGGCGGTGCGCTCGGATGACCTGGAAATTGCGGACCTGCTGATCCGCGCCGGCGCAAATGTGTCGGCCGCGAACCGCGAAGGCGTCACACCGATCCAACTCGCCGCGCTTAACGGCAATGCGGCGATGATCGAAAAGCTCATCAAGGCTGGAGCAAACCCCAATGCCCCGCTGACGAAATATGGAGACACGGCGCTCATGATGGCGGCACGCACCGGGAAGACCGACGCGATCAAGGTGCTGTTGGACAATGGAGCACAGGTCAACGCGAAGGAGACCTGGGGCGGTACGACGGCCTTGATGTGGGCCGTTTCCGAGCGCTATCCAGCTGTTGTCAAGATGCTCATTGACCACGGCGCGGACCTCAATGCCCGTTCGAATTTTGTACCGTCCGCCACCGGCCGCGGCTTTGAAGGAACGACGCCAGTGGTTCCCAAGCCTGGTCAACCCCCGGAGGAGTATTCTAGCGGTTTGTTGACAGCGTTGATGTTTGCGGCGCGGGAAGGGGACCTGGAATCAGCGCGGCTCTTGGTTGCGGCGGGAGCGGATGTGAATGCGACCGGAGGCGACGGGAAAGACGCGTTAGGGCTGGCGATCTTCAATGGCAGTTATGAAATTGCATCGTTTTTAGTCGACAACCATGCGAATGTGAATCAGGCCGACGCCCAGCGGTTTACCCCGCTGTTCTGGGCAGTGGATCGCCGCAATATGGAAAAGGGAATCAATGGCTTCCCCTGGATGGTGACCACGGATCCTCTTCCCCTGATCAAGAAACTTCTGGACGCCGGAGCGGACCCGAATGCCCTGGTGAATAACACTCCAAGAGCCCGGAATCGAGCGGGATCACCGCGGATCGTGTTCGCTACAGCAATCATGCGCGCAGCATTCTCCGCCGATGTGGAAACGGTGAAACTCTTGCTGTCTCATGGCGCTGATCCTCACATTGTGTCCAAGGACAACGAGACAACACTCATGGCTGCTGCAGGAACCGGCTTCATCGCCGGCTATCACGCCACCAGATCTGCTGCCGAAAGGCTCGAAGTCGTCAAACTGCTAGTGGAACTCGGAGAAGACCCGAATGCGGCCGATGACTACGGTATTACGCCGCTGATGGTTGCAGCGAACATGGGAGAGGTCCCCATCATCCAGTACCTGATTGACCAGGGCGCTGACCTGGGAGCTTATGATTTAGGTAAAAAGAACGATGGCGCTTTCGGTGCAAGCGTCGAGCCGCTGATGCCACTTGACTATGCGATAGGCGTCGGGACGTTCGTACCGAACAACGCGGTCCACATGAACGTGGAAGCGGTAGAACTGATGAGCCGGCTGATGAAGGAGAAGGGAATCAAACACACCACTTCAGAATGCACCTTGAGAGGATTCACTTGTTCATCGGCGAACGTCGATCCCAAGACCGCTACCCCGGCACAGATAGCACTCATCCGAAAGATCCAAACCGGAAACCAGGTGGACGGCATCACTGGAGGTCTGGCAGTTAAGGACCAGAAGGATCAGAAGCAGAACGAGAATCAGAAGTAGCTACGGCCCACAGGTCGAATCGAGCATTTCCATCGAACTCAAACTGATACGTTCAGCCTTCGGCTGTCGGACCAGGTAACCCTTCGCCTGCATCTTATGTCCCTTGTGCGCGTCCGGTGCGAAATCAGGAACGGCTTCCAGATCCGCGAGGCGAAAGATCAGAGTGCCCAAACTCTTTTGCGATGAAGTTCTCAACTCTGCAGGAGTCGAGGTGGTCGATGTCCGAGTTCGCGCAGGTTCGGTTGCGCTAAACAAAACCCATACGCCATCGCGGGCTTGGGACAGGCAACCTACGGTGCTGACGAGCGCGCCATCCGGCACGGGCTGCGGCCCCTTCTTTCCGACGAGCATGACGCTTCCAAGCAGGTCGGGCGTGAGTTCACTCGGGCCACTGCGATAACCATTCACGTTCAAAATGTAAGTGAGTATGTCGAGGTAATCGCCGTCCGGTATGGGTTTGGAATCCGGCGCGCGGCCCAGCGGCATGTTCTGCCTGATGAAGTTGTAGATTGTGTCCAGCATGTCTTCACGCCAGCGTTCAATGAAGCGATTGCCTGTGAGCTGCGGGGCCGAAACGCCCTCCAGGGCATCGCCGTGACAAACGCTACAGACGGCCGTGTAGAAAACCTGGCCGCGGGTTGCTTGCGCATCCGAGTACACGCCGTCCAAGACGGTCTTGCCGAGCGCTTGGGGCTTGGCATGAACTGCCGGTACGCATAAGACCAGGAGAATGAAGACGACTGCTGGTTTTTTTAGCACCTATCCGCTAATCGTGGTCGCTAGCGTTTGACGTTCTGGAGTATCGCAGGCGTCGCGGCGTAATTATCCAGAGCGACTGTCCTGGCCTCGTTGTCGAGGATCACCTTGGTGGTCAGGGAGGTTTTGCCTTCTCCCAAACCCTTGGAATCCAGCCGTATTTCGACAAGCGAGAACTCGTAGTCGATTAGAGTTGCGGCCCCCACCGGTTTCCATGCCGATGTAAATCCGCCCAGACGGCGATCCGTCAAGAGGATGATGCGTTCGCCCCCATCCGGCAAGGAGGCGTGGTAAGCGTGCTTGATCGAATATCCGACAACTTCGTTTGTCCAGATGTATCCGACGGTCGGCGCCTTACCGATTGCGGCCGTCAAGGCAGTAATAGGATCAACCGCACGCGTGGAAGCCGAAGCGTCGCCACGACCTCCGCGCCCTCCAGCGCCGCGACCTCCTCGCGCCGCACCGCCGCGACCTCCCCGCGCTGCATCGCCGCGGTCTCCCTGCGCTGCATCGCCCTGATCTCCGGCAGTTCCCCCGGCCGGAGCAGTTGCCGGTGCGGGCGGATTCATTGCGGCGACAAGTGAATTACGTTCCTCATCAGTGGACCACCGGAGAATATTTATTCTGATCGCAATGCCGGGTTCGTTGACGTTCGCAGACTTCGCCGTGAGGTTTACGGCCCCTGTGCCTGTCGTTTGCCTTGGCGCCGGCGTTGGAGCCCGCTGGGCCTCGGTGGCCGTTGGACAAAATGCAACGGACAGGCCGAAAACGATCAAGGCCGAGCCGAGGCTGCGTGTCGTTGGCATACTTAATTTCATCGACTCTCCAAGGGGACTTCGGTTTCGCAAGACTCGTTCATTTATCCTGGTTCGTACCCCGGACCCTGCCTAGCCACTCGACCAGGCGTTCCAGTTCCTCGTCCGTCAGCTTAGCCCCCCTTTCTCTCATGTCTACCAAGGTGACTCGCCACCGCTCTTCGGGATACCTCGCATTATCCACTCGGTCCAACATGTGACATGACGTGCACGCCCTATCGAGAAGTCTCTTGGCTTCAGGGTCAGAAAAAAATGTGGTGATTTCAGGGGGGACGTACGTTCGCGGGAACGGCTTCGTATCCGGGCCGAATTTAGCCGTGAGCCAGTCGAGGAGAGTATTCCGGTCAAGGTCCGAAAGAACAGCTCCCCCGGTTTTATGCTTGGTCTCGAGCAACGTCTGCCATCCGGCTCTGTCCAGCGCAAAAAAGGCATAATCATCTATACCGTGGCATGAGATGCAGTTCTTGCGGATAACTTGCCACACCGGACCGCTAGGCCTGGTCACTTGCGGTCGAGTTGGCCTTCCACCAATTTGCGCGGCGACCGGCGCCGCCAGCGCGGCCACCATGACTGCAAGGACGGACCAGATTGCAGCCTTCCCCAATCTCCACTTCATCGGTAGTTCTTTCTCCTTCGTTTGCTTGATCAATTTCTTGGAGTTAATTCGCGAACGCCCGAATGAACCCCTTAGGCTATCGGGAGAGGTTCGGTGCTCGTACCGATACTGTCCCGCTCAATGCCGTACAGATGGAGGATGCTCAATAGCATATTGGACGTCTTCTGCTTGTTGTCCGGGAACACAATGTGACGATTCCCCTTGAAAGTACCGTCGATTCCACCGACGAGGATAACCGGAACTTTCTCATGGGCGTGCCGGTGCGAATTGCCCATGTTGCTTCCCTTGTAGATCAGCACGTGATCCAGAACGCTACCGTCACCCTCGGGAATATTCCGCAACTTCTCGCAGAAGTACGCCAGGTTCTGCACGTGATACCGGTTCATTTTGGAATAGTTGGCGACATTCTCCGGCTTGTCGCCATGGTGCGACGATCCATGCCACCCTCCAGTAAAGCCGGATTCGGGGAAGCTGGTGCCGGTGAGGTCGCGGCCTAACATCAGTGTGGCGGAGCGAGTGATATCTCCCTCGAAAGCCAGCGCCATCAAATCGTACATTAACCTGAAATGGACATGCTTGCTCTCCGGTAGGCCAAATGGGACCTCTCCAGTCGGTTCACTCACTGTTTTGCTCATCGCAATCTTGATCCGCCGCTCAAGTTCACGAATGTTCTCAAGATAGGTGTCGAGCCGAGTCCGATCGCCCGCGCCGAGGTCCTTCTTGAAAAGACCAAGCTCATGCGTCACCGAATCGAGAATGCTAGCGTTCTGCTTTCGTCCAGCGAGCCGCTCCTCCGAACTGGTTCCTTCGCCGAACAAGCGCTCGAAGGCCACACGCGGATTGACTTGTGTCGGAAGCGGCTGCGTGGGCGTAGGCCAGGAGATGGAGTTGGAGTACGCGCAGCTATAACCCCAGTTGCAATTGCCGAAATTTCCGGTGTCCTCAACCCCGAGTTGAATGGATGACAATATCGTGTCTTGGCCATACTTTTTCGCGATCAGTTGATCGATCGTGACACCCAGATAAGGACTCACTGCGTTTCTTCGGGGGCGGGCGCCAGACAACAAGGCCGCGCCGCGCGCATGGTCGCCGCCAGGTTCTTCCTCAGTGGCCATTGCCTCGGGCATGTCCAGCCCAGTGATGAGAACCACACGATCACGGAACGGCTCCAAGGGTTTCGTGATAAACGAAAATTCGAAGTTGGAACCTTCCTGCAGCGGACTCCAATACCCGGGCGCGGCGCCATGTGGATGCCATATGCCGACAAAGCGTCTCACGGGGGCTGCTGCCGTTTTGCCGAGAGGCGTTTGAGCGGGCAGCATCGCCTCGAGCAACGGCAAAGCCACGGTGACGCCAACGCCGCGTATAAACGTACGGCGAGGAATGTGTTTCTTTGTGATGAACATTTACCTGGCCTCCTCAATGAAGGATGCAATGCAACGTCTGTTTCTTACAACAACTCTTGATTTTTTGCTAGTTATTCCCAGCACTTTCGTCCACTTTCATTCTCATTTGAAATTGCGGGCTCTTGACAATACCCAACACGATCGACGTGAACCGGTTCTTATTCTTCTCCGCGTCCCGCACGATCGAGCGGATCACGGGCATATCGTAATATTCGACGCCGCGGCCCAAGGCGTACGTCATCATCTTCTCGGTAAACATGCGGACAAACTGCGGCGAATACCGCAAGAGCGCCTGCCTCAACTCGACGGGGCCATTGACCTTCTGACCATCATACAGTTCGACGGACGTATCGATAGGAGTTCCACCGTCGCCTCCCTGCCTGGTTCGCCACTTTGCGTCTGCATCAAAGTTTTCGAGCGCGAAACCGATCGGGTCCATGAGTTTATGGCAACTTGCGCAAGGCTCATTCTTCCGGTGTATCGTCATCTGCTCACGCAAGGTAAGAATTTTTCCAGATCCACCAGCTGAGTCCTCCAACGGAGGAACGTTCGGCGGAGGTTCCGGAGGGGGAGTGCCGAGGATGTTTTCAAGGACCCACACGCCCCGCTTGACGGGTGAAGTCCTGAAATTCTGAACCCATGTGATCGCCTCGAAGCTTCCCTGCCCCAGCAGTCCTCGGCGGTAGTCCAGTTCCGGCCCGAGAGTCACGCGGCGGAATTGGGACCCGTAAATATTGGGGATGCCGTAATGCCTGGCGAGCCGCTCATTGAGAAAGGTATAGTCCGCAGTCAACAGATCAACGACGTTGCGATCCTCGCGCATGATGCTTTCAAAGAGCAGTTCCGTCTCACGCCGGAAACCCTTTCGCAGCTCGTCGTCCCAGTCGGGATAGTGCACTCCATCCGGCGAGGTCGCCGGCAAATTCCGCAAGTACAGCAATTGTGCGGCAAAGTTTTCGATCAGAGCGTCAGATCGAGGATCGGCGAGCATGCGCTTCACCTGTTGCTCGAGCACTGTGGGATTACTCAGCTTTCCCTGGCTGGCCAGGCTAATCAGTTGGTCGTCCGGAATGCTGCTCCACAGGTAAAAGGACAAACGGGAGGCCAATTCCAGGTCGGTAATGCGATGGGTTTTACCCGTAGCCACACTTGCGGGTTCTTTTTCGGCACGCACAAGAAATTGCGGGCTTGCCAGGAGTCGCCGGAGCGCCAGCTCGATGCCGTCCTCAAACGTGCCGCTGCGGCGGCCCTCCTCGTAAAAGCCGATCAACGCCTCAAGGTCCTGCGCATTTGAAGGACGCCGATAGGCGCGCCGCGTCAGCGCCGAAAGGATTTCCTTTGCGCAGGGTTCCTCTTGACTGGCGTTCGACGGCCGGCACGTAAAGACCTTACGCATGCTTCGGGAGTCCTCCGGACGCGTCGGGGTGAAGGGTCCTTGAATCCTCAAAAAGCCTATTGCCGGGTAATACTCCAATTGAGGGATGCTGTTATTTTCGAGCGACTTTCGCTCGTATTGCCGGACCATGTCGAGACTGGGCCGGTAGTTCGTCGCCAGGAAGGTGGCTCCCACCAGACGCGAGCCCGCTTTCACCGAGACGGCAACTTCCAGTGCTCCATCGCCCTCCCCAGACATTCCCTGACTCAACCCCACGCCCTCGTACTTGAATAGATGCGCCCTTTCGCCGTCAATCGTGAGTTCAAGTTGCTCGCCGGGAATAAAGCTACCGATACCGAAGTTCTGGATCGAAAACTTGTACTCGCCATCCGCCGGGAAGTTATGTCGAACCAACATTCCACCGCGGGTGCCCAAAGGCAGACCCTCGATGTGCAGATTCTGCGAGGTATCGCCCGGTGCAATGTAGCTCGATTCCGTCGGCGTCTTCCAATAGCCAACCGCCATGCGGGCGACCCTCGCCGCGGCCGACGTATAGGCTTCCAGCAGTGTCGGAGATATCGTTAACGAACCTGCGATGTTGTCAAAGCCTCTGGCCGCATCGTCCGGCGGCAGAAGCGTCGTGGCATCGATCTCGAGATCCAGGAGGTCGCGGATGACATTGGCATATTCGGTTCGGTTCAGACGATGGAGCACGACGCCTCCGGGATTTACATGGCCGAACGCTTTACGATCGATTTCGTTTTCCAGCCAGTCCCGAAGCCCCTCGTACTCTGCCAACGCCGGCCGCCGCATGCCCGGCGGGGGCATCACGCCAGCGCGAAGTTTACGCACGACTTTTTCCCACAACTGCGGGTTATCACCGACAGTAGCGAGATCTAATTTTTCAAGCGTAAGATTGGCTCTTTTCGTTTTATCGTTATGGCAAGTCACGCAGTACTGATCGAGAAGCGCGCGTTGCGCTGTTACTTGATTGCTGCGCCCTGTCGGGCTTGCACTCGCTCCGCTCGTGGCGGACGCTGCGGCAGTTCTCGTAGACTCGTGCTGCGGCCCGGCGGCCTGTCCATAGCCGAGAACCGCGGACAGGATTGCCATGCAACCAACCAATAGCCTGTTTTTCATCGATGGCTCCATTCACGAACGATCATGAGAGCCTGCAAAAACGGCCATCAAAAAAACGCCTCGTGAAAATCCTGGTAAAATCTATTTTGTGGGCAAAGCTATCCCCTGAATCTTCATTTATTTATCGCTCCGCCTCGTAAATCCGATCATCGATCTCGGAACATCTATTTGTCGGAAGTTATATCTAAGAAGGCATGTTCGTGCCAACTTATTTTCCTTCCTCTCGCGCTCAAGTACGTGCTCTAGCGAAAATCGTGTTATGCAATTCTCGAGTTGAAACAAGTACCTCAGCGGGTCAGACCTGGCTTCACCGCAACGAAGTGGTCGCTTGTCCCTTGAACACCGCGTCGATCGCCGCCTGGGCGCATTTCTCGCCTTCCGCGCTGGAAACGCCCATCGCGCCTACGACCTGGCCATTGATCACCACGGGAAGCGCGCCCGGTTGCGGGAAGTCGTTCATGAAGGTGGGAGCCAAATTTTCGCCGCTCCGCACCATCTTGTTTGTTTCGGAGGTCGGGCGCCGCCAGCGCAAGGCAGACTTCGCCTTCAACAGCGCCGTGTCGATGGCATTCATCGGCGCGCCTTCCATGGCGTGCGACTCGATGAGATTGCCGCCCCAATCCAAAATCGCGATCGCGACGACTTGCTTGTTCTTCTCGGCCCAGGCGGCACAGGCGTCCACCAGGGCGCGCGCGCCGGCGCTCGAGATAAGCTTGACGTCCCTCGTCAATTGCATCGCGGAAGCGTCAGCGGCGAAAGAAAGCGTGACCAATACGGAAAGCGAAAGCAGGTAAAGCCGAATGCGCATGTCATTATCTCCCCGGTAAACTTCGTAGTTTTTGATCCCGAATGCAGTCACTTCCGTACCAATATTGCGCATTTTAGTCAAGGTGAAAGGGCTAGCTCGGATTTCTCACCGGTTTGCGACAGGGACACTTGTTGTATGCTTCACAATCTCGAATCCTTCGACAAAACATTTGGGGTTCTCTATAGAGGAGGTTCTATGCGCCGACCGGCGTGCCGCTCACGAGCGACTTATTCCGGTCAACGGAAAGTGCGGTTGCGGTGTCTAACGCCTGGAGGGAAGCCGTGACGCCGGCAGTATTGATCATCCTTGGAATCGGTCGCAGCTTCGTCCGGATACGATTTGCGTCATCGAGAGCGTGCAGAAGCATTCGGAGAATTGAGGAACAATGAAACTACAAAGAACGTTGCTGCTGATTTCTCTGGGAGTAGTGATTGTCGCGATTCCCATCTTTTCGCAAGGACCCGGTCAGGCAAAACCGTCATTTGAAGTTGCAACCGTTAAACCTAACGCATCAGGTGATAATCGCGTCGCGATCATGAGACAGCCTGGTGGCCGGTTCGTGTCAACCGGTATTTCATTGAAGATGCTGATGGGCTTTGCCTATCGCGTTCGGGATTTCCAGATCTCCGGCGGGCCCAATTGGATCACGACGGATCGATGGAATATTGAGGGCAAGGCGGAGGAAGGCAGTATCCCTCCACCGACAGGGCCGCCTGATCCGAATGTTCCCGACCCGCTGTCGCTGATGGTGCAATCGCTGATCGAAGAGCGGTTTCAGCTAAAGATGCATCGCGAGACCAAGGAACTGCCGGTGTATGAACTCGTCGCCGCGAAGGGGGGACCCAAAATTAAGTTATCGGAAGATCAAAGTCCGTTTCGTCCTCCGGAGCGAGGGGCTCCTCCACTGCCTCCGCCGCAGCGAGGCGGACCCATGCCCCGCGGCAGCATGAGAATGGGAAGAGGTGAACTCGAGGCCAATGGAGTGCCACTCGCGAATTTCATACAGACACTGTCCCAGCAGTTGGGCCGGCCGGTCATCGACAAGACCGAGTTGAAGGGCCTTTACGACATCAAGCTGCAATGGACTCCAGAACTGGGGCAAGGCCCTGTCGTACCCGGCGGCCCGGAACCGCCTCCACCACCTGCCGACGCTTCCGGAGCTTCGATCTTTACGGCACTTCAAGAGCAACTCGGGTTGCGATTGGAATCGACGAAAGGACCCGTTGAAGTGCTGGTGATCGATAGCGTTCAAAAGCCGACGGAAAATTGAGGGTCTCGGTGAGCGCCCGCTGGGGTTTTGGACATTTTTCCACGTTGCGTGAAGCGTGAAGACATCGATGCGGCTCTGCTGAATCATGATGGTTGTCTTCTACATCCTCTTGCTGCTAACCGAACACCACGGCCAAGTCATGTTTGCTGGGTTTCCGGTTCCAGGTGCGACGGTCACGGCCGTACAGGGCGACAAAAAGTTCATCGCGATTACGGACCAACAGGGCGTCTACTCATTTCCGGAATTGGCGGAGGGACCATTCACGATTCAGGTGGAAATGTTGGGATTCTCCACAATCAGGCAAGAAGTAAATGCGGCGGCGGCTGAATTTGAAATGAAGATGCTTCCGATCGAAGAGATTCATGCGGAGACCGTGCATGCTGCAGCCACGGATCCGGCAACCGCGCCTGCGGCGTCATCGAACACAAAAGCAGCCGCAGCACAGCCCAGGCAGCAAGCCGGGTTTCAGCGAACGGAAGTCAATGCATCCCGTAGCGATAGCGACGATTCGGCGCCGGCGGCGAATGATACACTTCCTCAGTCTAGTGCGTTCGCAAACCTGAGCCGGGAAGATCTCAATCAGCGAGCCGCAGATGGATTCCTGATCAATGGCACCGTGAATAATGGCGCCGCTTCGCCTTTTGCTCAGTTTGCGGCATTTGGAAATAACCGTCGAGGCGGGCGGCCTCTATATACCGGCAGCGCTGGAATCGTTATCGATAATTCGGCTCTCGATGCGCGGTCGTACTCGTTGACCGGGCAGAACACGCCGAAGCCGTCATACAACCATTTCACCGGCTCATTCAATGTTGGCGGCCCGCTGAAGATTCCACATCTGATCCAAAATAATGCTCCGACGTTTTACCTTGGCTATCAGCGGATGCAAAACCGCAACGCCAACACCGTTTCCGGCCGCATGCCGACGCCCGCGGAACGTTTGGGCGACTTTTCCCAAACGGTGAATCCGTTCGGGCAGCCTGTGCAGGTGATCGACCCGCTAACAGGTTTGCCATTTGCCGGCAATGGGATCCCGCCAGGCCGCATTAGCCCGCAGGCTCGAGCTCTGCTGAACTTGTTTCCAATGCCGAACTTTAATGACACCGCGCGGTACAACTATCAGATACCGATAGTCGATGGTACGCATCAGGACAGCGTACAGGGCCGCCTGAACAAGTCCTTTAATCCAAGAAATCAGATTTCCGGAAACCTCGATCTGCAGAGTACGCGCAGCGACAACGCCAATCTGTTCAACTTTCTCGACACGGCACGAACATTCGGCATCTCGGCCGCTGCCCAATGGACAACGCGGCGGTCGCAGCGGTTCTCTGCGACCTTCCGATACCAATTCAATCGTCAGGTGACGCGCATCACGCCGTACTTCGCAAATCGTATCAACGTTTCGGGCAGCGCCGGCATCAGCGGGAACAATCCGGAGGCGCCATATTGGGGACCCCCAAGCCTCATCTTCTCGAGCGGCATTTCCTCGTTGACCGACGCGCAATACTCCTTCAATCGCACGCAGAACAACACGGTCTCTTATAGCAGCTTTTGGAACCGCGGCCGCCACAACGTTACCTTCGGCGCCGATATGCGCGGGCAGCAGCTCAATGTCTTATCGCAGCAAGATCCGCGCGGAACGTTCACATTTACCGGCGCGTCGGCGGTCTCTGATTTTGCTGATTTCCTATTGGGAACTCCCGATACCAGCTCGATCGCATTCGGCAACGCGGACAAATACTTCCGTCAAAGGTTCTACGACGCGTTCATTAGCGACGATTGGCGGATGAATGGCGCGCTCACCATCAATGCGGGAATTCGCTGGGAGTATGAGACCCCGATCCGCGAATTGCAGGGCCGGCTGGTGAATTTGGATATCGATCCCGGTTTTGTTTCGGTCGCGCCCGTCGTTGGTAACCGTCTTGTTCATCCGGATCGATTCGGGATTCAGCCGCGTGTCTCCTTCGCGTGGAGGCCCATCGCCGCATCGTCGTTGATTGTTCGCGGCGGCTATGGCGTCTACCGAAACACGAGTGTGTATCAAGCCATCGCCAATCAGATGGCGCAACAGGCTCCGCTGTCGAAGAGCCTCAGCGTGCAGAACACTCCGGCGAATCCCCTGACGCTGGCGAATGGGTTCGTCGTATCGCAAGGCGTGACGCCCAACACATTTGCCGTCGATCCGAATTTCCGGGTGGGCTACGTCGAGAGCTGGCAGCTCTCCATCCAACGCGATCTGCCGGCGGCGCTGCAGATGACGGCCATGTACCTGGGATCGAAAGGAACTCGATTGCCGCAGGAGTTTGTGCCCAACACGTTTCCTGCTGGAGCAGTCAATCCCTCCGGATACGTCTACCTGTCATCCAATGGAAATTCCACGCGCAACGCCGGCCAATTTCAACTGCGGCGCAGGCTGCGAAATGGTTTTACGGCGACGGCCCAGTACACCTATTCCAAGGCATTCGATAACGCGCCGCTGATGGCCGGTGGAATTGTGACGGCGAATCAAGGCGGACCCGCGATCGCGCAAAACTGGCTCGATCTTAGCGCCGAGCGAGCGCGTTCGAGTTTCGATCAACGGCATCAATTCAGCGTGCAAACGCAGTACACAACCGGCGTAGGCGTCCGCGGCGGTGCGCTGCTCGGCGGCTGGAAAGGCGCGCTGTTCAAGGAGTGGACTGTAGCGTCGCAACTCAACGTCGGTAGCGGGCTTCCGCAGACACCGATTTACTTTGCTGCCGTACGGGGAACTGGAGTGACGGGAAATCTGAGGCCCGATGTGACTGGCGCGTCCATTAAGGCGGCGCCTCAGGGACTGTTCTTGAATCCCGCGGCGTTCCGCGCGCCGGCAGCAGGGCAGTGGGGAAATGCGCGACGCAACTCGATTACGGGCCCTTCGCCGTTGGGCCTGAACGCGTCGCTGGGCCGCACTTTTCCGTGGCGCGATCGGTACAACATTGATGTGCGCGTGGACGCAACAAATGTGCTGAACCACGTGACATTTAAAGCGTGGAACACCACGGTGACCAGTGCTCAATTTGGGCTGCCAAGCAGTGTCGATCCAATGCGCAGCGTGCAGACGACGCTGCGGTTGAGGTTTTAATTATGGAAAGGACTAAGGTCGTAACCCACAACTTCGTGCTGGACACGGGAGGGTGTGGAACGAATGTTGTAATAATAATTCTTACTGCGTTCTTGTTCCTTCCCGCCGCCGGCGCACAGCAGCCATTCACTATCAAGGTCGATACACAGCTGGTTGTAGAAACGGTGGTAGTGAAGGACAAGGACGGGAAGAATATCGAAGGTCTGACGGAAACGGATTTCACCGTCACCGAAGATAACGTAGCGCAAACGATCAGCGTATTCGAATTTCAAAGACTGGACGGCAGGCCAGCCGCGGCGCCGGCGGCTGCACCGGTGAGTGCCGTCAAATCCGTAAACCCGGGTCAAATCTCACCGCCACCTCCCGGCGACGCTCGATACCGAAATCGTCGCCTCCTCGCTCTATTCTTCGACATGATGACGACGCCTCCGCCCGATCAGCTGCGCGCGTTCCGTGCAGCCGACAAATTCATCCGGGCGCAGATGCAGACGCCGGACCTGATAGCCATCATGACCTTTCAAAAGGGCGTCGTCAGCGTGCTACAAGATTTCACCGACGATCGAACTGCGCTATTGGAGACGCTCGCAAAACTCATGTACCCGGAAGAGGATGACAGCAATGATCCGATCGGCGCATTTGGGCAGGATTCCGGGGAATTCAACCTCTTCAACACGGATCGCCAACTCGCCGCTCTTCATACCGCTGTGAGCATGTTGCGATCCTTGCCTGAGCAGAAGTCGCTCGTCTATTTCGCGAGCGGCGTGCGCTTGACCGGCGGTGATAACCAGGCGCAACTGCGCGCCACGATCAATGCGGCCGTTCGGGCAAACGTTTCTTTCTTTCCCGTGGACGCGCGCGGGCTTGTCGCGAGCGCCCCCTTGGGCGATGCGGGCCGGCCATCGCCGGGCGGAGTCGGCGTGTTCTCCGGCACAACGGCAACGGCCCTCGTCACCGGTTTTCAACGATCACAAGACACACTGTACGCTCTTGCTGCGGATACGGGCGGCAAGGCGATGCTCGATAACAATGACCTTACTGCAGGAATTGTTCAGGCGCAACAAGCCATCACGAGCTACTACGTCATCGGTTACTACTCCACCAACTCCGCGCTCGATGGAAGGTTTCGCCGCATCAAGATCACCTTAAAAGAAACGCCATCTGCCAAATTGGATTACCGCCAGGGTTATTTCGCCGGCAAGACGTTCAACAAATTCACGGCCGCTGACAAAGAACGCCAATTGGAGGAGGCGCTTATGCTCGGCGATCCGATTACGGATCTCACGATTGCAATGGAAGTGAATTACTTTCAATTGAATCGCGCGGAATATTTTGTGCCGATTACGGTGAAGATTCCAGGCAGCGAACTTGTTCTCGCTCGAAGTGGTGGTGCGGAACGCACCCTCATCGACTTCATTGGTGAAGTTAAAGATGATTACGGCACCACCATTCAGAACCTGCGGGACAAGGTCGACATCAAGCTCAGCGGTGAAACGGCGAGCGAACTGTCGAAACGCCCAATTCAATACGATACCGGCTTCACGTTGCTGCCAGGAAAGTACGTGATCAAATTTCTGGCGCGCGACGCGGAGACCGGCCGGATCGGCACGTATCAGACCTCCTTCGTCATTCCCAATTTGATGAAGGAGGAAAAACGCGTCCCCATCAGCTCGGTGGTCTTGAGCACCCAGCGTGTCGATATGAAAGAAGCGTTGTTCAACGCCGCCAAAGACAAGAGTGCCGGGGCGCAGGCGGCCAACCCCCTCGTTGTCGAAGGGCAGAAGCTGATCCCGAGCGTGACCCGAGTGTTCAGCAAGAGCCGTGACATGTACGTGTACCTGCAGGCTTACGAGCGGAATGCAACGACCACGCAGCCACTGGTCGCTTTTGTGACGTTCTATCGCGGTCAGTCCAAGGCGTTTGAAACCACGCCGCTTCAAGTCGTGGACGGATTGGATCCGAAGTCAAAGGCGTTGCCGCTGAAGTTCAGCTTGTCTTTATCGAAATTGCCGCTGGGGGAATACAACTGCCAGGTGACGGTCCTTGATCCCGCCGGACAAAAAGCTGCTTTCTGGCAGGCTCCAGTAATGCTGGTGCCGTAATAGAGCACAATGCCAAAGAAAGAAGCGATTAGAAGATGAGCTTCACGCCGAACTGAAGCCGGCGTGCGCCTCCAGACCCAAGAACGGGATTGGTGGCCGCCACGTCGGGCGTGGCACTGGTCAGGCCCAAGTTGCAAGTGGTCGCGCTGCAACTCACACTTGTCGCCGGTTGAGCAAAGACCGGGTGATTGAGGACGTTGAAAGACTCCGCACGGAACTCAGCGAAGAGCCGCTCCGTGACCTTCTGCCTTTTGGCCAGGGACATGTCCACGCCCCAATAGCTCGGACCATCGAACAGACCCTTGGGCATGTTCCCGAAACTGCCCACGGGTGCCGGAGTAATAGCGGAGCCGCCCTGCGTCCAGCAACCGAACGCCTGGACTGTAGCCGCAGACCCGGCGTGCCCCGTGCAAAGAGGAGTGTTTATCGCCAAGTCTTCGGCTGCATACGGTGTTTGTGTTTGGGGGTTGATTCCGGAAGCCGTCGTCCCACCCGGGTGAAATACAGCAAAGTTCCGGCCGGTATAGTCGACCACAAAATCACTCGGATCTCCAAAGAAGTCCGGGCGGCTGGCTCGACCGGTTCCGCCCGGATCACCCCATTGAGTTCCGGCTTGCCAAGGCCGGCCGGTCTGGAATTTGAAGATACTGTTTATCTTCCAACCGTCCAGTAAGCCCTGCTTCCAAGGTAAATTATAGGTAGTGGAGAACGTCAAGCGGTGCCGTAGGTCGCTCGCGGACCTCCCATAGTCCAGAGCGAGATTATAAGAATCCGTCCCGACGTTACCGCCATTGGAGCTATTCACATCGAGAGCTTTGGAGTACGTGTAACCGAGATTCGTACTGAATCCGTGGAAGTTGCGGGCTGTCAAGGAGACCTGAAGGCCGTTGTAGTTGGAGGTCATACCGTTCGCCAAGCGAAGGATGGTATTAATGTAAGGGAACTTGGTAGTGTATTGCTTGGCCGCGACCAGGGCGGCTCCGAATACACCACCGCTGCCATCGCAATTGTTTGAAGCCCTCGTGCTATTGCACACCTGAGCAAAAGTCGAGCCGGCATTCGCGCCGGAAGTCATCACCGTATTCCAGACCTGACCTGCGAACGGCTGGTTGTCTTCGTGGCGGCCGAGGAGCTTGACACCATGGTTGCCCACGTAGGCCACGTCCAGGACGAGGTTGTTAGTGATCGCGTGCTCGATGGAGAGCGTCCAGGTCTCCACGTAGGGCGTGCGCAGATTCCGGTCCACCGAATTAATAGGACAAGGAGTGCCTGCCCTTCCGCCCGTGGCCGTCGTTGGGTTTATGACATCTGCGACCCGGACGCTGGGACTGCAGTTGTGAATAGCCGATGAAGGAAAGACAGTTCGACTGCCTGAGCCGTCCCATAGGATGGCGCCGAGTGTTCCGTCGGATCGTGTCCAACCAATCTGACCCACATCTCGCGTACCGCCCGAGGTGAGTAACGAGCCTGGGCAGTTTGTCGCCGCACTTGCCGGCACCGTCGCGCTCGGAGCTGTCGAACATCCGATTACCCAGGCGGTTTGATTCCCAGCCAGCCCGGGTGCGTTGCCGACTTCCGAGAAGGTGCGCAGGATGACCAGTTCATAGATGATGCTGCCGCCGGCCCTGATCACGGTTTTTCCGTTGCCGCGCACGTCCCAAGCAAAGCCAAGGCGGGGGCCGACATTATTGTGATTGCCATTGTGTATGCTCGGGATCTGGATTCCTTCCTGGACGATTCCCAGGTTCGGATCGAAGCTGCCGAGAATGTGGTCCCGATCATGCGGAACGGCAGCGAGTTCGTAGCGCACACCGAGATTCAGCGTAAGTCGCGGATGGATGCGCCAGTCATCTTGGAGGAAAACCGAGTACGCCATCCGCCGTATATGCGATTCGGGGTTGCCGTAGAACAGAGACGCCGATTCCAACCCGCTCGTCGTGGTACGTATGGCGACCGCACCGATGCACTGCCCACCGGAAAATACCCCGGGTGGCGGGCAATATCCCAACGAACTTCCGGGTGTATTGTCGGGTATAGCATTCTGACCCGCCAGGAATGCCAACAGTCCATTACCGGCCCCTTCGGAATTGGCGTTTTGCCCAAAGCCGAAAGTACCCTTAGTATTAGCCCACGTCCCGCCATTCTGATGGCCGGTCATGATCGTACCGCCAAACCGCAGAGAGTGCTGACCCCGCAGGTGGTTGACTTGATCGCTGATCTCGATGGAGGTGTTCGGCCCCTCAATCTCGGTGTTGCGCGATCCAATTGCGCTGAAGCCGTTGAGTAGGAGGGATTGTTGGAATCCTCCATTTCTATCAAGAAACGTGGTGACACCGGTCGGGAGGCCCAACGACGCCGAAGTGACGCCGCTCGAGGAATCAACACCTACGTAGCGGTGCCTGAGGCTTGCGAAACCCACTCGGAACGAGTTGGCCCAAGCGGGGTTTGGGAGCCAGGTCCAGGTGCCGGCAACCATCAAAGCCCAGGCCCCGACACGCGTTCGCCAGTCCGGATTCACAGCGTTCGTCGCCGAATAGATATCGTCTCCGAAGCCTCTGAACATAAAAGCATTGAGAGTGTTCTTGTCATTCAACGCGTAGTCCACTTTGGCCACGCCGCCCAAGCTCTGGACCTCGGATTGGGAGTTAGCAAAGTAGCTGGTAACTCCGAAGGCGGGATTTGCAGTTGCGCCATGGTCAGTTCCGCCGTGCGGGACAAACCAGGCCGCGCTGCTGGCGGCTTTGGGGTAAGTCGGCCCGGGCGTGCAGTTCGAATTCAAACCCACGAGCGCGAGGGACTGCGGACTGCGGCTTGCCAGGGGCAAACCCAAGCACGCTAGGATCATGTGGTTGCTGGCGTCGGGAGTCCTGGCGCCGGCAACAGAATTAGCGATCGGACTGCAACCTCCGGGAGCCGTGACGCAGGTGGGGAAGCTCGCGATCATGGCAGGGTCTGTGAAGGGAACGCTGGCGGCAGACGAATCTCCTACGTTCAGGAGCTGTTGCTCGTAACCGAGGAAGAAGAAGAGCCTATCCTTCTTGATCGGCCCACCCACCGTCGCGCCAAACTGGTTCAGGTTCGTGTTGACCTTCGGCTGATCCGATTTGTTGAAGAAATTGCGCGCGTCCAAGCCGTCACGCCGGAAAAAGCTGTATGCAGTGCCATGGACCGCATTCGTTCCGGATTTCAGCCCGATGTTGATGGTGCCTCCGGCCTTCCAACCATATTCCGCCTTGGTATTCTGCTGCGTACTGAACTCCTGAATGGCGTCAACGGGTAAAACCGTGGCTGCGTCTCCTCGCAGCGCCAGGCTGTTCATCACGGGCTGGCCATTGAAGGGAGACATGCCGTGCAGTCCTTCCACCAGGTATTCGTTGCTTTGTTCGGGACGCAGGCCGTTGGCCGCCGCGGCTCCCGTGCCGCCGCTATTGTTGCCCAGATTCAGGACAACGCCTGGCCGCAGTTCAAGCAGGTTCGTGAAGTTCCGGCCATTGAGCGGCAGATCGTTGATGGTCTGGTTGCTGAGCGTTCCTCCCAGCGTCGCGCTGGTGACGTTAACTAGCGGGACCTCTTCTATGATGGTAACCGTCTGCGTCTGCGCGCCTGGTAGCAGGACGACGTCAATAGCCAGGTCCTGGCCGACTTCCAAGCGGATGTTCTCGCGCAGCCACGTCTGAAACCCTGCAAACGTAGCACGGACCGTATAAGTACTGGGCAGGAGGTTGGGAGCGAGATACGCTCCAGCCTCGTCCGTAGTCAGATTTCGCGCCACGCCTCTCGCCGTGTCTGTGACCGTCACTGCAGCGCCGGGGATTAAGCCGGCGCCCTGGTCCTTCACAGTTCCCGAGATCCGGCCATTAGCGGTTTGCCCGAACATGGAAGAACAGAACAGCAACACGCCCAACATCACGCCCAAAACGCCTCGGACTCTGCTGACGTCGCAACCGAGGGACCCACTTCTACCCTTCGTCATGCAGGACCTCCTTTAAAGCTGCGGAAAACGTTGACGCTTACCCCTGGACTGACCCCACCTGTCGCGTCCGACACCGTGCCGGTGATCATGCCACGGTCGCTTTGGGCGAAGACGGGGAAAGAAACGAGAAACAGGCAAAACATGACTCCGACCGAGCGCATGGCCAATCTCCTTTGGAGGTTCACCCTGGAATGCCGTACCGATTTCCCGATGGTATTTGGCGGAGGAGTGTATTCGTAGCAGTGGTTTATGTCAACGAGGTCGAAGAAGGTGTCAAGGAGTGTCGAACGAGTGCGAATAGTCAAACCATGTGACGGCCGATCTCGGAGCGATTGCGATAGACTGAATCCATGATTCGAAAATGTCCTGCTTGTGGAAAGAGCAACCGCGTGCCTCCCGAGCATCTGGCAGACACCGGGCGATGCGGTGCGTGCAAGGCGGAACTCCCGCCGATTGCAGAGCCGATCGATGCAGATCCGGAAACTTTCGACAGCATTGTCCAGGCGGCGCGCGTGCCGGTGCTCGTCGATTTCTGGGCGGCGTGGTGCGGACCATGTCGAATGGCCGCGCCGGAAGTAAAAAAAGTTGCCACTGAGATGGCGAAGCGCGCCATCGTCTTGAAAGTCGACACGGAGCGCTGGCCGGCCCTCGCGCAACGATACAACGTGATGAGTATTCCGAACTTTGTCGTTCTCAAGAACGGCGAGGTCGTCCTCCAACAGCCGGGATTGGCGGATCACAAGCAGATGGTGTCGTGGCTAAAGAAGGCGGCATAGCTCGGGAAAAACCTGGGAGACTTTACTCAGCAGATAATCGCCATGCGTGACTATCGTGTTATTACAAAGACGAAGTTGGGTTTCAGGGTTCCATCGGCGGCCGGAAGTTCAACCTTAGCTAGAAAGCTAGCACCGATCTTCTGAAGAGCTTTTTGCGAGCGAAGATTGTTTTCTCCAACTTGAAACAGCACGCGGTCTACAAACCGAAATGCATGATCGAGCATCAGAGATTTCAACTCCCTATTGTAGGAGCCACCCCAGAACGCTCGTTCCAAGAAAGTGAAGCCAACCACCACTTCACGTTGAGCCGGATCGTAATCGTAATACCTCGAGCTTCCGATGATTCGCCCGGACTTTAGTTCGATGACAGCGAAGGCGCCTTTCGATGCAATGGCTCCGTCAAAAAATCTCTGAAACACCTCTCGTTTGTACCGGTCGGGTTCCGGGTGCTGTTCCCATATCAAAGGGTCGCTCGCGGCCACGAAGAGCGCGGGGAAATCCTCCAATTCAAGAGGGCGCAGCTGGACTAAGCTGCCCGTTAATGAAGGTTGGAGATCAAATCCCATCTTCAATTATGGATACAGTCGCGACTCTCCCCAGACTACTGCATCTTTCTTGTACAACATCCGGTGATGTCTGTGTGGTCGCCATTGAACCCAAAACTTACAGGATTCGAAGAGTTCAGGAAGGGACAAGTCTGAAAGTCTGTCTGGGACAAGAGCAGGCACGCAACGGACCACGTGCCTGCTGATCCAGCTACTTAATAACGACCACGACCGCCGCGGTTACCACCGCGATCGCCGCCACCGCCAAAGTCGCGCTTAACCATTGGCTTGGCTTCATTGACGGTGAGAGCCCGTCCGGAGAATTCCTTGCCATTGAGCCCAGCGGCCGCCTTATCGGCGTCCTCTTCGGTCATCGTCACAAAGCCGAAGCCCTTCGACCGGCCCGTATCACGATCCGTGATGATGGTGACCGCTTCCACGGGTCCATACTGTGAGAATGCGTCAGTGAGATCGCTTTCCGTCGTTTGAAACGACAGATTTCCAACAAATAACTTTTTCGACATTTATTTACCTCGGTAAGGGAACTTCTTGTGCTTTGCGGCGGCGGGATCAAAGAACAACCGACGACCGGCCAGACTCAGGAACTTCCGAACATTGAATATTTGGCGATTTGATTATCACCGCTTTTGATTATACCCCGGCGGCGAATAATTCGCCGACCTATTTTTCGGGTTTTGCTCTTCAAACCAATTCAAAAGCGGAAAGCAACTTTCGGAAAGCGGCAACGAAGTCGAGAAGAGCGAAAAGCAAGTCGCGAGTAGCGGCAACCAACTGGGAGACAGTGAAAACCAACTTCGGAAGAGCGGCAGCCAAGTTGGAAAGACCGGCAACCGAATTGAAGAAGGCGAAAAGCAAGTTGGGAAAAGCGGCAACCGAGTTGAGAAAGCGGCGAACCAACTTCTCGACAGCGGCAACGAACTTTTCAAGAGCGACGACCAACTTTTCGGAAGGCGAACCGGCTTCTCATGAACCAACACGAATTTTCGAATGGAGAAATCGATCTCGAGCCAAGAAAAGAGGAAGACCGTGTATCGCAACTCCGTCGATTGCCGGTTCACGCGCCGGCGATATGGTGGCCCGGGCTGACTGGTCTTCGCTCGTTTAAAAGTCGAAGCGGACTCCGAACTGCACGGTCAAGGGTATGCCCACCGGCGGCCCAAAGCCTGGACCAAAAAGGGAAACCGGTTGCAAGAAGCCGCCCTTGGACGTGGCATAGCTCGCGCCGCGCTTATTGTTGAAGGACAGATTTTCTACATTAAACAGGTTGTAGAAATTGGTGTAGCCGTTGAGCTTGACTTTCTCGCCGATCCTGAAAACTTTGCCGGCACGCAGGTCCACCTCGAAAAAACGGCCGGTGTGTTCCGTGATATTCCCCGAGGAATCGACGACAAACCCTCCGCGCTGACTATTCACCTGGACCTGTGTGCATCCGGGTCTTATTGCCGAAGCCGGAATTGCTGTGTTTGCGACGATGGCCTGGAGGACAGCTCTGGGGTCCGTACCGGCGCAGAGTCGATCAACGCCATCTTGAGCTGCAGTTCCTCGCCCATCGCCATCGATATCCGAACCGGCGTTCGCCGAATATGGCCGCGCACTGGCAATTTGGACGATCGGTGCGAGCTGTATGCCACCCGGCAGGTCGAAGACACCGCTGGCGACAACGCGATGCCGCTCGTCATTTCGCGTAGGACCGAACTCCTCGGGTTTGAACTGGTTTTCAGGGGCGATTCGCAAAGCGCTGCTGCTGTAAGAAGCCACCGGCTGCCCGCCCCACGACCTGGAACTCGACAACACATAGCTCACCGAATAGAGCACGCCTCGCATGCGCCGGCGAACCTGAGTCGTCCAACTGTCAAACAGCGAGCGATTCGTAGCCCCGTACATGATAATGTCTGCGAACCGGCCAGCTCCAATTCCGGATTCCGCCAGCGCCCTATCGAAATACCGTGTGCCGGTCTGACCCAAACACGGCGCCGCGCTGGAGGTCCCGCCGTACGCCGGATCGCAAATGGTCCTCATTCGCGGATTGACGTTCAACACACGCGGCTCGTGAATGCCAAGGTTGTGGACGTAGTCGCTGGAAACAGACCAGGTTCTGCCAACCTCGCGGTCGAAGCCAACGGAGACCTTCTGACTGTAGGGGTCTTTCATGTCCGGAGGGATGATCCTTCCGGTGCCGCCGAACGCCAGACTCGTTGTCGTCGTTCCAGGCGGTGGAGTGGGCAATGGATCGACACCGTATCTAAATGTTGCCAAATCTCCCACGCCCACGCTTCTGTTGGAGAGATCCAGAACGGTCTGATACAGGGTTGCATTGGACTGCTGTTGCGAGAATAAGGTCAGGTTTTGGAAGACCTGATCGTAAAAGATCCCGTAACCGCCTCGAATCACCATCCGGCCGTCACCCTTCGGATCGTAAGCGAATCCAACGCGTGGCTGGAACTCCAGAAAACTTGGAGTCGTGCGAGCCAAAGCATTGTCGTTTCCGGCAAGCGCTTGCGCGCGCGGATCATTGAGTCGCTTGAGAACTTGCATCGTGCGGTTGTTCGTCTGAGCCGGCAGAATGCCGATGTTGGCGTCCCAACGTATGCCGGCGTTGAGTGTCAAATGGCGTGTGATCGCATAGTCGTCCTGGAAGTAGAAAGCTAACTGATGCCCCGCCGGCTGTCCGGTGTCTCCCGCGCCGGTGCTGTAAACGATCTCCGATACGGCGCCGGGCGTAGCAAAGCCCTGGGGATATCTGCCGTTCAGGTTGTTCTTGATCGTCAATGGGTCGTCGAAAAAGAATACGTGGTACCCGTTGGCGTCGAAGAAGAAAAACCCGCCTAATTTAGCTCGAATGTAGTTTGTGCCGAACTTCATCGCGTGCTTGCCCGCGATCCACGAGAAGTCATCGCGAAACTGGAACTTTCGCTGTGTGGTCTTTTGCGGCACATTCACGTTCGCGCCAGTCTGCACGGACGGAAAATCGAGCAGAGGCTTGTTAGTGACACTCAGAATCTCATTGGTGAAGTCCTGGAAGTGGAACGAGAACACATTCAATTTGGTGGAGCTGAATGTGTAGCTGTGATTGGCGACAAGGCTGTAAAACTTATTGTCGTTCGTATTGCCGCCGGTTAGATCCGAAGGTTTGCCAGGGTCAAATTGATCGTTGGGTGAATGATAATTTTGCTGCGAATACCGGTAAAACATGGACTGCCGATCGTTGATGTGATGATCTATCTTGATGCTGTACAACGTATCGTCATAAGGCGTAGGGATCGTGGATGCTGCGGTTACTCCTGGGATCGCCGCAATCTGCGGCAGCCGCGCAGGATTTATGAGGACATCTTGCCGTTCTCGAAAGCGTTCTACCGAGCCAAAGGCGAAAAGCCGGTCTCTCACGATCCGGCCGCCGATGGATCCGCCGAACTCTTCGCGATCATATTCGGGCTTGGGGTCCGTCGTCTGTTTTTCAAAGAAGTCCCGCGCGCGAATCGATTGGTTGCGGAAATTCAAAAAGCCCGACCCGTGGAGGTCGTTGCTTCCGGACTTGGTGACCACGTTAATCACGCCGCCCACGGCTCGACCGCTTTCCGCCGTCCACCGGTGCTGCAACACTTGGAACTCTTGAATTCCTTCGTAGGCAAAGTTCTGAAGCAAACCTCCGACCACGTTGTCTTTGTCATCGCCGCCATCCACGTTCACGTCTAGCTGCCGGCCGTCGCCGCCATTCATCGCAATGTTTCCGACGCGAGCCTTGGTAGGATCGAAACTACCCGCGGGACGCGCTTCGGGCATGATGGCAGACAGATTGGCAAATGTGCGATTCAGGAGAGGCAGATTTTGAACCTGGTTCGGTGTCACGATGCCGCCAAGCTCTGACGTTGTTGTTTCGACCAGAGGGGCTTCACCGCTCACTGAAATCTCCTCGGTGATCTGGCCGGGTTTTACTTCAAAATTCAGCGTCGGCTTGGTCCCGACATTCAATTCAAGGTCCTGGACAAGCGCCTTACCGAAGCCTCGAGCCTCGACCGTCACGTCATACTTGCCGGGCGGTAACTGCGCAATGATGAAAACACCTGTGGCGTCTGTTACTGCGGCGCGGCTGAACCCGGTGCCTTTGTTAACCGCGGTGACCGTTGCTCCGGGTACAACACCACCTTGCGTGTCTACGACCCGGCCTGTGATGTCCCCAGTTGTCACTTGAGAAAACCCAGGAAAAACAAAGAGAGCGAACACAACAAGAAGCGTCATGAAAACGGCGTGCGGAACTTGATGGTAGAGTTTCATAGGAATTCCCCCCAGTTGAGAAACAGTCGAAAAGCCTACCAAAGAACTTGATCAACACGAAAGAGTTCCTTTTGCTAAAAAGGTTTTAGCCGCGAATTGCGCGAATGACGCGAATGGGCCGCACGCCATTGATGCCGTTGGTAACGACAGGAATTCTGTGCGGCCCATTCGCGTCATTCGCGCAATTCGCGGCTCAGTTTTTGGTTGCGGCTACGCAGCGCTGAGGATTTTCCGACGATCTTGCTTTCACATAATCTATTGGAGTAAAGTGCCACGCAATCGATTAAGAAAGACGCCCGTGAGGAGCCGACAAGCTTGAGTGCGACTACTTTTCAGAAGGTGGAGCCCGTCTCCAAGAAAGCGCGCGTGGTGGCTTCGCTGAAGAACGCCATTCTTTCCGGAGCGCTTCAGTCGGGTGAACAAATTGTTGAAGGGAAAATCGCGCAACAGTTCGGCGTGGGACAAGGATTGATCCGGGAGGCATTGATCGAGCTCGAGCACCAGGGCTTTGTGCAGCGCACGCCGTTCACTGGCACTCAGGTTCCGAAGCTCGGTCTTGTGGATGCGGAACAGATCTTCGATATTCGCATCGAGTTGGAACCCCTCGCCTTCGCGCTCACCGGGCAGAAAGCCAGTCCGGAACAACTGACTGAGGTGGGCGAGTTGGCAACCAAGGCAAAGGAAGGCGCGGAGTCCGAGAATCTGGATCTCTTTTTCGATAGTCATTTAGCTTTCCGGCGCAAAGTTTGGATGCTGTCGGGAAACAGGTATCTCGAGCAAACACTGGAACGCCTCGTTGTTCCTCTGTATGCGCTTTACCTGATAAGAGGGAGTTTCAACCGCGATGGACTCCGCCAGACGGTCATCGACTGCATCGAACATCAGGAAAAGATCATGAAGGCCTTTCATCGCGGAGACGTCCCGGAAGCCAAACGCGTCGTGCGGGAGTTTCTGGTACGGATGAAAGAAAACCTGGGAACCAAGCTTTTGCCCACCACCTAACTTGCAAACCGCGGATCGATCCACTAGTCCGAAGAGAGCTTGAAAACTATGGAATCCTGCAGGGTACCGATCAGAAATTTTCCGGATCCGGTTTTGGACACACCGCTGGCCGGTATTTCAACCGAACAGACCGCTGTTCTCGCAGGCGGTTGCTTTTGGTGCGTGGAGGCGGTGTTCAAGGAATTGAGTGGGGTACGTTCAGTTCGAAGCGGTTATGCGGGCGACAGTGCGGCGACCGCCAACTATCGAACTGTTTGCGGCGGCGACACTAATCATGCGGAGGCTATCGAGATCCGATACGATGCCAGCCAGACGACTTTCGGACAGCTACTGAAGATTCACTTCTCGGTCGCCCATGATCCAACTCACCTTGACCGGCAGGGAAATGACGTGGGACGTCAATACCGCTCCGCCATTTTTGTTGCCGACGATGAGCAGCGCCGTGTAGCAGAAGCCTATATTCGCCAGCTTAACGAAGCCAAGGTGTTCACGAGTCCGATCGTGACGACTCTCGAGCCGCTGGAGGGATTTTACGTCGCGGAGGACTACCACCAGGACTACGCAGCGCGGAATCCCGGTCAGCCCTACATCATGTCCGTGGCACAACCCAAGGTGGAGAAGCTTCGGAAAAATTTTGGAGATCGATTGAAGAAGTGAGAACGATGTTGGAGACGAACTCGATTACTACACATTCGCTACTTTTTCGATGGGCCTAATGTTTTGCAAACGGTTGTAAAATGGCGCCGTGACGAACCCGTGGGCGCGCTTCGGGCAGATGCGGCCAATCCTGATCGAGCGGAATCGGTTTTATCGTGACGGCCTCACGAAAGCGAAAACCTTTGCTGACCTTCCCTTTACAACAAAGGAAGAACTTCTTGAAGATCAGGCGTTTAACCCTCCGTTTGGAAGCAACCTGACCTACCCGCTTGAGAACTACGTCCGCATCCATCAGACCTCCGGGACTGCCGGCAAGCCGCTTCTCTGGCTGGACACACAGGAAAGCTGGGATTGGTGGCTTCGATGTTGGGGGGAAGTTTACCGAGGCGCCGGCGTGCGACCGGGTGATCGTGTTTATGTGGCCTTCTCGTTTGGTCCATTCATCGGGTTCTGGGCGGCGTTCGAAGGCGCGCAGCGAATCGGCGCGATGGTGATACCGGGTGGTGGGCAGTCCTCCGAGCAGCGCCTTCACGCCATTTTTGAACGTCAAGCTACGGTTCTGGTTTGCACGCCTACATACGCATTGCGGCTGGCGGAAGTGGCGCATCAGCAATGCCTCGACCTGGCACGTGGTCCGATCCGCATTACGGTTCATGCGGGCGAACCTGGCGCCGGCATTCCCGAAACCAGGCGTCGAATTCAGGAAGCGTTTGGAGCCCGAACTTTCGATCACGTCGGAATGACCGAAGTGGGGGCCTACGGGTTCGAGTGCCAGGCGCAGGCGGGTCTACACATCAATGAGGACGAGTTCATCGCCGAGATCATTGATCCGGAGACGCTTCTTCCCGTAGAACCGGATCGTAAGGGCGAATTGGTTCTGACGAATCTCGGCCGAATCGGAATGCCGCTGATTCGTTATCGAACCGGGGATCTGGGTCTCCTTTCACGCGAGCCGTGCTCTTGCGGCCGCGCCTGGCCGCGCCTGATTGGAGGCGTGCTGGGGCGCGCGGACGACATGATCAGTATCCGCGGTGTCAATGTTTTCCCCAGCGCCATCGAGAACATCGTTCGCCGTCACCCACAGGTCGTCGAATTTGCAATCGACGTATACCGCCGGCAGGAAATGCTCGAGCTTTCGCTGAAGGTGGAGGTTGAGGAGTCGGCTGATCTCGGCCCGCTCCAGCAGGACATTTTGAAGGATCTTCACATCCGTACTGCGATCGAACGCGTTCCCTTGGGGAGCCTCCCGCGATTCGAGCTGAAATCCAGACGGCTACGGGTCCTGGATCGTTAGTGAACCATATCGTAGATTGGGTTACGTAAGCGCCCTCGCCCGCCGCTTCGCGGCACCCTCTCCCGGAGCTTGCCATGTCCCACATCTTTTGCTGGACACGGGGGCATTGAAAACAACTGAAGGGAAAGCCGAAGTCCCCTCCTTGGACAAGGAGGGGACTTCGCCTTTCCCGCACGTTGTCCCAGACGCCTGTGTCCAGCGGACGACTTGTGGGTAATGATCAGCGGAGTGAGAGGGACTAGCCTTCCGAATGGTCCTTCTCCCTCTGGGTGAAGGTGGCCCGAAGGGCCGGATGAGGGCGAATACGTCACCGTATTTATGAAACGACTCAGATTTCTAATCGTGTCCCCATTCCGCGCCCTACGGCCCGCTCATATATCAGCTTGCCGATCGCGACATCTTCCAGGGCCAGGCCCTGGGATTTAAAGAGGGTGATATCGTCAGGGCTTGTTCGCCCGGGTTTCCAGCCGGCTGCGAGGTCTCGGAGCTCGACGAGGTCTTCCCAGTGACGCCGGCCGCTTTCAATCACGACAAGAAACTCGCCCACTTCTTCCTTCGCCTGCTCGATGGAATCGATAACGATGCGGTGGGCGCGCAGTACCGTCTCATCATCGATCTCGCGACGAAGCAGCATGTTGCCACCCGCGGCGTTAATGTGCTGACCGGCATGCACCCATTCGCCTTTGAATACCGGCTCGCGGCTGTTCGTCATTGTGGTGACAATCTGGCTGGAGCGTACGGCCTCTTCAGCAGAGCCGGCCGGCACAAGCCTGGCTTTGACACGCGGCTGCATTCTGGCGATGAATGCTTCGCGGCGTTCCGGCTTGCGATTGACCACCCACACCCGTTGCAGGTTGCGGACGGCGTCCATCGCAAGCAGTTGAGTCTCGGCCTGCCATCCGGCGCCGAATAAGGCCGCTTCGCCGGCGCCCGGATTCGAAAGAATTCGGGTCGCCAGACCGGTCGCCGCGCCTGTGCGGATCTGGCCAAGCCGGTCGGCTTCCATGATCGCCACAAGTTCGGCCGTTTGAGCCTCGAATAGGAAAAACTGAAACTGGGCTTTCCCGGCCGCAACGGTGTAGGCTTTGTACCCAAAATACCCGGGGATCGCGGCGGCCATCATATGAAGCGTGCCTCCCGGCATGCGAAGCCTGGTTCGAGGATTGGTGAATGCCCGGCCGGTGGCCTGATCTCGAAACGCCAGCTCGAGCACGTCGATGACTTCGGCGACGGAGACGAGGCGCTCAACATCTTCTTCTTTGAGATATAGGACCTTCATGTCGCGATTATTGTATAGTCTTCCCGCGTACAGACATATCGACGGATTGAGGAGTTGACTATGGCCTCCAATCTTGCATTTGCGGTGTTTGTCGCGATCGGGGCGCTCGGATTCTTGTTTCTTTTAATTTCGTTGTTCGTCGGTGAGCTCTTTGACCACGGCGCCGATCTTGTCCATGGCGGCTTCGAGCATGGCGGGCCAAGCTTCTTTTCGACACGCGTCCTCAGCGTTCTCGTGACGGCGTTCGGCGGAACGGGGGCCATTGCGACCCAGATGGGGGCCGGCATTGTCACCAGTTCGGTGATCGGCGGGTTAAGCGGCGTTTTCTTTGCGGGAATTATCTTTGCCTTTGCGCGGTTCCTTTACTCGCAGCAGTCTTCGTCCGATGTGAGGCGTGAGGACCTCATTGGCAGGACTGCGGAAGTGACGGTCACGATTCCTTCTGGCGGCCTCGGACAAATCCGATGCCTTGTTGGAGAGACTTTGGTGGATCGAATTGCGAAAGCGGCAGATGGACAATCGATCGTGGTGCACTCCGTGGTGACAATCGAATCGGACACCGGGCAGTCGGTCATCGTTCGGCCGAAGGTGAAGTAAATAGGAGGAGTGATGCCGAATCTGGATATGTCAACTCTTGTTCAATATTTGCTGCCAATCATCGTTGTAGCCGTCTTCTTGTCGCTCATTATCGCAGCATGGCTCTACAGCCGAAATTACATCAAGGTGTCTCCCAATGAAGTCGCCGTGTTTAGCGGAAGGGAGCGCCGCCTGCCCGACGGTACTGCGGTCGGATACCGCATGGTGAAGGGCGGAGCCGGTATGCGGTGGCCGCTACTCGAAAAGGTGGAGTTTCTCTCGCTCAACGTCATGACCATTCCGTTGGAGATCAAGCGCGCGTATACGCTCAAAGGCGTGCCCGTCTCGGTAAAGGCGATTGCCAACGTGAAAATTCGAGGCGAGGACACATTTCTTCAAGCCGCTGCCGAGCGGTTCCTTGGAATGAGCCACGACGAGATCAAGCGCGTGGTCTTCCAGACTCTCGAAGGACACTTGAGGTCGATACTCGGGACGCTTACCGTTGAAGAAATCAACAACGACCGCCAAAGCTTCGCTCAGAAGCTCACGTCCGAAGCCGCGACGGACTTGCAACGTATGGGAATCGGTGTGGACGTTCTGACAATCCTGGAAATCAGTGACGAAGAGCAGTACCTCGATTCTCTCGGCCGCCGCCGGACAGCGGAGGTCAAGCGCGACGCTGAAATCGGTGAAGCTGAATCGCAACGCGACTCCAAGATGAAGGCTTCCGTTGCGATGCAGGAAGGTGAACGCGTGAAGTTCGATGCGGAAGCGCAGATCGCACAAGCGCAGCGCGATTTTCAGATCAAGCAAGCGCAGTATCAGGCTGAAATTCAGGCCGAACAGGCACGCGCCACTCAGGCCGGCCCGCTCGCAGAGGCTAGCGCGAAGCAAAATGTGATTGCGGCGCAGATCCAGATCGACCGCATCCGTACGCAAGAGCAGATCGCTGTTCAAGAACAGGAGGTTCTTAGAAAACAAAGGGAGCTTGAAGCCACGATCATCAAACCCGCGCAAGCCGAGCAGCAGGCGCAGATCTTGAGAGCTGAAGCCGAGAAACAACGGCAGGCGATCGAAGCCGATGGCAAACGCCAGGCCTTGATAGCGCTGGCCGAAGCCGAGCAGCAGCGGCTCGAAAGGGAAGGCTTAGGCCGGGCAAAGGCGGTCGAAGCCGAAGGCCTCGCGCAAGCCGCGAAGATCGAGGCGATCGGATTGGCCGAAGCCCGCGCCATCGAAGCGAAGGGCCTGGCCGAGGCCGCCGCGATCTTGAAGAAGGCCGAAGCATGGAAGCAGTTTAACGAGGCCGCAAAACTTCAAGCGGTGTTGGAAAAATTGCCGTCCGTCATCGAGTCGGCCGCTCCCGTATTCTCTGCCATCGCGGCGCCTCTGGGTAGCATCGATAAGGTGGTTGTCATTGATAGCAGCAACGGTTCGGCCACCTCCGGAATCACGCGTTTCGCCCAGACTTCACCGAGCCTGGTGTTCAACGTCCTCGAGCAATTGAAGGCGCTGAATATCAATCTTCCGGAACTGCTCGGGCAGCTCAATGGATCGGCAGAGCCAAAGAAGGAAGAGACTAAGAGGACTTAATACACGGATTGCAAACTCAAAGCCCAGATGGAATTCTGGGAACGTGTTTCCCCGTCGCGGAGAGAATCCTCGGCGCTGTGCCGACGGGTGTGTTTTTAACACCAATCTGTCAACAACGAACCGTTAGGAGAAAGACGATGGCTCAACACACTCGAACTTGCTGACGCGAGCTTTACCCGCGGTATCCTATGATTTGCGCTATTTGAGCGTAGGGCCTTTCCAAAGACTTCCCCTGAGCGCCTCTTCGTAGTCGATGCCGTGGTTCTCGAGCAGAATGCCAACCGCCGACTCCTGGGCAATCACAGCCTTTGCATAGTTCACGCGCAACTGAATCTCCGCTGCTTGAGCGCGCATCAGGTCGACTTGCTTCTGATTGACGTTGTCCAGAGTTGAGATGCCGAAAGTCCACCGATCCTGCTCGGCATCCGCTGTTTCCTGACTCGCCGCCACGGCCCTGTGTGCTGCCTCCACCTGCGATCGGCTTTGAGTCAAATTCGCTATTGCGGTCCGAACCTCGATACCCACGTTAGCCTTTGTCTGCTCCAGGGTCACCTCTCCGCGCTGCCGCTCGAGGCGCGCCCGCAGATTGTCCGCCTGAGCGGCTCGGTTCTTTATGGAAAAAGTCAAAGAGAATCCCAACCCATACTCGGGATATGCAAATCGGAACATTTGCCGAAACACATCGCTCGTCCCCGGCGCTAGTGTGTAGGCATTGGCCTGGCCGTAGACGCTGAGCGTGGGGCGTAGCGTACTGCGCGTGAAAGTTTCCGCAATCCGCTCGTTTTCCAGTGCAAGTTCCGCTCGACGTATCGCAGGCTTATGCATGGCGTTCCTCAGCACTTCGTCGAGAGGTGGGATCGGCGTCTCGATTATTCGCTCGAGCGCGTCGGTGGGCTCGAATGGGACTGCGTCGATAGCCGGGCCGATCATTTTCGTAATGAGACTTTTGAGGCGTACTTCTTGCAGTTGTGTATTCGTTTGGGCAACGATCAAGTCGCGCCGGGTCGAGGCGACCTGTGATTCTGCCGTGATTAAGTCGCTGGCCGCCAGTTTGCCAAGCTCAATCCGTTCCTGCGTGGATTTATAGATTGTTTCGGCCAGGGCCAGCGCCCGCTCTGCCACGCGCTGCCTTTCCCGCAAGGCAACAAAATCCAGGTACGTGTTCGCGGCAGTGGAAAGAGCATTGCCCAGGTCACCATGGAACGCTTCATGCGCAATGCGCCGGTCGTTCTCAGCTATGGCGACAAACCGTTGGGTGAAGGCTCGGCCGGCCCCGTTTAGCAAAGGGTGATAGACATCCAGGCTGAAAAAAGACGTGTAAGCCGGATTATAGACAATGTGCGCTTGTGTCGTCGTCTGGCGCTGCATGTTGAAGGAGATGGAGTAGCTGGTTCCAAATGGGAGTTCTTGTTGCAACCGCGTTTGGAGAACAGAGGATTGAGTAGCAACGGTGTAAGTTCCAGCCACGCGTGTGGAATTCAAGGGATCCACGACCCGATCCCAACTCATGTTGATCGACAGAGTAGGGTCAAATATGCCGCGCGGTCCGCCGAACACCTGCCTCGCTGAAGCGGAAATCGCCGTCCCGCCTGTCCCTCCGTTGGATACATTCGAGATGTTTCCTACGCCTGCGCCAATCGCGCCTGCGAACAGGGCTCCAGGTAGAGGTGCGGACGGTACTCCGCGCGCCGCCTGGCCGGATCGCGCACGAAGCAGGTCCACCTGGGCGATCAGATAGTTGTATCGGGCAGCCTGTACAGCCAGGTTGTTCTCAACGATCAACTGCAGGTATTCAGATAGAGAGAGTGCGAGTTTCCCTTGCTGTATATAGCGCAAGACTCCTGGTCCGTTGCTGGAGTCGACCGGCTGTAGAGGAACCGGACGATAAGCATTCCACACCATCGGGAAAACAGGTTTCCCGCGGCTCAACAGTTCAAGATCGATTGGACCAGCGGGTGGCGCGATGTTGGCCGGCTGCGCCACGAGGGGCGCGGAAACATTAGCTACAAAGAAGCACAAAAAGCCCAGGAAAGCATGCAGCTTCTTGTGCCCCATCGGCCGATTTGTTGCTATTCGGTCTTGAACCATCACTTTGACTCGGCGTTGGACCTTTGAGACGCCTGGAATGGAGGCGACGGGTGCCTCGTGATTTCGCCTGTGAGCGCATCGCGGAGTTCGATGCCGTTTTCTTTGAGCGTTCCCCCGGTTGCGCGATGCTTGTCGACCAGCGCCTTGGCATATGTTACGGACGCGGTAATCTGGGCCTGGCGAGCCGCAGCGAGGTCCCGCTGGCGCAAGATGACGTTGTAAGTCGTGGACACTCCCGACTCGAGCCTCGCTCGCTCCCCGTCCAGCACTCGACTCGCAAGCTTCACCGCCTCATTGGCGGCTTCGACCTGCGCCTTCCCTTGCGTCAGGCTAACCATCGCCTCGCGCACTTCCAGCTCGACCTGCTGCTTCAGCAGTTGTGCGCCTACTTCAAGCTGCTGTTGTTCGAGACGCGCACGCAAATTGTCGGCCTGTGCAGCCCGATTTCGAAGTGGAATCACCAGGCTCAGGCCGCTGGCATATTCCGGGTATTGTGCCGAGAAATCCTGGAACAACGACTTACTGGCTCCTGCTGTCGCTTTCGAGTTGTCACCGGCGAGTCCTGCGCCCGCGTAGAGGCTGAAGACGTGTGCACTCGGCAGGAGAGCGTCGCGTGTGAAACGTGCACTGATGTCCTGGTTGGCGAGGTCCTGCTGCGCGATGCGCAATTCAGGCCGTTCCTCGAGAGCAGCCGCAAGCGCCGTGTACAGTTCCGGCACGTCTCTTTGGTTTGGCTCGGGCAACTCGTCGGTTGTCTCGACAGTGGCGGCATCCAACTCGGGATCAATTCGCTTGCTCAATAACTTCTTGAACTGAGCTTGCTGAAGCTGAAAGTCGGTTTGCGCAACAATCAGGTCGCGTTGGGCTGCTGCAACAGCTGATCCGGTAGATGCCAGTTCGATTGCAGCTACCGTCCCTACCTCCAATTTGCCTTTTGTGTCGTCGTCCAAACGTTGAGCAACCTCCAATGTCCGCTCCGCCGCGAGGATGGCTTCGTTCGCCGCCGCGAGATTCCAGTACGCATTCTCCACTTGAACGACTGTAGCTGTTACCTGCTGACGCAAGATTTCGTCTGACGTCCGCATGTTGTTCGCAGCTACCATGATGAATCGTTTATTTGGCAGAACCCCGCGTCCGTTCAGCAGCGGCTGATTGATGCCCACAGTGAAACGGCTGATGACGGCAGGGTTATAGAGCAGGAACTGCTGTGTCGAGCTTTGCCGGATGCCATTCAAGTTGTATGTAAAGCTTGTTCCCGTCGGAAACAGTTGCGTATAACTGCTGCTGAATGCAGTTGAGGTCGTGTTCACCTGCGGCACCCCGGCCACCTGCAATGTGTTCAGAGGTGACGACGTGCGATCCAAACTGAAGTTTATCGTGACTGATGGATCAAAGGTGCCCACCTGCGGGATCTGTACAGCTCCACCGCCGCCGCTAATGCCTCCCGCGCTGCCGACGCCGCCAGCACCCTGGAACTGATTGACGCCGACACCCAAGGCACCCTGGGTTAAACCACTCGGCACAAGCGCTCCGGAGATGCCGCGCGCCGCTTGTCCGGAACTTGCGCGCAGGACGTCTGCTTCGGCGATCGGATGCAGAAAGCGCTGCACGGCGATGTCGAGATTGTTTTCGATGGCGAGCGCGAGGGTATCCGCCATCGACAGCCTCAGTTTGCCGTTGCGAATCAGGTCATGCAGCCGTGGCGAATTCTCCATTACCAGGGGCTTGATCAGCTCTTGCTGGTACGGCTTCAAAATGGTTGGAAACCAGCTTGGTCCCATTATGTAGTTGGGGAGAATCGACGGATTCGGCGCGATCGCCTGCTGCGCATGAACTGCCGTCGCGGATAAGAGCGTAGCCATCAACACGCAAACGAATTTCATGGTGACCAACTCCTTTTTTTGATCGATGATCCGGCGGAATTCGATGTAAAAAAAGCTGCAAGGAACGTTTTCGCAAAAAAATCTTCGCATCGGGGCTCGATCCGAATGAGGTTGGGGCGGAACACTACCATCGTGCATAGGTGTGGTCAAGCGGGACGGCCGTCAAGAAAGCGGGAATTGTCGGCGCTCACAGAGCGCCGCCTACCCCTTTCTTTCCCCGCACCTTTTCGGCCTTGGTGACTAGCGGTTCTTTAATCGTCGCCCATACTCGAAATGGATCCGGCGGACGAAGACGCCACATCGAATTCGCGTGGATGCCTTCGGGCAAATAATTCCCTGCTCCAGAGCCGCGCCTTCTCCAGATAAAGGTAAACGACAGGGGTGAGGAAGAGCGTGACGATTTGAGAGAAGAAAAGCCCACCCACTACGGATACGCCGAGAGCTCGTCTTGACTCCGCTCCTGCGCCGAGACCCAGCGCGATCGGTAAGGTACCCATCAATGCCGCCATCGTAGTCATCATGATCGGCCGAAATCGCGTCAGGCATCCGTGGTAAATCGCCTCTGCCGGCGTTTGTCCTTCGGTTCGCTGGGCTTCGATTGCAAAGTCAATCATCATGATCGCATTCTTTTTAACGATACCGATCAACATGATCACGCCGACGAAGCCATAAATGTCGAGATTCATATCCAGCAACGGTGAAACCCATCCCTTCACCGCAGCCATGTGAAAAAGATATAGAGACAAAAGAGCGCCGAAACCGGCAGAAGGCAAACCCGAAAGAATCGTGATGGGATGGACGAAGCTCTCATACAGGATACCCAACACGAGATAGATCACCAAAATGGACATGAGAACCAACATGCCCAATCCCGAGAGAGAGGACTGAAATGCCTGGGCATTGCCTTGAAATGTCGTCGTGATCGTCGACGGTAACGAACTTCGCGCCAGATCATTAATCTGATTCACGGCATCCCCGATTGAAAAACCAGGCCGCAGGTTAAAGGAGATGGTGACGGCTGGAAGTTGTCCCAGGTGGTTTACGGACAGGGGGCCCAAGCTGTTCGACAGTTTTGCGATGCCGCTGATCGGAACGAGTTGTCCCGTGGTTTTAGAACGGATGTGCAACATGGAGACCGCGTTTGCATCGCGCTGGTATTCCGGCGCGAGCTCGACGATCACGCGATACTGGTTATTTGGCGCAAAGATTGTTGAGACTTGCCGCAAGCCGTAGGCGGAGTAAAGAGCATCCTCAATCTGGTTGGCAGTGATGCCAAGGGCAGATGCGCTATCCCGCGCAATCACGACGCTGACTTGAGGATTGCGGATTTGAAGATCACTGCTGACGTCCGCCAGTGGTGCCAGTGCCCGCATCTTTGCCTCGAAATCCACCGCTGAACGAAACAGATTCTGTGTATCCGGGCTTTGCAGCGTGAACTGGAACAGTGCTTTGCTTTGCAGGCCGCCGATTCGAATGGGTGGGTCATTCCGCATGTACACCGAGATTCCAGGTACTCTGGCAAGTTTTGGCCGCAGCGATTGGATCACTTGCTCTACGTGTGGACGTTGCGCGCGCGGCTTCAGGCGTACGTTCAATTGCCCTTGATTAATGCTCCGCGCGTCACCGCCGATTTGGGACATCACATAGGCAACCGCGGGATCTCGAGCAACGATTTCGGCCGCTTGTTTTTGATGTTCCAGCATTGCGTTGAACGAGATGCCTTCTACCGCTTCAGTTGTGGCGTTGAATTGTTCGATGTCCTCGCTCGGCAGGAAACCCTTGGGAATGATCATGTAAAGGTAGACGGTCCCCACCAGCAAGAGCAATGCAACGATCATGGTTGCCGGTTGATGCCGGAGTACGACCCTTAAGCAGCGATCGTAACTGTCTGCGAGCCCGTCCCAGACCCTCTCGACGGAGTTGAACAGGCGGCCGTGCGGTTCGTTACGATGGGATCTGAGGAAGCGGCTGCAAAGCATCGGCGTTAACGTCAAGGACACAAAACCCGACACTAAAATCGCGGATATGATCGTGACGGCAAATTCATTGAGCAACCGGCCGAGGACTCCTCCCATGAACAGGACGGGGAGAAAGACCGCCGCCAGCGACAACGTCATGGATAGGATCGTGAAACCAATTTCATTTGCGCCAGCCAGCGCCGCTTCGAACACTCCTCTTCCGTTTTCCATGTGCCGGACAATATTTTCGAGCATGACGATCGCGTCATCGACGACGAATCCGACCGAAAGCGTCAATGCCATCAGGGAAAGGTTGTCCAGTGAAAAGCCGGACAGATACATGACGGCAAAGGTGCCCACCAATGAGAGAGGCAGGGCCAGGCTGGGAATCACCGTCGCGGACAGATTGCGAAGAAAGAGAAAAATAACCAGCACCACAAGGAAGAGTGCAATTTCGAGCGTGAACTTGACATCATCGACGGAACTGCGAATCGTGAGGGAACGATCGTAGAGTGTGTTCATCGAGATCGCAGCAGGCAGTTGTGCCTGGAGAGTCGGCAGCATCGCTTTGATGCCATCCACCACCTCGACAACATTGGTTCCGGGCTGTTTGGAAATTGCAAGCTGGATGGCACGCACACCTGTCGGTGCGTTCGCGTCGTAATACCACGAAGCGTTGTAAGGATTCTCAACGCTGTCGACAACACGCCCAAGATCAGCCAGCCTTATGGGCGATCCATTGCGATAAGCGACGATCAAGTTTCCATAATCGGATGCTTTGAAGAGCTGTCCCGTTGCCTGCAGAGTGACCGTTCGCTGAGGCCCCCAGAGCACACCCGCGGGCAGATTGACATTCCCATCATTGAGTGCAGTATTGACCTCATCGATACCGATCTGACGGGTGGCAAGCTCATGCGGATCCAATTGAACATGGACCGCGAATTTTGCCGTCCCCCACACCTGCACCTGAGCGACACCCCTGACGGTCGATACACTTTGCGCGATTAAGGTTTGAGCATATTCGTCCACCGTGGAGAGCGGAAGCGTGGCCGAGGTGAGCGCGAGTTGGAGGACAGGCTGCTCGGCTGGATTGACCTTCCTGATGGATGGGGGCGACGGCATGTTCTGCGGTAATAGCCGGCTCGCCTGCGTGATCGCATTTTGCACGTCCTGGGCCGCGCCATCAATATTGCGTTTCAGGTTGAATTGCAGCGTAATGCGCGTGTTGCCGAGTGTATTTTGCGAGACCATCGAATCCAGGCCCGCGATCGTGGAGAACTGCTTCTCGAGCGGCAAGGCGACCGCAGCCCCCATCGTATCCGGGTTTGCGCCCGGCAGACTCGCCTGGACCTGGATGGTGGGATAGTCGACGTTGGGCAAGTCGCTCACCGGTAACGCTTGATAGGCCACGATGCCAAACATCAAAATACCAACCATCACTAATGTGGTTGCGACCGGCCGTCGAATGAACAGTTCGGGAATGCTCATACAATCATCCTTTTTTTACAGCTTACGGGTGGCTCACATCGCTCAAATTGTTTGTGACTTGCACCTTGGCTCCGGGTACCAACCGCGTTTGGCCGTCGGTAACGACGACTTCATTGAGTCCGAGCCCGCTATCGATGACCGCCTCACCGCCGTAAGTATGGCCTGACACGACCGGTCGCATCTCAACGGTGTTATCGGGTTTCACGACATACACGAACATTCCGTTTTGGCCTTCCGTCACAGCCTGCGTGGGGACCACCGTCGCGTTGGGTTGTTCGGAGAGCCTCAGCAACACACTGACAAACATGCCCGGCAAGAACTGATTCTCCGAATTCTCAAACGTCGCTTTTAAGTGGAGTGTCGCGGTAGTCGCATCGACCGCGTTATCGACGAAAATCACATTACCTTGCTTTGGATGGCCGGAATCCTGCGGCACTGCGGCCGAGACATGGAGCACACCCTCGTTCATGTTCTTCTTGATATCCGGCCAATATTGCTGTGGGACCGTAAAATTGACGTAAATCGGACTGGTCTGATTGATGACGACGATAGGCACATCGACAGGCTTGACGAGATTCCCAGGTTTTACCATCACAGCGCCGGTACGGCCGTCAATTGGAGAGTAAATCGTGCAATAGCTCAACTGCAGCTTTGCGCCTCCGAGCGCGTGCTGGTCGACGACAAGAATGGCGCGGACATTCTCGATCGCGGCCCGATCGGCGCGCACAGATTCCTCCAACGCATTTGCTTGTGACCGCGTCTGCTCCGAGCTGTCCGCTGCGACCAAGCCCCGCTTCAGAAGCGTCGCGTACCTCTCCGCCTCCGCTCGGGCATACTCCAATTGAGCCGTATCCCGGGCGAGGTTGGCCTCCGCCTGTTTCAGTTGGGCTTCATCCTTTTCGATGTTGGCTTGCATTGTCCCTACCTGACCCTGGGGGATCCGAGAATCAATCGTGAATAGCAATTGACCTTTGCGGACGAAATCACCTTCCTTGAAATGAACCTCAAGGAGTTCACCCGAAATTTGAGCCTTTATCGCTACCGTCGAAATCGGTTCAACATTGCCTACGGAAGTGACTTCGACCGGCATCAGTTTTTGAGACACCCTTGCAACGACGACCGGGACGCCCGAAGGCGGCGGAGGCGCGGCCGTATTCGCTGTGCAACCGAGGAGAAGCCCTAGCGTTACGAACACAGGGAACAGAACAATGCACCGAGCGGAGTCGACCCGTATATTGCCCTGATAATTCCTACGACTGTCCATTAGCGATTGAATGTCTTGCATTAAACCGACCGTAGTTACGTTTGAGAAATTGGATATGCTCAGTACCGCCCCCTAAAAACGCATAGAATCACAACCAGAACAGATCTTTGATCGGAACTGCTATTTCTGTTCGGCTAGATTCTACAATAAATAGGCGAAAATTCGATTAGATCGAATGACCGAAGGCCTGAATGAGTAGCTTCTGCTTCGGGATGTAGGCCATCAGCAGCCCTTCGGCGTGGAGGTTCCCCCGCATCAGGTCCAGTTCGTGGGTCATGCGGCCATCAGTCAGTACGCGCTTGCGAATTTCGAATTTGCGGGAAAATTCACCTGTAAACCCTCTCCAAATTCGCAATTCGCAATTCGTTTTACTTGATTCCCGCCAGTTCCTGCAGAAGATGCCAGTTTTCCAGCCGCTCCTGTTTGGTGGCGATCAGCGTTGCTGAAGGATTGCCTTCTCTGTCGAAGTGTTTGGCAAACCGGCCCTCCGAACGAGCGAAGGTGATGAAGTCGACGGGCTCGCCAGTCTTCGGGTGGACGTACCAGTCTTCTTTCACGTTTGGGTTTCCGGCCAGACTGAGACGCTGCTTGAATTGTGGTCCCTTCCGCGGGTCGTAAATGAATATCGGAAAGCTGCGCGAATCGGCGGCCAGCTTCGCTTGATGTTCGGCCATATTGTCGCCGACGCCGTGTTCGGGCTGGCATGTAGTGAACACGTTGACAATCGCCGGGCCGGGATAGGCGTTGGCTTCCATGACGGCTTTGTAGAAGTGGTTGACGTGAGCGCAAGTCGTCTGCGCGACATACACATCCTTGTGCATCATGCAGATGTTGCCGAGCTCTTTCCGGTTTTCTTTCTTTCCATGGATCACTGTTCCGTGGAAACTCATCTTGGCGTCCTGCCCCTTGAAGGAGCTGGTGGACGTCTGCCCGCCAGTGTTCGAGTAGACTGCCAACCCTGCACATTCCACCTTGCGCGCACGCCCATCGCAACTGCTGGAGCGTTTTCAAAGAGCGAGTTTGTCCAGGCGACTTGATACGGATTGTACGGATAGGTCGAGGTGTACACCGTGTTGCAGCCGGTCGCCGCCACGATCCCGATGTTTTCCTTCCCATACACAAAACCCGTTGCCGCCAGCATCATGCGCAATGCCGTAGCCTCACCGCAACCCATGCAGGATCCGGCGCCGCCGACGTACAAGAGAGATCGCTCGGCGAGCATCATGTCGGCGAGCGCCTTTTCATTGATGAACTTTTTTGGCGTTTCCGGCATGCTGCGGTAGAACTGGAAGGCCGTTTTGTACCATGCCATGTTCTTGTCGTTCTTCGGGATCATCTTCAGCGCATTGTGGTCGCCGCACGCATCCACGCACTCTGCACAGCCCTTGCATTTGGTCGGGTCGATGAAGATTCCGAACTTTCCGCCGCCCTGACCTTTCTTTTCCAGAACCGTATGGTACTTGTTCGTGATCGCCCACTGCGCACCGATGTTCGCCCGCGTTTCCTCGTCCGGTATTCCAGTCAGTCTCTCATCGAGGGTTGCCGGCTCCGCGACCTTGCCGAGGATGGCTGTGTCCGGGCATTCCGTCACACAGTCCATGCAACCAACGCAATTCTCGGCGATAAACTCCGGAATATCAGGAGCGATATAACTGAAGTCGCGAAGCGCGCCGGTGGCGGCGGGAATGATGCTGCGCGCCAACTGGTCGTCGGCGGCCAAACCCTTTTCAGCAGTACCGTCGTTGTACGCTCCGACGACGCGCTCGTTGAAGTCCTCGATATCGACAACATTGATTTGGATATCTTTGATGAGTTCTTCAACCGAAACATCGATTCTTGGATCCATTACGTTTTGACTCCTTGCCGGCGGTAATAGACCGCCGCTACAGCAGACCTTATTTTGCTGTGACCTGATCCTTGCCGGGATTTGCGAGCATGACGTCCCGCGGCACTTCAATCAGCTCCCGGTAACCGCGCGATACCGCCTTCAGGTTGTCCTGCACAACGCGCTCTCCGCGCTTGCCGAAGTATTTTCGGAGCGATTTCTCGACGCCTTGGAACAGAGCTTTGTCGCTGATTCCGCTTTCTGCGGCGAAAGGCGTTACTCGCAGGAACACCCCAAGAAGCACGATACCCTGCATGCGCTGCTGCAAGTCTGCCAGCGACGATACTTCCTTCGCAATCTTCACCGTGTCCAACGCGAACAACCTCGCGTTCTTCTGAATCAAGGTTCTTCGCGCCCATGCGGGTATTGCTGCCCAAATTTCCACCGGTTCCACCCTCGGGCTTTGCACGAACACCATGCCGGTATCGGACAGGCCGGCCAACGGATTTTCCAGGTTGAATGCGTTCACGTCGTTCAGTGGGATGAACTCGACATTCTCGAGCTCGGAGTGAACGCGAATGTGATCCTTGGCGATCGTCAGGTAATAAGTGGTGGGCAAGCCCTTCTTTTCCGATCCGTACTTGGGGTACGCCTGAACATCCATGCCAAAGACTTCGCCGGCGATGGTGGCAATGACCTTGTTGGTGGTGACCGATCCGTAACCGCCCACCGAGTGGCCGCGCATCGAAAACGATCCGGGCGTTCGGACATCGGGATCGTTGGTCACCGGAAGGGCAGTCTCGTGTTTGATTCCGACCGTGAAGTAAGTCCGCGGACTATCGCTGCGCATGTTGTCGACGATGGCGATGAAGTCGCCGGCGCGGACGTCACGGCTGCCTAATCCGGCCGATCCACCGAAGAATCGCGGCAGCCTGTCCAACTCCGGATAGCCTGGTGTTCCCGATATCGCATCGGCAAAAGCGGCTTTGATTTCGCAAAGCAGTGGATTGGACTGCATGGTCGGTATGTCGAGGCGCTCGATGACGGAAATCGCCCGGCAGTGCCGGAGCGCTTCCACGATTTCAATCGACGGAAATGGCCGCCAGCACGTGACGTGCAGAAGACCAACTCTGATGCCGTATTGCTCGCGAATGTAGTCCACCGTGGCTTCCGCAGTCTCGATCATGCATCCCAATCCGACAATCGCGTAATCCGCATCTTCCAGACGGTACGGCATCACGACGTCGTACCGGCGGCCAGTCAGCCGGTGATATTCGTCCATCACCCCTTTCAAGGTGGGCAGCACCCGATCGTAGAATTTGCGCTGGGCGATCTTGCCCTTCATGTAGCTGTCCTGGTTCTGAACAACTCCCGACATCAAAGGAACTCTGGGATCGAACAGCGCACGAGTGCGCTCCGACGGGTGTCCGACAAATCGCCTCATTAACTCCGGTTCGGCCAGGCGCACGTTTTCAATCGTGTGAGTCGTGAGAAAACCGTCCTGAACATTCAGGAATGGAGTCTCGGTTTCTTCCGCGGCTCGGCGGGCGACCAGGGCGAGGTCACCGGCTTCCTGCGCATTGCGCGCAAACAGGATGCCCCAGCCGCAATCGGCAACGCCGTAAACGTCGTCGTGGCCCGCGTGAACGTTCAAAGACTGGGACGTCAGCGCACGAGCTCCGATATGGAAGACGATCGGGAGACGTTTGCCCGAAATCGTATAAAGAACTTCCTTCATCAGGATGAGGCCCTGGCCCGAAGTGAAATTGGTCACGCGGCCTCCGGACACCGCAAAACCCTCGCATGTGCTGGCGGCGCTATGCTCGGATTCCGGCTCGACGAAAGCCAACTCTTCGCCCCAAAGATTGCGTTTGCCATTAGCCACTTCGACCTGATACCCGCCGCCCATCGTGGTGGAGGAGGTAATCGGGTATGCGCATGCACCTTGCGTGATGTGGGTTTCCACCCAAACCACCATGCCAGCGCCGTCGGAAGTTGTTGGAATACCCGGAAATGGCGGCTTATCTTCTCTGGTCGAAAAGTCTTTCTCGGTCGCTGGAGCCCTGCCGTTTAGAGTTGTGCTCACCCTGCCTCCTTACCTCTCTTACTGTTCATAAAAGGCAAAAAAGCCTACCACAGGGACATCTTGCCAGCCCTATTCTCTACTACTATTCGTAGCGGCTATTAGTGTTTTGAATACTGTGTAGCAGCCCGGAGCAGGGCGGTGACATGTACGCGTGTACGCGCATCTGGCCGCAACCAAAATCTAAGCCGCGAATTGCGCGAATGACGCGAATGGGCCGCACAGAATTGCCTACATTGCAGTAATTGCGGGCGGCCCATTCGCGTCATTCGCGCAATTCGCGGCAAACAAATCTTCGCAAAAATCCAGTGGGACATGTGGAGGCGAAAGAGAGATAGCCCTAAGGCTTCACGCCCGCCTTTTTGAAATCGCCGCCTTTCATGAACGTCATCGCGGATAAATCCAGATGACGGTGAAGAGCTTCCAGGATTTGTTGAGGCGTCAGGGACTGGACCGTCGTCTGCAGGTCGGCATCCCAGGCCATGGTGCGCCCGTAATGGGTCTGAGTGCCGATCCTGCCGACCAACTCCCGATCTTGCGCGCGGCTCACCTGCTGCGCCTGAAGCCAACTGGCCTTTGCCGCGGCGACTTCGGCTTCGGTGAAACCTTCCCGGAGGATTTTCGACATCTCATCACGGAAAGCGGCCTCGACCTTGGGTGTGTTCTCAGGAGCCGAAATCGCGGTCGCCAAAAATGACGCGTTGTCCTCGGTAGGAGTAACTGAGAACGAGGATCCGACGCCATAGCTGAGGCCCTCTTTGCCGCGGATACGCTGAAACAATCGCGAGTTGATGCCCGTTCCAATGATGTAGTTGCTGAGGAGAAGGGCCGGGTAGTCCGGGTCTTCATCACGAATGTTGATGCGCATGCCAGCCAGGAAATAGGCATTCGCCTTGTCTGGAGTTTCGAAGGATTGATCGAGCGGCTCAATCTTGCGGTACGGATTTTTCACTTGCGCATACGGCTTCGGGCTCTTCCACGTTCCCAATTCCGATGCGGCGGTCTTTTGGGCGTCCTCGGCATCGAGGTCGCCAACCACGGCCAGCTCGCCGTTGGATGCGCCGTAGAAGTCACTGTGGAACCTCTTCAATTCATCTACCGTGATAGCGCGGAGATCGGCGATTTCTTCGTCGAAGGTTGAAACGTAGCGCACATCGCCTTTTGGATAGGGATTCATGTGTCTTTGATACGCCTGGGATGCGACCGCGCTGGGTTCACTTTTCTGCGACTCGATTCCGGCGATCTGCTGCTGGCGTAGTGCTTCGAATTCCGACGCTGGAAAAGCCGGCTGCCGGAGCACCTCAGCCGCGAGTTGGAGAACTTTGGGAAGGTTTTCGTGAACAGTTTCAATCGTGGCGGTGACGCCGGTGGCGCCCCCGCCAATCGTCAATCGGGCCTTCAGCCTGTCCAGCTCGTCCTGAATGTCCTGGCGCGTATGCTTTGTTGTGCCGCGCAGCAGCATTTGCGCTGTGAGCCGGCCGATCGTCGATTGTCCCATGAGACTTTTCTCGTCGCCGAACTGCAACCGTATTACTGCTGAAACAACGTCACCACGCGTTTCCTTAGGGATCAGCGCAAGCTTTAGCCCGCCCGGCAGAGTCAGCCGCTGGCTTCGCGCATCGATATTCTCCGGCGATGGATCGAAGGCTTCACCTGCCGACACGCTTGCCTCGCCCTTGTAATCCTTCATCAGAGTGACATGGTCCGGCGCCGGCGGGATTTCGGTCCGGTCCGGTTCAGCCGTAGGTATGAAGAGGCCAACGGTTCGATTAGAAGTTTTGAAATAGTAGGTGGCGACGCGCTGCACATCTTCCTTGGAAACCTGCTTCAGGCGGTCTCGATGGACGAAGAGCAATCGCCAATCCCCCATTGCAGCCCACTCGCTGAGTTCAAGTCCCACCCTGTTGGAGTTACTGAAAAGGAGATCAATATCCTTGAGGATTCGAGCCCGGGCCCGCTCCACCTCTTCGGTAGTGAAGGGGTTCGACCGGATGTCGTCGATGGTGGCAAGCAGTATGTCCCGCGCTTCTTCGACCGAAGACTCCTTTGGAACCTGCGCTTGAAAGATCGCGACACCGGGATCCTTCAACTGGTAGTTGGAGCCGCTTACCCTGGTTGCTTTTTTGGTTTCGACCAGCGCTTTATAGAGCCGCCCGGAGGGGGAATTTGTAAGTATTTGCGCAACCAGATCGAGTGCTGCGAAATCCGGATGCGATCCTGGCGGAACGTGATAAGCGGCCGCGACGCCTTGAATCTCGCCCACACGCCGCAGAGTCACTGCGCGTTCGCCATCCTGCACAGGTTCGACGGTGTAAATGGTTTGCAGCACGCGCTGAGGACGCGGAATCGGACCGAAATACTTTACCGCCAGGCCCAGCGTTTTCCCTTCATCGACTTTGCCCGCTACAAGCAGAATGGCGTTGTCGGGCTGGTAAAAGTTTCTATAGAACGCCTGCAGCCTCTCAATCGGCACGTTCTCGATATCGCTGCGCGCGCCTATCGTGGATTTGCCGTAGTTGTGCCACAAATACGCGGTGGAGATCACACGCTCCTCGAGAATATTCAGCGGAGAGTTCTCACCCGATTCGAATTCGTTGCGCACCACCGTCATTTCGGTGTCGAGGTCTTTCTTGGCGACGAAGGAGTGCACCATACGGTCGGCCTCAAGATCCAACGCCCATTCCAGGTTCGTGTCACTGGCCTGGAACGTTTCGAAGTAGTTGGTCCGGTCAAACCATGTACTTCCGTTGGGCCGCGATCCGTGATCCTGAAGCTCCTTCATGACGTTTGTATGCTTCACCGAGCCCTTGAACAACATGTGTTCGAGCAGGTGCGCCATTCCGGTTTCTCCGTAGTTCTCATGCCCCGACCCGACAAGATATGTGATGTTCACCGTGGCCGTCGGTTTCGATGGATCCGGGAAAAGTAGAACACGCAGGCCGTTCTGGAGTCGATATTCTGTAATTCCTTCCACAGAGGTGACTCGCTCGACTCCCTGCGGCAGCGCTCCCGCCTGCGCGGCATACGCTGGCATCAAAGAGAGAAGCAGAACCAGAATCAAAGCGGAAAATCGGCCGACCTTCATGGGTAACCTCCGAATGGGTAACCTCCGACAGCCGTCAATTATAGCCGCGAATTGCGCGAATTACGCGAATGGACAGCCTCCATTAGCGTGATTGGCAACGTCAGGAATTCTCTGCGGTCCATTCGCGTAATTCGCGCAATTCGCGGCCTATTTTAAATACAGTTCAAACCGGACCTTAATTTCATCCTTCACGCGGACCGCTCCTCCCGCGACGCGGACAGGGATAATGCCAAACGCGGTCTGGCGGAAGGAGTATTCCCCCTTTACTCGCGTTGCTCCGTCTCCGGCGGGCGCTACTTCAAGAGGAATAGCCACGGGTTGTGTTCGGTCGCGTATGGTGAGCTGGCCATCGACAATGAATCCATTGTCTCTGCTCGGAGCGCGGCGTACACCGGTGGATCGGAACCGGATGGAAGGGAATTCCTGAGTCCGCAGGACGTCGGTATCCATCTGCTGTTGAACTTTTGCGCGATCCGTTGCACTGTCTTTTGGATCGAGCACGGTGATTTTATTGGCAGGAAACGTGAGCTCGGCTGAAGAACGCGTCAAATCGCTCCCGAAAATTTCAGCGCATCCGGAAATCTCCTTCGCTTCAATGGTGTGGTCATGGCCAAACATGCTAAACAAACCGGAAGATCCAACGAGTATGAGAAACTGCCCCTTTCCGGGCTCGATGCAACGGCGTCCGCTCAAAATCTGTTGGGGGAGCAAACCGGGTAGGAACAGAATGAGGCTAAACAAAGACGTGAAGAGGATCATTGAATGATTATACAAGGGTTCAAAACAGCGGCCGTAGCGGCCGGTATCAAGCCTGGCGGAGCCCTCGATCTTGCCTTGATCTGGTCGCAGACACCCGCAGTCGCGGCGGCAGTTTTTACGCAGAATGCATTCATGGCCGCTCCGCTCGTTGTCTCTAAAAAACATCTTCAGGAGAGCGGTCATCGAGTTCGAGCATTGCTAGTGAATTCTGGAAACGCGAATGCCGCCACGGGTGACGCCGGCATGCAAGCCGCGCAACAATGCGCCGAATTGTTGGCGAGGGAGATCGGGTGCGAGCGCAAAGAGATTTTGGTCGCTTCGACTGGAGTGATTGGCCGTACTCTTCCGGTAGATCGTATCCGCGCGTCGATTCCAAGCCTCGTTTCGGGGCTGCTCTCCACAAACATCGAACTGCTCGCGCAAGGCATCATGACGACAGATACGGTTCCCAAAATTGCGGCTGCAGAAGTCGGCGGCGCCCAGATTATCGGTGTGGCAAAAGGCGCCGGAATGATACACCCCGATATGGCGACGATGCTTTCATTTGTGATGACGGATGCGGCCTTGCCACACACAGAACTGGATAACGCGCTCCGTTACGCGGTCCATCGCTCGTTCAATTCGATTACGGTTGATGGCGATACGTCCACTAACGACATGGTCGTTGTGCTGGCGAATGGCCTCTCGGGTGTCAGGCCGCCGGTGAGTGAATTTCAGGAGAAACTTCTGCAAGTCTGTACAGAGCTTGCGACGGCCATCGTGCGCGATGGAGAGGGCGCTTCAAAATTTGTGGAACTCACCATCGAAGGTGCTCCGAGCGATGACGCAGCTCGCACCATCGGCCGGACGATCGCACGGTCGCCACTCGTGAAGACTGCCATTTATGGCGCCGATCCGAATTGGGGACGTATTGTTGGGGCCATCGGAAATTCCGGAATTCCGCTAGACTCGGATCGAGTCGATATCTATATCGGCGGCGTGCCGATTTCTGATGCGACGCTGGAGGGCGCCCGCCAAGAACTAAAGGGGCGAGAAGTTCGAATTCGCGTGGTTCTTCATTCGGGTTTGGGATCGGCCCGCGTGTGGACGTGCGATCTGACGGAGCAATATATTCGAATCAATGCGGATTACACGACCTAACAGTGGGACGCGAATTCGGCACTTTTCAGCTTCGGGAAGCAGTGCCCGGAAGGTTAGGCCTTTAGCACTGGGCGCAATTCTTGTAGTTCTGTTCCTTCTTGTGCGCCGTGGACTTCTGGTCGTTTTTCTGGCCGCAAAAATACTCGGATACGCCGATGCCCTTAATGCCTGGGAGGGAGCGGTTTCGCGCCAGACCACCGTTCGCGGTGGGATTCCTGTGGATGTGTACCGCGGGAGTAACCCGGTCTCGCCGATACTGATCGTGCATGGCGTAAACCCAACGGGCAAGGATAGTCTGGATCTGGTCCGCGTCTCCGAGGGTCTCGCTCAAGCAGGCTATGAAGTCTACGTGCCGGATCTTGCTGAAATGAAGAAACAGCATCTGCGTCCAGAGGATGCAGTGAGCGTCAAGACGGTTTTCCAGTCGATTGGCCGCAACGCGGGTATCGGCTGCTTTAGTTACGGGTGCGGACCAGCGCTCATTGCCGCAATGAACCCCGATATCCGCCGTCAGGTTCGATTCGTGATAGGTTTCGGCGGATATTTCGACATTCGAGAAACGCTGGAATTCGTCGTGACCGGGCCTGAAACTCCGCTTGCTTACAGCAAGTGGGTTTATCTGGCGGCCAACTCTGATCTTGCTGTCGACGAAACCAGCCGGCGCCGGATTCGTGAAATTGCAGAAAAGCGTGCGGCGGGTTTGCCGGTGGAACCTGGCATCGAAGAAAATCTGGCGACCGACGGGCGGAGCCTTCTTGAAGTATTTTCAACAACGAATCGCGAGGATTTTAGAGCCCGGCTCAACGCCGCGCCCGAAAGTCTCAAGCAGAGGCTCGATGCGCTCTCGCCGTCACGTTATGTTTCGCAGCTTCAGGCGCCGCTCATCTTGATTCACGGCGCCTATGATCCATGCATCCCTGCTCAACAGAGCATCGAGCTTGCGGAGGCCGCTCGCGCCAATGGTATTGACCACACGCTCACGCTGCTTCAGATGTACGGTCACACCAACCCGACATTGCCTAAAGTTGCCGTCGGGAGCATTTTCGGATTTTACTTTCCAGAGGCATCTCGCTTCCTGCGAATCGTGAACCGGGTGATCGCTGTGCGATGACCCGAGCTACATCTGGCCTTCGTCGGCGGACGGACCGTAGATCGCCGGCACAGGTATGTTGTTCAGGCGCAGATAAACGCCAAGCTGCGCGCGATGGTGAATCATATGATTCATCACGAAATTCCGGATGACGACCATGCGGGGCATGGTCATGAGGGTTTTTCCGCCCATGAGCAGCGACCACGATTTGAGCAGATGGTCATCCGTGGCTTTTTCCAGGGCAGCACGTGCGTCAGCCTTGTTCTTGTCGAAGAGATCCAGGACCTCCTTGCGAGTTTTGACGACGGCCGGTTGCATCGGCGGCGCGCCCGGCGGCGCCAGATCGAGTGAATCCTTGCGAATAGTCTCGCCGGTCCATCCCAGCATTTCCGCAAGGTGTCCTGCCAGCTTGCCAAGCGGCATCGATTTTTCGTGTGGCTTCCAGTCGAACTTCTCTTCAGGTATCCGCTCCAGAGTTTTCCGGGTCAGTGCCATCTCCTGATCGAATTCCGGCAATAGCATCTCGTTGAGTTTCATAGTTTGACCTCCGCGGTAATTATAGCTGGACCGGATGAGAGGAAAATGGGGGAACGAGTGTGGAACAGAATATCGCCCCGAGCGTTACACGAATTACCCTCCGCGGACGCGATGGAACCAGTGCGCAAAGGCGGGAACGGCAATAGTGATCAAAGCCGAAGTAGCGTACGTAATGGATGGACTCAACCACTTCACGTGCGCGACCACATAAGAATCTGCGAAAATCATAGTCGCGCCGGTCCATGCAATGACAGCGGCGCCGGCGTAGGACAGCCACCAAAATCGATTGATCAGGTTTGCCACGAGGCTGCCCATCCACATCAGAATTGCCATGCTGAAGATCAATCCGAAAAAGAGCAGCTTCAGGCTCCCGTTGCTCGCGCCGGCGACACCCAAAACGTTATCCGTGCTCATGATAAAGTCGGCGACAAGGATGGTGAAGATCGCCTCGCGCATGCTGGCCGCTACCTTCATACCTTCGTGACTCTCTTCTTCTTCTTTTAGCAACTTGAACCCAATCCAGATTAAGAGCGCCCCACCCAGCAGCTGCAAGCCAGAAATTTGCAGGAGTAGCGCGGCAATCATAGTCAGCGCGATCCGGAGCACGATCGCTGCGCCGCCACCAAAAAGGATGGCAAACTTCCGCTGTCGAGGCGGAAGCCGGTGCGCGGCCATACCAATGACCACAGCGTTGTCACCGCTCAGGACCAGATCGATGAGGACGATTTTGAAGATCGAGGATAAGAGGTCCATGTCAATGTCAGAATCGTTAGTGACCATTGGACCACACGGACCACTGGACCATTAGACATTTAAACTTCCCCTCGGTCCTTATAGAATTGGCCCTGGTCATCAACCACCGCTACAGTGAAAAACAAGAGGAGGTGCATTCATGAAAGCGATTCGGGTGAACGACTTTGGCGGGCCGGAAGTGCTGAGGGTTCAGGAAGTGCCCGATCCCAAGCCGGAACGAGGTCAGGTGTTGGTGCGAGTCAAAGCTGTAGGCGTGAATCCCGTAGATACTTACATTCGATCCGGCGCTTATGCCCGAAAACCCAGCTTGCCATATACCCCGGGCACCGACGCGGCTGGTGTGGTCGAAGCTCTGGGCGCTGACGTGAAACGCTTCAAGGTGGGTGATCGGGTTTACACGAATGGCACGATCACAGGAGCTTGCGCCGAATTGGCGCTCTGCGACCAGCTGCGTGTGCATCCTTTGCCGCCCAAGATCTCTTTTGCTCAGGGCGCCGCTCTCGGCGTGCCGTACGCCACCGCATATCGTTCGCTGTTCCAGCGTACGCACGCCCAGCCCGGTGAAACTGTTCTGGTCCACGGCGCCAGCGGCGGAGTCGGCACGGCTTCAGTGCAATTGGCGCGCGCTGCGGGTTTGACGGTGATCGGAAGCGCGGGGACGGACAAGGGCCGTGCGCTCGTTCTCGAACAAGGCGCGCACCACGTCGTCGATCACCGTGCACCGGATTACGTGGACAGAATCATGGCGATCACCGAAGGCCGCGGTGTCGACCTCATCATGGAGATGCTGGCAAACGTGAATCTCGCCAAAGACCTGACCATGTTGAGTCCGGGTGGACGTGTCGTTGTGATCGGAAACCGCGGAACGATTGAGATCAATCCACGCGATGCGATGGCGCGCGAGGCCGCGATTCTGGGAATGATCCTCTGGGGCGCGACCGAGGCCGAGCTGACCAGCATTCATGCCGCTCTCGTTGCCGGCCTCGAGAACGGCACGCTGCGTCCCATCATCGGCCACGAACTGCCATTGGCCGAGGCGCCCCGCGCCCACCAGCGGGTTCTAGAGCCTGGCGCCTACGGAAAAATCGTTCTGATTCCCTGATTCAGCCGCAAGAAAAGCGTGCAAAAGAATCACATCAAGATCGGCCTCATCCAGACCAAGGTCGGCGAAAACGTCGACGAAAACCTCGAGAAGACCGCGAGATTTATCAAGCAAGCGGCGCGAAGAGGCGCCGAGATCGTCTGCCTCCAGGAATTGTTCGCCCACCGATACTTCGCTCAGATCAAGGACGACCAGTTTTTTGATCTGGCTGAACCGATTCCCGGCCGGCTTTCAAGATTCCTTTCCGATTGTGCGGCTGCCAATCGCGTGTTCCTAATTGGAGGTTCGATCTACGAGAAGGCGAATAACGGAAAGTTCTATAACACGTCGATGGTGTATGACTCCCACGGTGCGCTTGCCGGCAAATACCGGAAGATGCATATTCCGCATGATCCCAACTATTATGAGCAATACTATTTTTCGCCTGGCGATCTCGGCTATGTGCAGGTGAACACCGGCAAGGCCGTCGTTGCTCCGCTTATCTGCTATGACCAGTGGTATCCGGAAGCGGCTCGCGTGAATGCGATTCAAGGGGCGCAAGTCATTTTCTATCCCACGGCCATCGGCTGGTTTAAAGAGTTGCGGCGCAACGAGCCTTTCTCCGCGCGGCGTTGGGAGGACGCCATGCGCGCCCACGCTTCGCTGAATGGGATTTTCGCCGCTGCAGTGAATCGCGTGGGACGCGAAGGCGATCTGCGATTCTGGGGCGGATCTTTCATAGCCGATCCATTCGGTGAGGTGATTGCCCGCGCTTCGCATTCAAAGGAAGAAGCGCTCGTCGCCCGCATCGATCTCGATCGTATTCGCGTTTCTCAGGAAGGTTGGCGATTCTTGTACAACCGGCGTCCGCACAGCTATACGGATCTCGTTCGATGAATCAACCCACGCCCCGGAGTCTTGGTTATCGCATGCCCGCAGAATGGGAGCCGCAGGAAGCGATCTGGCTCGCCTGGCCGCACAATGAAGTGACGTGGCCCGAGGGCATGCTGGCCGAGGTCGAACTCGCGTATGTTCAAATCATTCTCGCGCTACATAGGCACCAGAAAATCAAATTGCTGGTCCACAACACCGAAACGGAAGCGAAAGCTCGCGGCATGTTGGCGGGCGCGGGAGTTGCGCTCATGCGGGTTTTCTTCCTCCAGATTCCTACCGAGGACGCATGGATTCGAGATTACGGTCCGACATTTGTTGTGAACTCCCAGTCCCGACAACTCGCGATGGTGAAGTGGAACTTCAATGCGTGGGGCAGGAAATACGACGACGCGCTTCCCGATGACAGAATTCCATACGTGTTGAACGAGCGTCTTCATTCGCCCATTTTCGAGGCGGGTATTGTGCTCGAAGGTGGATCCATTGAGGTCAACGGAGCGGGAACGGTATTGACTACCGAGCAGTGCCTGCTGAACAAGAATCGCAACCCGAATCTCAACCGGCAGGAGATCGAAGCCTATTTGAAGGAATACTTGAACGTCAAAAGAGTGCTTTGGTTAAAGGAGGGTATTGTTGGGGACGATACCGATGGGCATATCGATGATGTTGCTCGCTTCGTCAACCAGGACACGGTGGTGTGCGCTTTCGAAGAAGATCCTGCCGATGAGAACTACGAAATCCTGAAGGACAACTACGAGCGGCTTGTCCGGTTTGACCTGAACGTCGTCAAGCTCCCGACACCAGGCTTCGTCGGCGATCGCCAATCGCGTCTGCCTGCCAGCTATGCGAATTTTTACATCGGCAACGGCGCCGTCGTGGTCCCGGTTTTCGATCATGCGAATGACCGGCGCGCGCTCGATATCCTGCAGAAATGCTTCCCCAACCACGGGGTTGCCGGAGTCCACGCCACCGCAATGGTTTACGGGCTGGGCACGATCCACTGTTGCAGCCAGCAAGAGCCGATGGTCGATCAGATTCCTTGAAATCGGGGCCTACTTACGGCGCAGTTCGGGCCTGGCTTCGACATTTTGAAGCGTTTCGCCGCGATGAACAAAACGAAGGCCGGTGGTCAGCAACATGTCATCGTTTTTCTTCCCCACCGCGGGATTGCTGGCGTACCTGTTGCTGGCGGTCACGTGCCAGGCTAACCAACGGTTCAGACGTGTGACGATGGAGGAGTCAAAGGTCACACGATACTCGCCGCGGGAGGAAAGGTTTGGATAGATAACCAGGCTCTCGGTTACAGCGGTCGTGGAGGTCAACTGGCGGGAAAAATCGTTGCCTGCCACAAATTCACGCGATCGCCGCTTCACACCATCGTTGAACTCCTCGCGATTTGCCGAGCCGCCGGAAAATACCTGGAGGGAAGTCTTCGAGTTCTTGATCACATTGAATCCCAGCCCGCCGCCGCCAACGAATCTCGACTCGAGACCCTGAAACTGATCATGCTCCACATCGGTGAAGCCGAAAGTAAAGAACCTTCGGCTGAAATTGATTTCGTATCGGGATCCACCGCGAATGGCTTCGGTGATATGCGTCGTCCGCCCGTCAATAGAGCTGTCGGAAAAGATCGACATCACGTACATGCGCATGTTGTTGCGTGGCGATATGCGGGCCGCGCGTATGCCGAAGTTGAGCGTTTTCGTGTCCGCATTCCCTCGCGTGATGCTGATTGCGGTATCGATGGATCCGCCCCACAGGTCGAATAAGCCGGGCTGCCTTGCTGCAGGCCGGCTAAGAAACGCGTGCTGTTCTTCTTCGGATCGCATGGTCCGAACCGCATCCTTTGGATAGTCCACGGCGCCTTTGTCTCTGACCCGTACTTCAAACCGGCCGTCGCGCATTGACACGAATCCTTTCACCGGCACGTTCTCACCAGTTATCACGTATAGCGGAGTATCCGACTCGATTTTGACGATGGCGCTCCAGGGGACGGACACTTTGCCCAGCAGCTCGGTTTCGAGATCCAGGCTCGATCGGTCCATCCGGATGATTTCGCCTGTGAGCCGGTCGCCATTCTTCAGGACGACTTCTCCAGCCCAGGCTTGAACACAAAACAGAAAGTAAAGGAGCCAAAGTGCATTTCGCATATGGATTCCTCGCCCTTTTGTCTATCGACGATTTCGCACAAAAAATTTGCGCCAATTCTAACGTAAAATCGTTCGGCATGATCGCCGTCCATCTGGAAAACCGGCGCGTGGAGATGCGGAACGTCCGGCGACCGCAGCGGCCGGAAGGTTTTGCCTGGATCCGTTTGTTATGTGGAGGGATTTGCAACACGGACCTTGCGCTGCAGCGTGGCTACTATGGATTTTCGGGGACACCGGGCCATGAATTCGTCGGTGAGGTCGTGGCGGCGGATAATGCGAACCTGCTTGGCCGCAGAGTCGTTGGTGAAATCAATCTCGCATGCAGAAAATGTGAGTGGTGCCGAAAGGGCTTGGGCCGGCATTGTCCGAGCCGCACGGTGCTCGGAATTGTCCGTCACCCGGGCGCGTTTCGAGAGTTTCTGACTTTGCCTGAAGTCAACCTGCATGTGGTGCCAGATTCCATACCCACTGAAATGGCGGTTTTCGTAGAACCGCTCGCGGCCGCCTGCGAGATTCTCGATCAAGCGAATCTTCCGGAGAACGCGGACGTGGCTGTACTCGGTGACGGCAAACTGGGTCTGCTTATCGCTCAGGTTCTGAACACCCGGCCCCTGAGCGTCCATCTCTACGGCCGGCACAACGAGAAGCTCCAAATTGCCGGCCGCGCCGGCGTGCAGACCAGGCTTGCACGCGAGAAGCTTCCGTCCGCTGCCTACGACTGGGTGGTCGAGGCAACCGGTTCGCCAGACGGGCTGCGCCAGGCCGTCCAGATGACACGGCCGCGGGGAACCGTTTTCATGAAATCCACCGTTCACGGCGCCGTCCGCATCGATACCGCCCCCGTCATCGTTAATGAAATCACGCTCGTCGGTTCACGCTGCGGACGGTTCGAGCCGGCCATCAATTTGCTGCTGTCCGGCAAGGTCAATGTCATCGATATGATTGCGGACGTGATGCCTCTCTCCCAGGCCCGCCGGGCCTTCGCGCGCGCAGCGGAGCGCGGTGTTCTCAAAGTGCTGTTGAGCGGCTAATTCCAAAACCCCGATTGCAAATGCCCGCTCACGCCGCTATATTGCCGCCATGGAATTCCAACTTAAAACTCTGTCGAAGGAGGCCATTCCCGCCGCGCTGGAACGAGCGAGGGAGTACCGGCTGCTGAATGAGCCGGCGCAAGCAGAGAGCATTTGCCTGGATATTCTCGCGGTGGATCCGGACAATCAAACGGCTACTGTCCATCTCCTGCTCGCGATTTCGGATCAGTTGGCCGAGAATCTCATTGAGAATCTGGCTCGCGCCTTGGCGCTGCTGCCTGGCCTCGACAATGAGTATCAGCGAGCTTACTACCGGGGAATCTTGTCTGAACGGACGGCACGCGTGTACCTGCGGCGTCCGACGCCGGGTTCCCATTTCTCCGCTTACGACATGTTTCGTGAGGCCATGCAGTTTTATAAAGAGGCCGAACGTCTCCGCCCTCCGGGCAACGACGAAGCATTGCTACGATGGAACACCTGCGCTCGAGCCATTATGACCTCCCATCTTGAGGAGCGACCCGCCGATGATTTCCGCCCCATGTTGGAATAAGGCTGAACGCGGGTAAGGCCCGCGCCTACAGACTCCACAGCAGATAACCGGCCACGAGCGTCCCAACGATAGCGCCGCCGTACGTTCCAAGAATGATCAGCTCGTTCAGGTGTTTTACTTGCAGACCGTCGTAAAGGGTGTAGCGAAATCGATGCGCCCAATGAAACAGCGGCAGCGAGCAGAGAACGAACAGATAGAGCCGGACCAGCGGGAGCCTTGCCAGGGCGAGCAGTCTTTCGTAGGTGGGGGGCTGTATCCAGCCTAGAGGAAATGCCAGCCCGAACAGGAACAGATGAATAGGGATCAGGAATGCGGCGACAACGCCTCCGACGCTGAATAATGTCCAGAACAGAGGCACGAAAGATCTCTTGCCCATCTATCCTCCCGTAACGATCCAGGCAATGAGGCCAGAAACCACGAGCCATGCGACGTAGTTGGGGGCCGCGATCAACAGATCCGGAAGCCGCCTTCCGCGCACGCGCAAGACGATTGCCTTGGGGGTCAGGTTGAACCACGTTATGGTGTGGAAAAGCACGAAGAGAAGGCTGATGATATTCAATACGATCATAATGGGAGCTTGGAGCCGCTGCTGGAACGCCGGATAGGCTTGCGGGCCCTGGCCCAGCGCCCGAATCTGAAGGAGCGTTATAACCACAAAAAATGCGACAAAGATGCTGCTGAGCTCTCTCAAAATGAACTTTACGTAGGGCGTTCGGTCGAGCCACCAGTACGTCGAAACACGGGTACGGTACCACCTGGGATGGAATTCGGTATAAACAGGCTTGTCGGTCATTTTGCACCCCGCGGTAGTAGGAAAGATTTAAACCAGTCGATTGCCGCGTCCACTTTATATTGCTGGATGGCTCCGGCCGGATCGACGTGCTTCGGGCACACTTCGGTACACTCGCCGACAAACGTGCAGCCCCATATTCCCTCGTGATCGGAAAGGATCTCACGGCGTTCGCGAGCCCCCACGTCGCGCGAGTCCAGGTTATAGCGCTGCGCCAGCGCTATAACCGCTGGCCCGGTGAACAGGTTGTCCAGGCCATATACCGGGCAAGCGGCGTAACACAGCAGACAATTGATACACATACTGAACTGCTTGTAGTTCTCGAGCTGTTCTGGAGTTTGCAGATACTCTCCCTGCGATATCGGTTTCTCATTCTCCCGGACGATCCATGGTTTAACCTTTTTCAACTTGACCATGAAGTCGGTCATTTCGATGACGAGATCTCGAACGATGGGGAAGTTGCGTAGCGCCTCCACTCGGACCGGCCCGGGCGCGTAGCTCGACAAGAAGGTCGCACAGGTCAGCTTCGGTTCTCCGTCGACCATCATTCCACAACTGCCGCATATGCCCATTCGGCAAGACCAACGGTAGGACAGTGAGCCATCCAGCCTGTCCTTGATGTAATTCAGAGCATCGAGGATCACCCAGTCTTGACGAAACGGAACTTCGTACTTTTCGAATGTGGGTTCGGTATGGCGCTGGGGATCGTAGCGCGCAACTTCCAAAGTGATTTTGTCTGCCATTATGCCTACCTTCCGTAGACGCGCTGTCCGGGTGGCCAACGAGTAATCGTGACGGGCAGGTATTTCAGTTGGGACGAGCCGTCCTCCTTGCGTGTGACAAGGGAATGAGCCAGGTACTCCGTGTCATTTCGGGCCGGAAAGTCCGTCCGCTGGTGGGCCCCACGAGATTCCTTTCGGTGCAGGGCGCACTGGACTATGGAGGTCGCCACATCCAGCATGAAAGAAAGCTCCAAAACCGAGGTCAGCTCGGTGTTGAAAGTGCGGCTGTGGTCGTCCAGGGCGATGTTGAGGAATCTCCCTTGTAGCTCCTGCAGTTTATTGGCGGATTCTTGAAGCGTCTTTGCGGTGCGGTAAATCCCTGCGCCGCTCTCTACGGCTTTCTGCATCTCTTCACGTATGGTGGCTACGCGTTCACGGCCGCCGGCTTTGCGAAGGAACTGATCCTCCAACCTCCTTTGCTCGTCCATCGCCTGAGTCAAGATAGCGCTGCCTGCAGGCTTCTGATCCGATGCAAAAGCGGCAGCCGACTTTCCAGCTCGTGCCCCAAAGACAAGAAGCTCGGGCAGAGAATTGGATCCGAGACGATTGGCTCCATTGATGCTGACGCAAGCGACCTCGCCGGCGGCATAGAGGCCTTTTATGGGCGTGGCGCCATTCATGTTGGTATGGACACCTCCCATCATGTAATGAACGACGGGCCGCACCGGGATGAGCTCTTTGATGGGGTCGATGTTTTGATACTTGAGGCACAGCTCCCGAACAAAGGGCAGCTTCGTGTTGATGAGCTTGGCGCCCAAATGACGTAGGTCCAGATGAACGACCGGACCATAGGGCCCTTCAATAGTGCGACCCTTTTCATTTTCCTTCACAAACGCCTGTGACAGCCGGTCACGTGGGCCAAGCTCCATCGTCCGCAGAACCGGTCCGGGTTGGGGCTTACCCAGGTCATAGTCCTGGAGGTACCGGTAGCCATCCTTGTTGAGCATGTAGCCACCCTCGGCGCGGGCGGCCTCCGTAATGAGGATACCGGTGAAAGGAAGGCCCGTGGGATGGTATTGAACGAATTCCATGTCCTTCAGCGGACAACCGGCACGATAGGCGAGAGCCATACCGTCGCCGTTCTTGATATTGGCATTTGTGGTGAACGGAAAAACTTTGCCGCAGCCGCCCGTGCAAACGATGACGGCCTTTGACGTGATGGCCTGTATTTTCCCGGACATCAGCTCGATAGCCACCACACCCTGCACGCGTCCGTCGTCGACCAAAAGCTTCGTGACGAACCATTCGTCGTATCGCGTGATTGCGTTGTACTTCAGAGACGTTTGGAACAAAGTGTGCAGCATGTGGAAACCGGTCTTGTCCGCGGCAAACCACGTCCGCTCCTTTTTCATGCCGCCGAATGGCCGCACGGCAATGCGTCCGTCCGGTTCACGGCTCCATGGGCATCCCCAATGTTCCATCTGTAACAACTCTTCTCGAGATTCCTTAACGAAGGCCTCCACCGCGTCCTGATCGCAGAGCCAGTCGCCGCCGGATATCGTGTCGTAGGCGTGCTCATCCAGGCTGTCATCTGGCCGAGCGACGCCCGCGGCTCCTCCCTCAGCGGATACCGTATGGCTCCGCATCGGATAAACTTTCGAGACCACAGCTACACTCAATTTGGGATTGACTTCAGCAACGGCGATCGCCGCGCGCAGCCCAGCACCCCCGCCGCCAACCAGAAGCACATCGTGGGAAGACGAATCCATTGTTCCTCCACACCCGCGTAAAGAATTTCCCAACGTTCGGACAAAAAAATTGACGAGAATCTACAGGCTGCTCGCTCTCTTGTCAAGCGCCACGATGTTTTTGTGGAGGGCGCGAACATCTTCTGACATTAAAAAAGAAAGGGACAGCCGGTGGGGCCGGCGTCCCTTTTCTGGGGAAGCAGGAGGGGGGGACCCTAGCTCTTCGATCTTGACTTGGTCTTGGAAGGTTGGCCGGCCGACTTTGCCTCCATCTCCCGCACCGCCGCTGCGACTCTCTGGTTGTTGTCTTCGCGAAATTGGACTGTGACGCGAGCACCTGTCGCCAGATGACCGTAGCGTTTCGTTTTGGGGTTCAGCATAAAAGTGACCTGCTGTGCCTTGCCACGGCCTTTCCGGCTGAGCACCAGCTTGTCGGAGTCCATCGAAGTGATCGTACCCTGGGTGAAATGCGTCGCAGGTTGGGTGGTTTTCGCTTGAGAAGCGGGAGGGTTGGTTTTCGCTTTGGTGTCCTTTTGGCCGGCCAAAGCCACGACGCAAAGCGCCATGGTGAGACCGGCAACCCAAGCGAATCTTTCGAACTGCAACTTCATTCATTCTCCTTCGGAGGCAATCCACCGTCGCAGTAGAATTAAACTTGGGTCGAATTAAGAACGGATTAAGGGCAGATTAATTTGAGTTAATGTTTGGCAAGCGGAATTTGGATCGCAACACGGGTTCCTTTGCCCAAACCGCTCTCCACTCGAATCGATCCGTGATGCTGATCGACGGCCCACTTCACGAGGCTGAGTCCGAGGCCGGCGCCATCCGCTCGATCGGATCGGGCGGGGTCAGCACGATAGAAACGTTCAAAAATGTGGGGAAGGGCCTGGGGGGGAATACCGATGCCGTCGTCACGCACTTCGAGAACCGCATTCTCGGTACCGTCGGAGACGCGAACCTCCACGTGGCCGCCGGATGGTGTGAATTTGATGGCGTTGTCCACAACGTTTAGAATAATCCGCTCGATCCAGCTCGCATCTCCAATCACTTTCACATTCGGCTCGCAATTCCACGTGAGACTGACGTCCTTCGCTGCGGCCACCGGCTGGAGCTGCTCTGCCAGAGCCGGGGTCATGACCGAAAGATCCACCGATTCGTCTGCAATCTCGACATCCCCGGACTCCGCCCGCGCCAGTGTCAACAGTTGATTGATCATCCGCGTGAGCTTTTCGAACTCCTCCAGTTGGCTGGCGAGGACTCGCCGGTAATGCTCGCTGGAGCTGGCCTGCATCAAAGCGACTTCGGCCTCTCCGCGCAAGACCGCTAGCGGGGTGCGGAATTCGTGGGAGATACTTGCCGTGAATTGTTTCATTTCTCCGACAGCTTTTTCCAGCCGAGCCAGCGTTTCATTAAACTCAGTGGCGAGATGATCCAGTTCGTCATCTGTGCCGCGGACGGGCAGCCGGCGATCTAAGTGCGAGACTACGATTTCGCGTGCCGCGCCAGCCAGCTCCGCGACCGGCTCCAACGCCTTGCCGGCCATCCACCACGCGGCGAGCGCGGCGAGCAACACTCCGGACGGAATCAACCACGCCAGGGATCGAAGAAATGCGTCGACGGTATCCTCCATCGGTTGCATGGAAGCGCCGACCAGAAGCAGGTACGTGTCCCCAAAACTTCCTGCGATGATTTCGTTGCGGAAGCGAAGTTTCCCTTGATCCGTGTGGAGATCCGTGAATGAAGACGGTTCCTGGGCAAGGTGCTGTACTTCTTCCGTGGAATATTGCACGCCCATCGCTTGCAGATCGGGCGATAACGCAAGCAATGTGCCGCTCGTGGCCTCGTACACCTCAAAATAGCGCGTCGCCGTACGAACAAACAGAGTTTCTTCAGGATCGTTCTCATCGTAGACAAAAACAGGCTTGCCTTCTTCAAATCGCAGATAACCGCGGAGACCCGCCGCACGCTCGATCAATTCATCGCTGAGGGCCGTATTGAGACCGACGCTCAGAACGCGATACGAGACCAGGGCGAAACCGGCCAGAAGCAGGCTAACCGTTATCGAATAGAAGAGGGTCAGTTTGTTTCTTAATGTAAGAGGCTTCATCCTATTAGCGTCGGGCCCACCGTCCGGATTGCAGAGGTACACCGCTTCGCGGCCGTCTTAGTTCCGGCCGGTCCCCCCACGCCTGATTAGCGTCGGGCCCACCGTCCGGATGCAGCATTTCGCTTCGCGGCCTTCTTGGTTGAGGCCGGTTCCCCCACGCCGTTCAGCGTCGGCCCCACCGTATCATGTGGAGCGATCGGTCAACATGTAACCGACTCCTCGAATCGTGTGAATCAATGGCGGACTAAAACCCCGGTCAATCTTGTTTCGGAGCGAATTGATGTGAACGTCCACGACATTGCTAATGCTGTCGAAATGGATATCCCAGACGTGCTCGACAATCATCGTGCGCGTGACCGGGCGATGCGCATGGCGAAGCAGAAATTCCAGCAGCGCGTGTTCTTTCAGCTTGAGATCGATCGTCTGGCCTGCGCGGTGCACCTGGCGCGAGGCTGTGTCCATTTCGAGGTCGGCCAACTTCAGCCAGGTGCTTTGCTGCTTACCACGCCGGAGCAGGGCTCGAATACGTGCGGAGAGTTCGGCGAAAGCAAACGGCTTGGCGAGATAGTCATCGGCGCCGGCGTCGAGTCCCGCGACCTTATCCTCGAGGGACCCTTTTGCCGTAAGTACGAGAACCGGCAGCTTGGGCTTTTGACGCCGGGTTTCCCGTAACACATCCAGACCGGATCGTTTGGGCAGCATCAGGTCAAGGACGATGAGATCGTAATCGAATGAGATTGCGTTGTGGACGGCTTCGTCCCCGTCATGCACCGTGTCGGCAGCATAGCCCTCTTGCTGAAGTCCCTTCTGGATGAAGCTGGCAACTTTTTTTTCGTCTTCAACAACGAGGATCCGCATGCCAGTCCATTATATAGGCGGCCATTGCCGGAATAAATCGGTGACCTCCCGACGGGTTAGCCAATAGACTTCCAGAAACTTGGTGGACGAATGATCAATGTTGTTAAGTTGTCCTTTAACTTTTGATGTATTTTTCACTTAAACGCGGTCGCAGGGGTGGGGTTCCTAGAAAATACCGAGATTATCTGATGCCGAAATTTGGCAATCCGGATGCCCTAGGATGGTACGAGAGCACGGAGGTGCCGCAATGAAGACATTACTAATTGGCTTGGGGATCACGATAGTGTTTCTGGCGTCCTGCTTGGTTTCGGCCATAGAGCGGATCTGGTAACTGCGAGCGGATTCAGTACTGCCTTCTTAGGGGCAAGACGCCCCGCCCTCGCCTTTTCTTGTCTTTAAACCTGAAACGGCAGTCGAAGGTGGGCACGTCTCGGCGACCGAACGCGGGCTTTAGCCCACGTCTGTACCCATCTTCAACTGCTTCGCAGTTAACGCGAGTGGCCACCGGACGGCTGGCCCAACTGCCGTTTCTAGGTAAAAACGACAGGACCAGCGGAAAAATTCCCGGAAGTGGCATTCCGAAAGCTTGGTCTGCCTTTGCATTCCTTCCAATCCCGCCCTGCAACTGCTGCAAGATGAATGGATAAACCCTCTGCCGCTTCTGGCAAGCTGCCTGCAACTTTGTCCTTATAATCTCATATGAAAGGAAGTCCAAAAATGTCCTTACTTTTGATGATTATTGTGGGTTTAATCGTCGGCGCTATTGCCAAGCTTCTGATGCCAGGACGTGATCCAGGGGGCCTTGTTATAACGATGCTATTTGGTGTTGGAGGCTCCCTCCTTGCTGGTTTCATCGGCCGCTCCGTTGGCTGGTATGGCGAAGGTGAACCTGTCGGGTTTCTCGCATCGGTAATCGGAGCCATCATCATTCTTGCAAGCTACCGGTTCATTGTGGGCCGGACGGCGGGAACAGGCGGCTTTCGCCGCGCTGCTTAAGAAAGAGCCTTTTCAAGAGAAAGGAACGCTAATTGTGGCGAGAGACCTCATACGGTCGACGCCAGACGCGGGCGTAAAGCACGGCTACGAGACCACTGCCGCGGATTCGTAGCCCCAGGCTTTATGCCTGGGAAGTATACGATTTGATGGAGTGGGGTGATCTAAACTCCCCTCTCAAGGAACTGCGCCGATAAGTCCTTTGTTTTCGAGGGCGCAGTTTCTTGTGTGTTTTGGCGCTGGCCAGCAGGACAGCTCTGGATACTCCTTGGCAAAGGAGGGGTGGACGCGCCATCCAGAAATATCCCCGTTCCTTTGAAAGGCGCGGACGGGGTGGTTCGTTCGAACTCCACAACAATTTCTTTTGAACGAACCACCCCGTCTGCGCCCGTTAAGGTGGCTTCGCGAAATTTTCTTAATGGGCGCAGCCACCCCTCCTTTCCCAAGTTTTCCCAAGGAGGGGAATTCGCTTCAAACCCTCTTCGGCAACAATCAAATGCGTATCCTTACCTATCCTTACCGTTGCCGGCGCTTTCGTGTTCCATCCGCTGCTTCCCACGTCCGGCAAGGGTTTCAGCCCGACCTCATTGTGGATTTAACCTCTTGAAATCCGGTTCCTGGAGGTGATAAGGTCTAGGCACTTTATGACTCGTCTTAGCAAGATGCTTGCGATGGGTGCGTTTATTCCGGTTGCCGGTGTGCTGTTCGCGCAGAAGGCACTCAAGGTCGACGTCGACCTCGTGATGGTGAACGTCACCGTCTCCGATCCTGACAATAAGCTCGTCACCGATCTCAAGCTTGAGAACTTTCAACTGTTCGAGGATAAGATCGAGCAGGAGATCAAATATTTTTCCAGCGAAGCGGCTCCCCTTAGCCTCGGCATCGTTTTCGACGTTAGCCGAAGCATGGAAAACAAGATCGACCTGGCACGCGACGCCGCGGCGCGGTTTCTGGAAACCGGGACCCCGGACGACCAGTATTTTCTAGTCGAGTTTGCGAATCACGCGCAATTGGCCGAAGACTTCACGACCGATATCAGCCGGCTTCGAGACCGGATTGCCTTCACACCCACAAAAGGCGCCACGGCGCTCTATGATGCCGTCTATCTTGGTCTGTCCAAGGTCAAAGCCGGCCAGAATCCGAAAAAGGCGCTTCTTCTGATCACGGACGGAGAAGATAATCACAGCCGATACAGCCGCGGTGATATTCGCGAATTTGTTCGCGAATCGGACGTTCGGATCTACATCATCGATCTCGGGCGGGCTCTCATTGGCGAACTCGCGGAGATGACCGGCGGGCACGCCTACCGCACGTCGGTGAATGACCTCGGCGACGTCTGCGAGAAAATCGCTCTCGAGCTGAAAAGCCAGTATGTGTTGGGTTATGCCTCGACGAACACAAACAAGGACGGAAAATTCCGCAAGATTCGAATCCGGGTCGCTTCCCCATCCGGAATGCCACGATTGAGCATCCGGACCCGCGAAGGCTATTTCGCCGCCGCGAATTGAGTTTCAGACTTCCAATTCAGGATGACCTGAACTGCAGGCGCGGTCTGTGACCGCGCGCTTTGTTCTTACGGTCTTACGGGTTGTGGCTTCGGCAGCGGCTTGCGCGGCAGTTTCTCATCGCGATTAGCGGTGTGATAAACAAAGGCTGCGACGATCACCGCATTCTTCATCATGTCCGCCGCCTGAATCCGCTCATAGACATCCATGTTGGAATGATGGGTTCGGCTGTTGTATTCCACAGGATCCTGAATGAACTGGAAGCCCGGCAGTCCAACCGCGTCATAAGACAAGTGATCCGTACCGCCTGTGTTTCGAATGCTCAGGCTTGTCATTCCCATGTTCCTGAACGGCTGCATCCAGGTCTGGAACACAGGAGCTACGGCTTCGTTGCCCTGCAGGTAGATACCTCGGATCGCGCCCGTTCCATTATCGACGTTGAAATAACCTGCGAATTTGGAATGGTCGGGCTTCAACTTCATGTCCTGACGGTCCGCGAAATGTTGTGTCACGTAAGCCCGTGAACCCAGGATGCCTTCTTCTTCTCCTGTCCACAGGGCGAGGCGAACGGTGCGGCGCACCTTCAAGCCGGTCGCTTTCAGGATGCGGACGGCCTCCATCATCACGGCCGAGCCCGCCGCGTTATCGGTCGCGCCCGTCCCCGTGTGCCAGGAATCGAAGTGTGCGCCGAGCATGACAAGCTCGTCTGCTCTGTCTGTACCGGGAATCTCCGCCACGATGTTGAATGAGTTCAAGTCCTGGTCATAGAACTTGTTCTCAATATTCATTTCCATCTGGACCGGCACGTTTTTTTCGAGCATTCGCCAGATGCGGCCGTAATGCTCAACCGCCATTACGAGCTGTGCGGGAACCGGAGGATCGCCAGCATTCCGGCCACCACCCGCTTGCACAAAAACAGTACCCCCGCTGCCTTGGCCGGTCTCGATGGTCGCCGCCACGCCTTCATCGAGGAAGAATTTCAGGCGCCTGTCGTTGAAATTCTGCGCGTTGCCACGCCCTCCGCCCGGAGCAGCTTGCGGGCCGGGACCGCCGCCGCGGGGAGGTTGAACTTGTTGGTTTTGCATCGTCAAGAGCTCTTCGTCCGTGAACCGGCGGCCTGGAGCTTCGAAGAGTGCGGGAACATCGCGCATCGGAGTGATCATGACGAATTTCCCGCGAAGCTGCCCTCGAAACTTGTCGAAATCCTGATCATTATTGACGACTGCCGCGACTACATCGGCTGTTACTGGACCATTCGTTCCCGGTGTCCACGCTTTTGGATATGCGATCACCTGAAAACTGGACGTCGAGATGACACGTGCCGACAAATTGTCGTTCGACCAACCGCGGCCAAAAGGACCCCAAGGCTCCAGGTTGACGTTTACGAGTTCCCATTCCATCAGCTTCTTTCTTGTCCATTCCGCGGCCGCCTTGATTTGGGGCGAGCCGGTCAATCGAGCGCCGTAAACGTCTGTAAGGTAGCTCAGGATGTCCATGACCTGCGAGCGATTGAGCCCTTCGTCTTTGATTTTGTAGATGGCGTCGAGATCCACCTTTTCCTGCATCTGCGCAGTTATAGGAATCCCAAACAGCAACGCGAGCGCGACAGCGGTTAGTCTTACGGCTCTCATGTGGTCTTCTCCTCTGCGAGGAATTCCGCGATTATAAAATGACGCAGTGCCTGTGGGCGAGAGGTAATAACATAGCCGGCTGGAGGTTCAAGCGTGACGCGCCGCATTGCGGATAAAATCGTTGTCATTACCGGGGCTTCGAGCGGGATCGGGCGCGCAACGGCGCTGGCGTTGGCGCGGGAACGCGCGAAGCTCGTTCTCGTGGCTCGGCGCGAAAATCTTCTGGTTCAACTGGAAGAGGAAATCCGAGCAGCGGGCGGCACTGCGTGCTCGATGAGTTTGGATTTGCGCCAAAGGGCGAACGTCGAAACCATGATCCGTTCGACGCACGAGCGTTTTGGGCGCATTGATGTCCTCATCAACAACGCCGGTTTCGGTTTCTGGGGCACCGTCGCAAATACGCCGGCGGCGGTCGTGAGGGAAATCTTTGACCTGAATTTCGAAGCCCCCCTATTCGCCTCACAGCTTGTTATTCCAATCATGAGAGCGCAGGGCAGCGGCCACATCATTAATATCTCGTCGATTGTGGGGAAGCGCGGCCTGCCGATGTCGGGCATATACTGCGCGACAAAATTTGCGCTGCAAGGTATCAGTGAAAGCTTGCGGCTCGAAGTGAAGGACGACGGCATTGATGTGAGCGTCATCAGTCCAGCCGGTACCGAAACCGAATTTGGCGAGAAGGTGCGGTATGGTCAAGTGAAAAGGAAATTCAAACCAACGGGTCATATTCAGTCCGCCGGGGAAGTGGCCGAAGCGATTGTTCGATGCATCAAGAAGCCAAAGCTCGAGGTATATCCGAACCGCTCGAGCCGTTTTCTCGTGTGGGCCAACGCCATCGCGCCGGGCCTCGTGGATAAGATTGTGATCCGATATCTCCGCGATCGTCTGAATGCCGCTAAAGAAAAATAGCGACAGAGGGCACCACATCGGACAAGTTTTTTACCGCCAATTGCGCGAATTACGCGAATGGGCCGCAAAGAATGCGTGCCATCGGGAACTCAGTAATGGTGGCGGCCCATTCGCGTAATTCGCGCAATTGGCGGCTCAGATTTGGTTGTTCGCTTTTACGGTATGAAACGCGTTGCCATTATCGGTGGCGGCCTGGCGGGCCTGACCTGTGCGTATGCCTTGAAGCAGCGCGGAATGGAAGCCGTTGTTTTCGATGCATCCCCGCTGCAGGGCGGCCGCGCCCGGACCGAGCACAGCGACGGTTTCACTGTTGATGCTGGCGCGCAGTATTTGCTCGATCCTGAACTTTTCCGAAATACATTCCGTCTGATCCGGGATCTCGGGTTATCGAGCGACATCCTGCCAATCGCGCCCCATGCCGGTCAGGTGTACAAAGGGAAGATCTACCGGTATTCAGTCGCTTCTGCACTGGGATTGCTGAAGTTTAAGGGGCTGAATATTGCGGACAAGGCATTGCTGCCGCGCATGGCGTATTTGCTCGCTCGTTACAGCCCGCATCTGGATTTTCATCATCCGGAGCAGGGGCTGGATTTCGATGACGAAACCGTCGCCTCATTTGCGAAGCGGGAATTGTCCCAGAACGTCCTCAACTATGTGGCCGGCCCGTTGATATCGACGTTGTTCTTCTACGGTTCGGAGGAAACTTCGAAACTTCTGTATCTATTGTTGGCCCGGCACATGTACAACACGCGCATCAGCACGCTCCAAGGCGGCATCGGACGCGTCACTGCAAGGTTATCTCAGGAAACGAGCATCGTTGCCGGGGGGCCTGTCGCCACGGTCGTGGCCGACGGGTCCTGTTACGTCATCGAAACGCAACGTTTCTCAAACGTCGTTGTGGCCGCTCCTGGCGATGCGGTGCTTGGAATTGCCGGCATGGAAGAACTGCTATCGGAGTCCGATCGAGAATTCTTTCGGAATTGCCGGTATCAGCAAGTTGTGACACTCGCTATCGGTACAGACCATCCGGTGGATGGCAAATGTTACGGAGTATCGATTCCCAGAGTCGAGAATTTCACGGCCGCCACTATTTCATTTCATGACTACATGGATCCGACACGTGTACCAAAAGGCTGTGGGCTTCTTGCAATCACCGGCGGTGGCGAGAATGTCTCTGCGGACCGCCTGATGGAAGATCTGCAGCGCCTCTACAGAATCGAGCCGCGATTTACGAAGGCTTACAAGTGGCGTTCCGGTATGCCGAAATTTCCGCCGGGGCGGTATCGAGAGATCACCGCATTCCGACAACGAGTACGCCGGGCGGGCCTCTTCTTTTGCGGTGATTACTTGATGGGTCCGTTCGTGGAGGCGGCGATCACGACGGGACTAGAAGCCGCAGATGCGATAAGGTGATTTCGAATTGCGAATTTCAGACCCGAACGCGGGCTAAAGCCCGCGACTACAAGCTCGAGATAACGTGCAGGCATGCATGTAGTCGCGGGCTTTAGCCCGCGTTCGGGTCATTCTCCCAAATTCGCAATTCGCAATTCGAAATTTTCTCACTCCTGCCGGTCTTTCCACTCTTCGTGCCAGGCCATTTGAATCGCCTCCAGCTTTTTCTCGTTGGAATTTTTGGGATCGTCGCTAAATCCTTCCAGAGTGGTGACCCACCTGTGGAGATCGGTAAAACGTACGGTGAGTGGATCAATGTCCGGAAATTTGTCGGAGAGAGCGATTGCGATATCTTCGGTGCTGGTCCAGGTCAATGATCTGTTCATTGTATTTCTCTCACGCGTTTGTCTTTAAGCGCCTTTGCGATGGCGGCGTTCATGATGAGCTCCGCCAGATGCATGGTAGCCTGGCCGAGCCGGTCGATGCCGTGACGAATGGCGTGGTGGTCCTGGGTTCTCATGACTTCGCGTAGATGTTCAGCGGCAGCGGAAATCTCAGCCTTCTCTTCAACCGGCAATTGTGCGTACTGCTCGTCGGCCAGGCCTTTTGCGGTCGCATTCAAAACGGTTTCGGCTTCATTGCGGGCTTCTATGACCTGGCGGGCTTCGATATCGGCTTCAGCATATTCGAAGGATTCCAGGATCATCTGTTCGACTTGTTCATCCGTGAGCCCATACGTCGGCTTCACCGCGATCGACTGATATTTTCCTGTTCGCTGCTCTCGTGCTGAAACGCTAAGTATGCCATCCGCATCGATCAGGAATTTCACCTCGATGCGCGGCATGCCGGCCGGCATTGGCGGAATGTCCTTCAAATCGAATTGCGCCAGGCTTCGGCAATCCTTCACCAGTTCTCGCTCGCCTTGCAGCACATGGATCTTCACGTTGGTCTGGCCTTCCACAAAAGAAGTGAACATTTCAGTTGCGCTGGCTGGAATGGTCGAGTTGCGCGGGATGATTTTGGACATCACTCCGCCCATCGTTTCGATTCCCAGTGACAGGGGAGTAACGTCCAATAGCAACATGTCCCGCTTGCTGCCCGCCAAAATATCCGCTTGAACGGCCGCGCCTAGAGCGACAACCTCATCGGGATTTAGCTCCGTGTGAGGTACGCGTCCGAACAGCTCCTGCACGCGCTGCCGAACGAGAGGAATTCGCGTCGAACCACCCACCATGACGACTTCGTCGATCTCCGGCGGTTTCAGCCCCGCGTCCTGAAGCGCCTGCCGGCATGGGCGCAATGTACGCTCGATGATGGGTTCGATCAGCTTGTTGAATTCCGTCCGGCTCATCGACCGGCGGTACTGAAGATTTTCGACAACGATATCGGCTGTCTCCGTCGACGACAGCGCTTCTTTAGCTTTGTTCACGGCCTTTCGAATGGCAGGAATTTGGGGACGGAGAGCGAATTCCTGTGCTTCGGAATTCGGTCTTTGTCCCCCAATTTCCTTTAAATCGGCCAGAACGAGGCGAATGAGTTGTTCGTCGATATCGTCGCCCCCGAGATGAGTATCGCCACTGGTTGAGAGCACTTCGAAGATGCCTTCGGTGATTTTCAGAATGGATATATCGAAGGTGCCACCGCCGAAATCGAACACCGCGATCGTGCCCCGATTCTTCTTATCGAGACCGTAAGCCAATGATGCCGCTGTGGGCTCGTTGACAATGCGTAGCACATCCAGGCCCGCGATGCGGCCCGCGTCCTTCGTGGCCTGACGCTGCGCGTCATTGAAGTAAGCGGGAACCGTGATCACTGCGTTCTTAATTTCCTCGCCAAGAGCCGCTTCGGCGTTGCGCTTCAGATCGCGAAGGATGAATGCTGAAAGTTCCGGAGGCGTGTAGTCGCGCCCGAAGATCTTGAGCCGGATGATGTGCTCGCTGTCCGCGGAGACGTTGAAAGGAAGCAAAGGCAGATCCTCACGAACATCATTGATCCCTTTTCCCATGAACCGCTTGATCGAGAAGATCGTGTTCTCTGGCTTGTCGATCATTTTTTCCTTAGCGCGGTTTCCGACAAGAACCTCCCCGGCCTGATCAAAATAGATGACCGAGGGTACGAGCCTGCTTCCGTCAAGGTCTGCAATGACGCGCGGGGCGCCCTCCTCGACAATCGCGACGAGGCTGTTCGTCGTCCCGAGATCGATTCCCACGATTTTCGGCATAGAAATCCCTTGGCGCGAATTACGCCAATTGCGCGAAACTTTCGCGTAATTCGCGTAGTTCGCGGCTCAATCTTCCTCTAAGTCTCTTTCGAGATTCCGTATATACGATGACTCCGAAAGAATCTTGGTCAACTCTGCAAGCTGCTCTTTAAGCTTCGATTCCGCCGAGCCGCTCTTCAACAGTTCATCCCACTGTTCTGAAGCCTTCTGCAATTCCGTATCAAAGCGGTCCCGCTTTTCGTGGATCTGGGCGCGCAGGGAGTCGATCTGTTCCACGGAGGCGGACCCGGACTTCACTTTCTCCATTTGCTCGTTAATTTCGAACACTTCCATCAGCAACGCCTGAGGTACTTTGCTGCCGTCGGGTTTGAATCCTTCCAGGCTGAGCAGGTACTCGACTCGCCGGATGGGATGCTTCAGCGTACGGTAAGCGTCGTTCAAGAGCGCAGTCATGCGCAGCGCCTGTGTTTGTTGAGCTTCCGGTGCCGTCGTGAAGTAATCCGGGTGGTACTTCCGGCTCAATTCGTGAAAAGTTTTTTCGAGCGCTCCAATATCGATACCCAACGCTCGGGGCAGACCGAACACCTCGAAGTAGTCCATGATTTCAGGGGAAGGAGTATCAAGTCGAAAACGAGCTGCCGCAACCACAGCTCTTCTTGGCATTGGGATTCATGAAGACAAATCCCTTGCCCATGAGGCCTCTGTCGTAATCGAGAACCGTGCCGTTCAGATAGATATAGCTTTTCAGATCGCAAAAGAGTTTGACGTTCTCACGTTCGAAAACCTTATCGCCGGTGCGCGCCTGGTTTTCGAACGTGAGATTGTAGGAGAGGCCGGAGCATCCTCCGCCTTTCACACCGACACGTAATCCGGCGGCCTGGACGCCTTCCTTCTGCATCATGCGTCTCACTTCGTCGACGGCATTGTCGGTAATCTCAATGGCCATGGCTGTTACTTCCCGTTGTCGTCGTGTTTCTTTTTCCAGTCACCGATCGCCGCCTTGATCGCGTCTTCGGCGAGGACGGAGCAGTGGATTTTCACGGGGGGCAAACTGAGCTCCTTCACGATATCGGTGTTCTTGATTTCAAGAGCCTCGGCGAGAGTCTTGCCTTTGACCCACTCCGTGGCGAGGCTCGAACTGGCGATCGCGCTTCCGCACCCAAACGTCTTGAATTTGGCATCCTCGATGATCTCGGTCTCTTCATTGACCTTGATCTGGAGCTTCATGACGTCACCGCATTCCGGCGCCCCGACAAGGCCGGTACCCACAGTCGGGTCTTCCTTGGGCAGAGCGCCCACATTGCGGGGGTTGTTGTAGTGATCAATCACTTTGTCTGAATATGCCATCTGTCGTTCTCCTTGCTGGTCCCCAAATCCGAAATCCGCAATCCGAAATCGGAAAGTTTACGCTTCTGTAGCCCAGTGCACCGATTTCAGATCGATGCCCTCCTTTGCCATTTCATACAGCGGTGATAACTCTCGTAAGCGGCGCACAACGTCGATCACGCGATTGGCCACGTAATCAACCTCTTCCTCGGTATTGAAGCGGCCGATTCCAAACCGAATCGAAGTGTGGGCGAGATCTTCTCCGACCCCGAGAGCCTTCAGTACATACGATGGTTCAAGACTGGCCGACGTGCAAGCCGAGCCGGATGACACCGCAATATCATTGATCCCCATCAAGAGTGATTCACCCTCAACGTAGGCGAAACTGATATTGAGGTTGCCTGGCAATCTCTTGTCGAGATCACCATTGATGTAAACCTCATCCAATTCGCGCTCGAGCGTCGTGCGCAGCTTTTCGCGCAGCCGCAGCATTTCGGCGGATTCCCTCGGAAGTTCCTCACGCGCAATCTGAGCCGCTTTACCAAACCCAACGATTCCGGTAACGTTCAGAGTACCCGAACGCATTCCTCGCTCGTGACCGCCTCCGTCGATAATCGGAGTAAGCAACACGCGCGGATTCCGGCGCCGCACATAGAGAGCGCCGGCGCCTTTCGGGCCATATATCTTGTGTGCGGACAGCGAGGCGAGGTCGACATTCAATTCATTGACGTTGAACGGGATCTTACCTGCGGCCTGCACGGCATCCGTATGGAACAGGACGCCACGCTCACGAGCGATCTTGCCGATTTGCTTGATCTCCTGAATGACGCCGACTTCGTTGTTGGCCGTCATGATCGAGACCAAAATCGTTTTAGCCGTGATGGCCTTGCGCAGATCATCAAGGTCCACCATTCCTTTTCCATCCACGGGCAAGAACGTAATCCGGAATCCCTCCTTCTCCAGGTGCTTGCACGTGTCGAGTATGGCCTTGTGTTCAGTCACACACGTGATGATATGGTCTCCCTTTTCCCGGTACATCCAGGCCGCGCCTTTAACCGCGAGGTTGTCCGACTCGGTCGCGCCACTCGTGAAAACGATTTCACGTGGATCGGCGCCGATCAGAGCCGCTACCTGCTTCCGTCCCTCTTCGACGGCTTCCTCGGCTTCCCAACCGAACTTGTGATTTCGGCTCGCGGCATTGCCAAATTGGTTCGTAAAGAAAGGCATCATGGCGTCGAGCACACGAGGATCCATCGGAGTCGTCGCATGATTGTCCATGTAAATAGGTAGCTTCACCATTTTGTGTCTTCCTTAATCTCCTATCGTCGAGTCCACTGGCGCTCAATTCATCGCCAGTTCGTAGATCGATGTGTCGCCCAAGACCCGGACGACCTTCGCCTTGATTTTGAGCAGCGGATCTCGAACCGTGCACACTTGCCACTGCTGGCAATCGTCGCCTCGCTCGCACGGAGTTATGGAGATAGGGCCCTCTAAAGCTTCAACCACATCCACGATCGAAATTGAAGCCGGATCCTTCGCCAGAATATAACCGCCGTTAATACCTTGATGCGATACGAGCAGGCCCTTGCGCACCAATTTTTGCAATACCTTAGCCAGCAACTCGGCAGGGATATGGTACTGTGCGGCTATTTCCCGTGTACTTACCGACTCGTCTGAATGTTGAGCCAAGTGCTTCAACGCAATCAATCCGTAGTCCGACTTCTTCGATAGCCGAAACATCCTGTCACCTGCCTAAGTCCGACCATTTAGGTCGGACTTAGTAAATGTAAGCATTCACAAAGCGGAAATCAAGGGGAAGTTTAATAATACGCGGGCTCAGCAAGTCTGTGATTGCGGGCATTAAGAACGTGTGAATGAATTGACGACACAAAACTGTAGGCGCGGTCTGTGACCGCGCGTTCTTCGTGCAATCAAGGAAATGCGCGCAGTCACAGACCGCGCCTATAGCCGTTTGGCCGCATTACCGGAATTCGTTCACACCTTCTTTAGACCGCGTTCACAGACGTTATCGTCAACACCTCTTTTAGGGATGAAACACGTTGCACGTGGTTGGCGGAAGGATAGCGGCCGGTACGGTCAATCAATACGGCGGTCAGACCGGCCCGCATACCTGCGTCGACGTCGTTGCTCAGACTGTCGCCGACGAGTAGGATTTTCGGGGGCGGTTCCTTGAGGGCGCGGATCGCTGCCTCGAATATTTGGCGATCCGGTTTGCAGTATCCGGTTTCGCTGGAAATCGTGACCGCATCAAAGTACGCGAGGATACCGAGGCTGCGCATGACCGAGTAGATGCGATCGTCGAAATTCGAAATGACGCCAATTTTCAGCCCTCGATGTTTCAATTCATTCAGAACCTCGGCAGTTTCCGGAAAAAGAACCCAACCTTGTGAATCGCGGAATCTGTCGTACACTTGCTCGAAGAACTGATCAAAGTTTGCGATCATGCCGGTCTCGGTGAAGACACGGCGCACGACATTCTTCCACCATTCTTTTTGGTTTTCGGTTGAGATAGGTCCTGCGCCGCGGAATTGCTGGACAAAAGCGGCTTGGATGGCGTCGTCCGGCGCCTCCGAGCCGAACCGGCGGGCGATGCTACCATAGATTTGGCCAACGGAACCGCGCGTGGTGAACAACGTTTCGGCAGCGTCGAAAAGAACAGCGCGAAACTTCATCTGGGGATCATAGCAAATGAATGGGATTACTCTTCAAAGCGTTGAACAATACATGTACCGCCTCCTTCCGCCGCGCGACGCCGTGCTGGCGGACATGGAACGTGTGGCGGAGAAAAATGAGGTTCCTATTGTCGGTCCAGCAGTAGGCCGTCTGTTGTACCAGCTTGCCCGGTTTGTGAATGCAGGACGTGTTTTTGAAATGGGGTCGGCCATTGGATATTCCACGATTTGGTGGGCTCAGGGGCTCAGGCGGGGAGGTAAGGTGTATTACACCGACGGAAGCTCTGCGAATGCGGCGCAAGCGGAGGGTTACCTCCAAAAAGCCGGCGTGCGTGATCGAGTCGAAATCCTTGTGGGCAATGCACTCGATCTGATCGATCAAGTGGAGGGCGAGTTTGACATCGTCTTCAATGATGTCGATAAGCATGACTATCCCGAGGTGTTCCGAAAAGCGGCAGGACGAATCCGTGTGGGTGGCTTGCTGGTTGCGGACAATGTGTTTTGGTCGGGACGTGTTGCGGACGCATCCGTGAGAGATCGGGACACAACCGCTATCCGGTCTTTCAACAAAATGCTGTTTTCAGACGAGCGGTTCTACTCGACGATTATTCCGCTCCGCGACGGTGTTGCGATTGGACTACGAGTCCAGTGAGGTCCACCAGCGACCGGCCATTATGGTCTTCAGCCCAAGGGATCCGGACGACCAGCGACTCCTTAATCGCCACCAGTTCCGTGTCGCGTGACTCGGAATCCCATTCACTCATGATGTGGGTGCGGAATCCTTCCTGGTGGAAGAACTGACGAAGTGTCGGCACGGCATCCTGATAAACGCCGTCCCAGTTCTTTCCGAAATCATTTCCTTCCAGGAATTTTTCCAATCTTTTAATCAATTCGTCTTTCATTGGACACTTACATCCCCCGGAAAATACCACGATTCTAGCGCAATAAACACGAAGACCGCGAATGGGGATTGCGGATTACGCGGTTCAGAGCAGCCATCACCATGGGAAAATGTTGCGCGATGGAGTGGCGATGCGGACACTTTAAAAGACAGGGATTTGCACGAGTCCGCCGCATGATGTTCCGGCGACGGCAACTCTCAATTTAGGATGATCCATGGCCGAAATTTATCCCTTTCGTAGTTTGAGATACGCGCTGGACAGAGTGCCTATCGAGAGAGTCGTAACTCAGCCCTACGACAAAATTTCCAATGAGATGCAAGACCGCTATTATGCATTGCACCCGAACAACATTGTTCGCATTGTTCTCGGTAAACCGACGCCTGAAGACTCCGCCACGAACAACGTGTACACACGAGCCGCGGGCTACCTGAAGGACTGGCGTGCCAGCGGAATTTTAGAACAAGTGCCGGAGCCTGCCTTCTTCGTTTACTTCCAGCGATTCGCCATTCCGGGCACTAACGAAACCCATGTTCGTAAGGGGTTCGTCGGTTTAGGACGCCTTGAGGATTACCGGAACAAGGTGGTGTATCCACACGAGCGAACCTTGACGGGACCGAAGAAAGATCGCCTCGAGCTCCTGCGCCATACCCGCACACATTTCGAGCAGATCTTCATGCTGTATGAGGATCCAGCGGAAAAGATCGGTCATCTCTTGGAAGAGATTGCGCAACAAAAAGCGGACATTCAGGTCGACGACGAATATGGAGTACGGCATACGACGTGGACACTCCGCGACCCACAGACCGTCGCCTTCATGCAACGTGAGATGGAAGACAAAAAATTGATCATCGCGGACGGTCATCACCGGTACGAAACCGCGCTGGCATACCGTGATGAGATGCGCGCTCAGAAGGGAAGCGACCGTCTGCCGATGACTTTTTTCAATATGAGCAGTCCGGGTCTGACAATCCTTCCAACGCACCGCGTCTTATCGAACGTGCCTGAGCTGGATCCCGACGTTCTCCTTCATCGGGCTTCGGAGTTCTTCAATGTGACGGGTTCACCCGGGCACGGGACTGTGACGATCGGTGTGTTCATCGAAGGACGGCTTTCGTACCTGCTCCTGAAGCCTTCACTGGATCTCGCCGCGCTCATGCCGGATTTGTCCGAGAAACAACGAATGTTAGACGTCGTTGTCCTCCACCGGCTCATTTTCGAAAAATGCCTCGGCATCACCGAAGACGCGGTGAAGAAAGAAAGCTATCTCACCTACATGAGAGACCGAGACGCCGCCGTGAATGCCGTTCGAGAGGGTAAAGCCCAGGCGGCCTTTCTTCTCAATCCGACGCGCCTGGAACAGATGCGCGACGTCGCCTATGAAGGCAACGTCATGCCCCAAAAATCGACGGATTTTTATCCAAAGGTGTTATCGGGGTTGACGATGTATTCATTGGAGTGAGGGCTGAGCATGTCCCACAAGTTCCGTGCTGAACACGGGGCATTGAAAACAACTGAAGGGAAAGCCGAAGTCCCCTCCTTGGACAAGGAGGGGTGGCTGCGCCCATTAAGAAAATGCCGCGAAGCCTCCTTACCGGGCGCAGACGGGGTGGTTGGTTCAAGCCACCGATTATCGGAAGTTGAACCACCCCGGCCCCGCCTCCAAAGGAACGGGACCATTTACTTGATGGCGCGGCGTCCCCTCCTTTGCCAAGGAGGGGACTTCGCCTTTCCCGCCGGTTGTCCCAGACGCCCGTGTCCAGCGGACGACTTATGGGTAATGATCAGCCTTTGCAAGGAGGGAATACGTTCATACGTTCTTGTTCAACATTCGTTCCACACCCCCGTATCCAGCACGAACTTGTCAGGCATTTCGCAGGTTTCCCATTTTCTCGGCAGATTTCGTCATCGCGCTAAGAAGGTTATCGCGGCGATGATAGAGGCCCTTAATCTGCCGCGGTTTTCGCTTCGCCACGGCGTAGGCAGTCAATAGTGGCAAGGCGACGGTGGAATCCAGATAGCAGACAACGGCATCGGGCAATCGATCGGGATCGACCTTGCCCCATGTAACAGCTTCGGCGGGAGTGGCGCCGGACAAGCCTCCCGTATCCGCGCGGGCGTCGGTGAATTGCAGGTAGTAGTCATGACCTTTTTCATCCAGTCCGAGCACTTCCTGAATTTGCGGCTCCGTCTGAAGCACAAAATTTTTGGGCGAGCCGCCTCCAATGATGAGAATCGCGCTCTTCTGGCCGCTCTTCTTCGCGCCATAGACGATCGCTGCAGTTTCGTTGACGTCGGCGTTCACGTCGAACTGGAGCTTATTACCCTTCAGAGCCTTCGCCGCGACATTCATGCCGATCGAGCTGTCGCCCGGCGATGACGTATAAATGGGAACTCCCAACTCATGCGCCGCGCCCAGAAGCGATTTGTCCGTCAATCCCAAAACACGGCTGCGCTCGAGCACGTACTTGCCGGCGAGGTAATGAAACTCCGCCGTGCTCATCGTGTGCTGAAACTCTGCGCCTGCGATGATGTCACGGAAGAACGCATCAGTCTTCAACAGGACGTCATAGTGGAAAAAGATGTCGTAGATGCGAACGACGCCCTCTTCGCGCAGGACGCGATCATCGAGATTATGCAAGCCGCGGCGCATCTCCAGGCCAATTCCAAAATGAGTGTCGTGGTAAAGATTGGCTCCTGTAGAGACAATCCAATCGACAAACCCGGCGCGCATCAAGGGAATGATTGCGGCCATCCCCAGCCCGGCAGGCGTCATCGCTCCCGACACGCTCATCCCCACCGTTACGTCGTCCGCCAACATACGCTCGCTGAAGAGGTGGCACGCTTCCCTGAAACGCGCAGCGTTATACGCGTTGAATGTTTTGTCGATCAGGTCAACGATGGAAATGTTCGCATCGATGGGGGGCGGTTCAATTCGCTGTCCGTGCAAGAAACGATTTTGGTTGCTCATCGGGAAAATATTCTACCTTATGGAAGTCCCCGAACACCGGTCATCTGCTTGAAGTCACAACCGAACAAGAAGAGTCCGGGAACTTTTGGCGTTTGGAGACCACAGGCGGCGGGAGATTCTTTTGCCGCTCCGCGCGGCTGGGGACAAGGGCGGCAGTTCTTGATCGAATTAGCCCGTGTTCAGGTTATCGATTCCGCGCATTCGCAGCGGGCTCTTCCCCGAGGGATTCCTCAAGGTTGCCGGTCGTACCAAGATGACCCCAAAGCTTCGTGTAGATCATCTTCAAGCTCTCTCGACCGACCACTTTCATTGCGATTTGATTGGCGAGAGCTTCGGTCTGAAGGTAAGGATGGTGCGAGAAGATCCAGACATGGCCGAGTTCGTGCGCTATTCCAGCTCTCAGCTCTTGATGATTGAGGCCATTTAAGAATTCCTGATCGAAGCACAGAATAAAATCGCCGCCGTCAGGGCCTCCGTCAATGGGCTCCACTGAAATCATTCGCTCATTTGTTGGGGCAATTCGGACATGGACGTGTTGCGGCATCTGGAGCTTCTCTCGAAATTCATCAACGATGTCGCTGATCTTCTTCAGCTTGCGATCCGCAGTAGATTTTTGTTTGGCCAGCGAAGCACCGGACAAAAACAGGAGTACTAGCGGGAGGAAGAGCCAGACCATCGAAAGGGGTAATCTTGACTCTTTTCGATTGACCTTCCTGAGCCTGGGCCGAGGCCAATACTGCGCCGGTTTCGAATGCATTTGAATTCGAGCGTCCTTATCTCAAATGGGCAGGCGTTTATACCATACTGACGCCCATTTTCAAAAAAGTCTTGAGTGCCATGGAGGCGGTTCAGGCGGGGTATTGTCTGGAAGTTTTCCAGTGTTCTTCCAGTTCTGGTTCCTGTTTCCCCGGCACTGCCTTAATTTCTTTCGGAGTTTAAGCCACTGATTCTAATCGGAGCTAAGGCCAAAAGGCTTCATTTGGCAGAGTCCATGCGTGAGGCAATGTGCTTCGTCAATTAAGATTAACTGGAGGTAAAGTAATGAAGAAGCTTCTCACAGTAACAGCAATTAGCGTCGCGGTAATGGTGATGCTCGCCCTGCCGGTCGCCTATGGTCAGGACAGGGCTCCTCAGGGGGAAAAAGTCTTCGAGGGCCAGCTCACCAGAGTCGATACGGCCGCCAAGTCCATCACTGTAAAGGGAACTGGTGATTTGGAAATGAAATTCACCTACACGGAGCAGACCCAAGTGCTCGGTCAGGAAAAGACCGTTCAAGGACTGGCTGGAAAGGTAGGCACAGAGCTACGAGTGACCTATCGAGATGCCGCAGGGAACCATACCGCGACAAAGATCGAAATGATCGAGAATCGCTAATCCGCCTTAACTCCTCTTTATCCCCACGGCTCTGTGCTTACGCGCTCTCCCCCCAGATCGCCGGCACAGGGCCACCATTCGGATGAGAATTGGGAATCGAGCTATGGGAAATTTCTCATAGCTCCATTAGCTTCCATTCCCAATTCTCTCTTTTTTTATCCGAGATTCGGGGACAGGTCACTAATTTCTGAAGCACAAGAGATTAGTGACCTGTCCCGAATTTCCCCGTGCGTCGCGCGCGACTCGGGTCAATACAGCAGGTATAATTATGTGCATGGACGAAGCACAACACATTGAATCGCTACAGGAAGCGCTACTGCAGGACAAACTCGACGGGTGGTTGTTTTACAGTTTTCGGGGAAGCGATCCCATCGCCGAAAATATTCTCAGGCTGGATCACGCAAAATTTACGACGCGGCGGTGGTTCTACTTTGTTCCAGCGAAGGGGACGCCTCAGAAAATTGTTCACGCGATCGAGACGGGAACTCTCGATAGCCTGCCGGGAAACAAGCAAATTTACCTGCCATGGCAGCAGCTTCACGAGCATCTACGTAATGTGCTCTCCGGCGTGCGGAAAATCGCGATGCAGTACTCGCCGATGAATGCCATTCCATACATCTCACGTGTCGATGCGGGGACCGTCGAACTCGTACGGAGTTTCGGAATCGAAGTCGTTTCGTCGGCGGACCTGGTCCAAACGTTCGAGGCGGTTTGGAGCGATGAGCAGCTCGAAACGCATTTGTATGCGGCGAAGCACATGCGTGAAATCGTCGATGTGACTGCAGCTGAGGTCGGGCGGCGCGTTCGCGGCAACGTTCCGGTGACGGAGCTTGATATTCAGGACTTCATCTTGAAAGAGTTTGACCGGCGGGATCTCACGGCGGGACATCCACCGATCGTGGCCATCAATGCGCATAGCGCCGACCCGCACTACGCGCCCAATGCAGATGACAACTTGCCAATGAGGAAAGGCGATTTTCTGCTCGTGGATATGTGGTCCAAGCGCCGCTTGCCCCACGCGGTCTATGACGACATCACCTGGACGTTCTTCATTGGCGGGGCGGTTCCTGAAGAGTATCAGAAAATTTTCAATGTTGTGCGCGAAGGGCGCGATGCCGCGATCAAAGCGGCCCAGCAACGGTATCCGGCCGGCGAGGTGCTCTACGGCTGGCAAATTGACGACGTGGCAAGACAATCCATCACCAAAGCCGGCTACGGCCAGTATTTTATCCACCGAACCGGACACTCGATTCATGAAGAAGTTCACGGCAACGGCGCTAACATCGACAATCTCGAAACGCAGGACAGCCGCCGGCTCATGGCTCGCACCTGCTTCTCGATCGAACCCGGTGTCTATCTGAAAGGGACCTTCGGTGTCCGCAGTGAGGTGGATATGTATCTGTCGGAGAAAGAAGCCATCGTCACCGGACAGCCGGTACAAACGCACGTAATACCGATCTTGAACTGACAAAGGAGAGGCGAAGAATGCGATTACTTATCATCGCCAGTGTACTTGTTTTGACCATCACCGTGCCTCTGGGCGCGATTGATGACAAGATTGCCGACCGGCTTTGGGAATCTTCAAAAGTATTGGATGAATTGGTCAACGCTCCGGATGCCGACATTCCAAAGGACCTCTTGAAGAAGGCGGATTGCGTTGCCGTGATTCCCGGGCTTAAGAAAGCCGCGTTCGGTTTTGGTGGGCAGCTTGGGCGTGGAGCCGTCTCGTGCAAGAAGGATCAGGGCAAGGGCGCATTTGGACCACCCGTAATGATTTCGATAAAAGGCGGTAGTTTCGGATTTCAGTTGGGTGCCCAAGAGATCGACGTCGTCATGCTATTCATGACTCCGGACAGCATGAAGTACCTTATGCGGGACAAAGTCACATTAGGTGTGGATGCGTCCGCCGCCGGAGGACCCAAAGGAAGGGCCGCATCGGCAGAAACCAACGCAACCATGCGATCGGAAATCCTCAGCTACGCGCGAAGCCGCGGTCTCTTTGCGGGAATTTCTTTAAAGGGCGCTGTGCTGAGCCCCGACAAGGACGCCAACCAGAATCTCTACAACCGGGAGATCGAAGCCAGGGACCTGTTGGAGAAAGGAGACCTCGCGGTTCCGGAACCCGCCCGGAAATTCGTGGAGACGGTCTCGCGGACCAGTTCGGGGAATTAGGGTCAGGGATCAGGGGTCAAGGATCAGCCCAGGGCGCGTGACCCTGACCCCTGCCCCCTACTCAGACAGAATCTCCGCCAGCCGTTGCGCAAAAGCGGACCGGGCCATCACTTCATTCGCTCCGGCTTCTTCTGCCTTCCGCTTAAGGTCCACCTGCACGTGAGAAAGATACGCCACAACTGGTGCCGAGTGCGTGGTCTTGAGCTTGCGAATCTCCTCAACCGGATTGAAGGTGGCGGCATTCAGGTCCACACAAATGCGGCCGACATCCGCAGGGACGCTTTCAGCGGTGCGGGAGAACACAATTTCGGAACCAAGCAGTTTAGCCGTCGCCGAAATCTTTGAAGAGAAGAACAGGTCATCGACAAGGACAGCGATTTTCATATCTATATAATAGAGGTTTACATGCTCACCGAATATTACCAGGCTGCACGACAGGCTGCGGTTCTTGCCGAAAAAGACTGGTTTGGGATTCTGAAGCTCACCGGCAACGAGCGCGCATCCTGGCTGCAGGGCATGGTTACCAACGATGTCCAGAAGCTCACGCCGGGTACCGGTTGTTATGCGGCGCACCTGACGCCCCAGGGGAAGATCGTGGCGCATATGCACATACTGGCCGACGACGATACTCTCTGGATTTCGCTCGAACGCGCCACCATTTCCAGGTTGCGTGACGCGTTCGACAAACTGCTGATCATGGAAGACGTGCAGATTACGGATGCGTCCGGCAAGTACGACATTCTAGCTGTGCTCGGGCCAAAAGCGCGACCGGTTCTTGAGTCTTGGCTCGGAGAGCCGCTGAATCTCAATGGTCTCTACCGGCATCAAAAGTTTGAAGACTCCCGTGTCATGGAGTCGGATCTCGGATACGACCTGTGGGTTCCTCGTGAGCAGGTCGACAAGATACTGCGAGCTTTAGCCGCGAGCGGCGCGACAGCGATCGATCGGGGCGCCTGGGATGTCTTGCGAACCGAGGCCGGTATCCCGGTTTACGGCATTGACATTGACGAGACCACAACGATGCCGGAGATCGGTGAGCAGGGGATCAGCTACGAGAAAGGGTGTTACATCGGTCAGGAAGTTGTGGCAAAGGTGAAGTACATCGGGCACGTCAACCGGCGGTTTGTGGGTCTGACGCTTGAAGGAAACGAATTACCGAAGCTGAAAAGCCCGATCCGCAAAGGCGGTAAAGAAGTGGGGTATATTACGACGTGCTTATTGTCGCCAGGTCTGAGTCGGCCGATCGCGCTGGGTTTTGTGAGCCGGGCGGCGTATGTCCCGGGTACGGAAGTAGAAGTCGTCAGCGAGGGAAAGGCACTCGCGGCGACCATTGTGGACTTACCGTTCAAGATCTGAACGCGGGCTAAAGCCCGCGACTACGGGCTTGCCTGAATGTGCTGGCCTAAATGTAGTCGCGGGCTTCAGCCCGCGTTCCCATTCCGCGGTTTGAACAGCGACACTCTCGACAATTCCAGGAACAGCTTCCTCTCGGCATCCGTGAGTTCCTTCGGCACCACGATCTTCAGCCGAACGAAGTGATCGCCGCGGCCGCCTCCGCGCAGGTTCAAGCCCTGACCTCGAAGGCGAAG
>WNGK01000052.1_pt1 | contig 100619 bp, 83 predicted proteins | sample 5400601 | NCBI WGS metagenome assembly WNGK01 (sample SAMN13153376, study PRJNA577476) | soil metagenome | isolation source: 60 cm soil or saprolite under Garry oak tree replicate 1 | place: USA:California | collected 2016-06-15 | reverse complement strand
GAATGGCGGCAGTGACCGGTTGATCGACGCGATCATCACTTGGGGTGATCTCAATGCAATCCGAAATCGTATTCGCGAGCATCACTCCGCCGGCGCCGACCACGTTTGCGTTCAAGTGCTCACCGCCGACCCCCACGCGCTGCCGCTCCGCCAATGGCGTGAGCTAGCTTCCGCTGTGCTTTAAAACAACGTACGGTTCGAGCCCAACTGATCGCGCCAGCTGCCAATGCTCGAGAAGGCGTCTCGTCAGACATCGACTCCAATGGCTGCTTTTGCGAGTACACGAAAGCACGCGTCGAAAAAGATGCCGATTAGCAATTCGCCATGGACAGGCCGCATCCTTTGAACTTGACTTGGTCCTGGAGCCGCGTAAGATTCGTTCCAAGTGGGACGGGACAGGGCAATTCGCGCTGGTATTAGGGTTAATCGTTCGCAAGAGAGGAGCTTTCCAATGCCAAACTTCGCCAGATCGATCCTTGTCGTGGGAATGCTGGTTTTCTCGCCATGGGTGCTAGCCCAGGGCGATCTTGGCTCCATTAGCGGCATGGTTTCCGACTCAAACCATGCAGTCGTTCCCGGCGCTCCGATTCAGGTGAAAAGCGTGCAGACCGGGGCCACCTACAAGGCGACGAGTTCGTCGACAGGCAACTACACGCTTGGGCCATTGCCGGCGGGAACCTATGACCTGTTCATCGTGATGCCGGGTTTCATCACTTATCGGAAACCGGGCATCGTAATCCAGGGGGGACAAAAACTGCGCCTTGACATTCCGCTCGCGGAAGCCCAGCTGAATACCTTGGGCGATGGACGTGAATTTTATACGGACATCCGCGGCGTGCATTCGGTGCCGTCCGGCCCAGCGCCCCGCACCCCAGACGGCAAACCAGACTTTACGGGAGTTTGGCATGCCGTGAGGGATGCCGATCCGGACGCGGAGATCTCCGCGGAGAAGCCTCCCGCGTTGCCTTGGGCAGCAGCTATTGCCAAAGAGCGGACAGAGGGTAATGGCAAGGATTCGCCGGGGGTGCGTTGCCTGCCCAACAACGTGCAACCCATGTCGGCCACGTGGGTGAACAAGTTGGTGCAGACCCCTGTGCTGCTGCTGATTTTCAGCGAGGGTAACACCCCTCCCTTCCGCCAGATTTTTTTGGACCGGGGTCATCCTGCAGACCTGGACCCGACATGGCTCGGTCACTCCACCGGCAAGTGGGAGGGCGACACGCTGGTTGTGGATACGTTCGGTTTTAATGATAAGGCTTGGATTGCGCCGGGCAACTTCCCCCACACCGAAAAGCTGCGTATGATCACACGGATCCGCCGGCCGGACTTAGGACATCTGGAATTGGAAATTACCTACGAAGATCCGGGAACGTTTACGAAGCCCTGGAAAGTCAGGCAAGTGGCCGATCTCGCCCCGGGCGAGGAGATTTGGGAATACATTTGTAACGAGAACAACCAGGATGCGGAACATATGGTCGGTAAGTAGCCAGGTTCTTTTGGAAAAAAGCCATACTCAACAATTCCCGCAGTTAACTGGAACGTGGAGGTCAACGATGAGAAGAGTTGCGATGGGTTTCTTGCTCGCCGGCTTGGGTCTGAGCGCGTTCGCGTGGTCGGCGTTTGCGCACCATGCCTTTGCGGGACAGTATGACAAGGACAATCCGATACAGCTCACCGGAATCGTCACGAAGATAGAGTGGATGAACCCTCATGCCCGTTTCTATATAGACGTGAAGGATGAAAGCGGCAACGTGACGAATTGGAATATCGAACTCGGCCCTCCGTTGATTCTGCGGCGGGCAGGGTGGAAGCAGGATTCCTTGAAAGTGGGCGATCAGGTCACGGTCGCCGGCTATCGCGCCAAGGATGGATCGAAAATGGCAAATGGCACGAAAGTGACGCTGCCTGATGGCCGGCAAGTGTTTGTCGGATCCACCGCGGACGGAGGTCCAAGACCGTAACCGGAGTCTCTCCGATTTGAGGTGCTCCCACTTCAGAAGCAAAAGCGGAGAGGGGGGGATTCGTTTCGTCTCCCGGATAATAAGGTGTGCAAGTTACAGATTCAACGTTGCCAACGTTCCCAAGATTGCCACAGTTGCCAGGGCGCATTGCCCTAAAAGACCCTGGAGATCCCGTTGACTTAATGGCGGTCTACGGGTTTAGGGCCTAAGCATTCCGCTTTCTCCTTGCGACAACGCGAACCTCGGATACGCGTTTCGTTAATACCGGAATTAACTCCGAGCCATCATTCTTCAGGCTGAATAAAGTCAGATGGAGGATCGATGGCAGTTCAACAGAGCGGTTCAGCGGCACATACGAAGGATGCTCGAACGAGACGATCTTGGTCGAAGGAGAAGCTTCGGCAGATCGTCGAAGAGACGTTGAAACCGGGAGCGTCGGTTGCACTCGTAGCGCGCGGCCACGATGTGAATGCGAACCAGGTATTTCAAATGACTGATTGGCCTGTACCGCACGATGCAAATTGGTACAACTAAAATGAAGTTCAGACTTGCGAAGAGTTCTCGGACCCGGTACGGTTTTCTTATCTCCCACAAAGACCAGAAACCAAGGGGGCATCAGCACAATGATTGAAGCTTTCAATGCGACGATCGATAGAGTGTTGTACAAATATGGCTCCGGGGCCGCAGCGAAGGACCCGTTTTCGGCAGTGGTTGTTTTTATCGCTCTGGTTGTTCCTTGTCGCACGAGCCTTCTTGCTTCTCATTTCGTAAGAGAAGCCCGTCTCGCCAGCGAATAATCGATGGCGTGTTCCGGATACAAAGCCAACGAAAGCCCGAAGAGTTTTGGTTGGATAAGACTGTCACGAATCGCATTACAGAATGTCGCTAAAACTCGCATAGGGAAGTCGGAAGCGATGCTTCGTTTCCCATTCCTTCTTGAACGCATCCGCATGCGCCACTTCGAGGAGATTGTATCGAATCATACCGACGACAATTGTCTCAGTAGTTTCGATGTGGATCTGGGGATAGATGCGGGCGATGTGTTTAATGGCCGCCCGATCGTCGATCGCAATGCTGCAGCCACGAATGACAGCGGCGGCTATCGCAGCGCATTCACCCGCTCCGAAACGCTTCTCGATCGAAAGGGCAGCGAAGATTTCTAGCTCTTCTGGCGTGTTTACGCTCCGCTGAGCGATCGCGCCTTTCGAAAGAGCTGCATCAAGCCGTGAGACTTGCTCGGGATAGTAGTCGGTAACTTCCTCTCTGACGTGATCGGTTACCACGAATTCGAAATCAGGATGCCTGACAAGAAGGTCAATCTGATCAATAGCCAGGAAATTTATCAGGACCGATGTGTCGGTTATAAGGCATTTTCTTGTTCCAGACATCCGCGAGAAAACCCTACGAGATCCACTTTACACAGCACCTTGCGCAAGACTTAACAATTCTTTACCGGGAATGTCTAACTTTTTGCTGAGTTCCAATAGTTTTCCCCGCGATATCTCCTCTCTGCGAAATGCCTCGATCGCAAGATAAACGATATGACTCACCAACTGACGGTTCTCAGCCTCATCATCGCCCTCCTCATCGGGAGAGTCTATTGCTTGGCGGAACTTGAGCATTTTTAGATATCGATTTCCCAGCTCGACTTGTGCCGACAACGATTCACGTTCCGTCGAGTTGATAATATTCAGCGCATGTAGGCGATAAACCGTTGCTTGATAGCTGACGCCAAAATACCGCGCGACTGATGCCACATCTTGGTAACCGATGGTTTGCGACCCAGGAACATTTCGGACGCTTGCTTCGACACCAGTTTCTCCCAAATCGTAGAGAAGATGAGTTTGCCGGCTGGGTAATCCCTTATCCAACGAAGCGAGAAATGAACGTATCCCAGCCTCGGGCATAAGAAAGGCAGCGGCGAACGCGTTTGCCCGTGCCTCTGAGTGATCTTTCACGTTTTCCGTCTTGCTGACGATGGCAGTTCGATTCCTGTCCAAAAGAGCATGGGCGTACTCGTGAGCGTAGGAGAACCGCTTCCGCGGTCGAGCGTGATCACAATTGACGAGAATCGCCATGCCAATCGACGAGTGACGGAGAAAGAGTCCCGACATGTCGTCCGGCAGTTCGACGCTGGCAACCCAAAGACCTTGATTCGACAATAGGTCCGGGAGCCCATGAATCGGCGCCTCTCCAAGGCCAAGTCGCTTTCGCTCTTCTGCAGCGACCGTGGTTCCCTCCCGAACCGCTTCCATTAAATTTTTCGGGTCTGCCACGTGGTAGAAAGGAGGCCCACTTCGGGTCTTCTTTCCAAGAACATCTTCGAGCATCGCCCCTTCCTGACAGAGCTCGACACAACGATCGACCTGGCGCTGAACCTCAGAATGGCCCTTGAATTCATCCGTCAGGCGGTGAAGAGCCAAAATTGGTGACTCTTCCGACGAAGGTTCCGACAGAAGTTCTTCTGAAAAGAATTCGGCAATTGGACGTCCGTACAACTCCGCCAAATGAGCCAATTCAAGCGTCGAAATAGATCTATTTCCGGCCTCGATATGCACAACGGCAGTCCGCGGGATGCCGAGAGCCTCTGCGACGGCCTCTTGAGTCAGCCCACGGTCTTCACGCGCTTTTTTCAGGTTCTTGCCCAGCGTCACGAGATTGATAGGCATGATGCGCTCCTATGAATGTTGCTCTAGAAGTTCTGCGTCAATCAGTAGTTGCTGACGGCACTCTTTCGCAACAACGGTCCATGTCTTCTCTTCTCAGACATTTAAACACAATCTATCCATATTCATCCTATCCTGTTTTGGCTCGAACATCAATGTCATTACTTGACATAAGTGTTCGATTCTGTGCTACCCTTGAGTCTTGGAGGCTGAAATGGCTTTCGAAGGGGCCGTTATCAAAGAACAAAACGTCACATTCGCTGTCGTAGTCGTTAAGTCCCATGTGACAGAAATCAGCACGCAAGCAAACGACATGATCAAGTCGTTCACGCCTGTGTTCCCCGGCATTCCAGTTGTTCTGATGAGCCAAGACGGATTTGGTCGACCGCAATTCTACGGCCGCCGGGACATCGTAAATTTTCTCGCCCACGTACCGCTCCAAGCGATTCCGTGGCGGAAATATCGTTTGAATTAAGAAAGTAAACCCAACATGGCAACAAATCCCCCCAAAGACGATAACCATCGAAATGGCGCCGTTCGTGACCGTTCTCAGGTCCATAATCCTCGAAACGATCGATGGGTAAAACGTGACGGCGATACGGTCGTTTCATGGACCAAAAGGCAGACCAGAAACCGTTCAAAGGCGTCCGAAAGGAAAAATAGCTGGGACTGTCAGGAGCACAAACGTTGTTTGAAGAATTTCTTAGAGATCTACGAAGGCTGGAAGGTGGCGTGAAAATTCCAGCCGAGATCCCTGTTGATGATGACGGCTATTTTGATCGGCAGTGTCCTGACGAGCAATGTCATGCATTATTTAAAATTCTCTTCGCCGATTGGAAAGACAAGATCTCCGACGCAGAAGTCTATTGCCCAATCTGCCGTCGTGTAGCATCGGCCACCGAATGGAATACGGCGGAGCAATCCAAGTACATCGAAAAAGTCGCACTTGCCTATATGAAAGGCAGAATTGATCGCGTACTCGAAGCCGACGCTCGAAGGTTTAACGCCAGCCAATCTCCGCAGGGGTTTTTCTCGCTGAGTCTCAGTTATAGACCCGGTGCACGCCCGGTTCTCGTACCGCCGGCCGCAGCCGAGGTGATGCGCCAAAACCATGAATGCGATTCTTGTCACTGCCATTACGCATCCATCGGTGCCGCATTCTTTTGCCCCTGTTGTGGTACAAACTCGGCGGAAAAAACCTTTCGGGCCTACTTGGACGCAGCAGAAAAAACGATACGGTCAATCCCTCTCATTCGAGAATCCCTCACGCTAAACGCTGAAAAGGACGCCGCTCAAGATACCTGCCGTCTCGTTCTTGAGAACACGCAATTGAGCCTCATTGGAGCGCTTCAGCATTACGTCGAATCGCTTTATTCACGGTTGCCGTCGCCGCCGCCCGCAAGACGAAATGTCTTCCTAAATCTTAAAGAATCGTCCCTTCTTTGGAAGACCGCTATTGGCCGTGATTATAAAGACTTGATCGGGCCAAGCGATTACGCAGAACTCAACAGATTCTTTCAACAGCGACATCTCATCGCCCACAAAAACGGGTTCGTTGATGAAGACTACATCCGAAAGTCGGGCGACACGACCTATGCAGTCAGTCAACGACTCGTCATCAGCGAGGTTTCAATGGTACGACTTCTCCAGCTCATCCGAGAGCTTGCAGAAAAGCTGGCTCGGGAGATTCACTCGTAAGAGCGAGAGACTCGTTGAGATATGACCGACAATCTACAACGCCTCAACAACGCACCCGCAATGGGCGAAAGGCGAGCACGCTGGGGTTTAGGTTATCAGGACAAAGTCGCCACGGCTCGCATCCTCGACATTCTTCGAGAGGAACTTCGCACCGGCTTAGAAAATTTCCGCGGCGTGCGGCTTGCCGACCTTGAGGCCGGTCAGGTCGATGACTTTGTTATCGTGTGGAATACCGAGGTTCAAGGAAGCTCCATCAAATGGAGTCGGGACGCGGCTCCGATTAACTGGGGAGAACTGATCGGCACAGATGGACTCCTGAAGCAATTAGCGGAAGGGGCTGCGCGCCTTTTGCAAGCCCACCCTGGAAAAACAGTCTCTGTCCGGCTCCAATCGAATCGACCGGCTTCGACTGAGAAACATCCAGCACAGCTCATTAAGGCTTTCAGTGTCACTGAGTTTTTGCGGGACTATTGGTCCGATGGACCTCGCGCTGGCGATTCTCCCGATGTCGAAGATTCCTGGGCAAAAATCGGCCAACATGTAGGACGTCAGGGGAACGAACTGTCAGAGTTCGTCAAGCGTTGTGAGGTTATTCTCGGTTTTCCGGAACCGCCGATAGCCGGTCCCGATACCGACGACTTTCGACAATATCGAAAACAGTTCGACGAACTTCACAAAGCAATTGCCACGTGGATAACGAACAATCCCAATCTCGATTTCATCGATCGCCAACTTCTGCTGCACGCTATTGGGTTCCACGCGCATCGCTCCGGTCTCGTCCAGCGGTTTCCGCCACCTCGAATACCGTATGAAAGAAATGGCACGTCATCAGAACAACTAACGGAGCTCATCGAAAGCACTCCAGGTGGATACCTCGCCCTTACGGGCCCTGCGGGCGTTGGCAAATCTACGTTAGTGCAGGACGTGTTATCCGCTTGTCCATTCTTCGTTCCCTATTACGCGTATTTACCGGATGGTGAGGGCAATCCACGCGATCGAGGTGAGGCGCTGACGTTTTTTCAAGATGCAGTCACTCGCCTCGATAGGTTCTTTCCACATCGTTACAGTATAGGCATCGCCGATGTTGCGCATGGTCGCTCTGCACTCAGAGAGCACATGAAGAACGCAAATGACCGGTTTCTCCTTGACGGCAAAAAAACGATTCTCCTCATCGATGGGCTCGATCATGTCGCGCGAGAAATCGGTCTTGAAAGACCGATTCTCCAAGAATTTCCCCGCCCCGAGGAAATACCAGACGGATTCCTGATCATCCTCAGTTCGCAGCCACAAGCACTTGAACCCGGAGTTATAGAACGTCACGTCGCGGAAGCCGTCAAGCAAGGCTCTGACCGACGACTCGACGTAGAAGGACTGACGCGAGAAGAAGTCCACGGAATTGTCAGCAAATCAAAAAAGCCAACGGATGCTGACAACAGGAATGCACTGGCCGAAGCGTGCCAGGGAAACCCTCTTATATTGACCTATCTTCTTAACGGATTTGACGCCAAAAAGGACACGACCGTCGCCGAAGCGATTACGGCCGCCGGCAATTACACAGGTGATATCGACCAATATTATCGCTCTGCGCTAAGCGTTCCGCTTACAGATCTAGAAAACAAATACCTTCTTGCGCTCCTCTGTCGGGCTGTACCGATTATTCCAACCCGTTGGCTTCAAGATTGGCCGGAACGCACACGCCTCGAACGGCTTTATACACAGATAATCGCGCCATTCATCAGAGAAGATAATGGGCAGCTTTATTTCATCCATAACAGCCTCGTCGCTTTTCTCAAGGAAGAGACAAGATCGAAATTGCCTGGTGCTGATTTCGAAAAAGACGAACGCGACTATCACTGGACTCTGGCTGACCGTTGCGGAAACTCCTCGTGCGCTGAGCCGCTCGGCCGGGCCAAAGTCCTGCATCTGGCCCGTGCTAAAAGAGACAAAGAGCTTTTGGCACTTCTTTCATCATCATGGCTTCGCGAAGCCATTTCCGCTTTCTTGCCCTACGCAGAAATACGATCCCTCATTCTCCTAGGATTGGGAGCGGCTTGGAAATGCCAGGAGTTTGGCGAAGTTGTTCGTTTGATTCTCCTCAATTTCGAGCTTGCCGAACGAATCGGTCGTATCGAACCAGAAGACCTCGCAAAGGCGTTACTTGAACTTGACCAGCCAGATGTTGCAGTAAGCCAGATTCGTTCCGGCGGACGAGTTCTGGTAGAAGACAAAATTGCCCTACGCTTCGCTGCCCGTTTGTGGGACTACGGCGCTCAGCACGGTCGGCGAGATCTGCAGGAGACCGCAAGAACAATCCATCTACAGGCGAAGCCTATCGGCTTCATCTTTGGAAACGAGCCGATTGATACGCATCGCCACCATGACTTCGCTGACACCCTCCATGCGTGGGCGGCTGCGGCACCGCTCTTCGAAGACCCGCCGCAAATTATCGATCAGATTGCACGCCTTCAATTTGTCAAACCGGAGCGCCCTGTAAACGCCATCGTTCCATCGGGAGTCAAGGCCGGTTTACTTTATGAGGCCTTTTACACCGCCCTTGATTGGAACGGCGACGCGTACAAACCATTTCTTGATGAATTGAGGAACTTACCGGAGCCGTATTGGCTCTTTCATGCGCTCCTCTTGCTCTACCGGAAGAATCCAGGCCTCCTTGCTGAACTGGAAGCTTTGCATGGTACGTTGGAACCAGACCCCGATTTTGACATCACATTTGCTACTGTCCTTGTCGACCATGGACATACCGATAAAGCACGTCAACTCGTCTCTCGTCTCGCCCATGTTCGCTGCGACACCATAAGCAATGAGCACAGCCTTGGCTTAAACGATATCTCCTACACCGCCCGGCTTAGTTACTTACGCGCGCTATTGGGAATTCAAGACGACCAGCGGAAAGTAGAGGATGAACGTGATGAAGCCGTCGCCCGAATCGAGGTCACCGCCAGGCGACTCGGCACACTCTTAGCACAGCTTAAGAGCGGAAAGCCCATAGAGAACCTTCGGGACACTTTTCGCGAAATTCTCCTCTTTCACAACAGACCGGTGGCATTTGCGAATTACGATCGGCGAAACGATTATCTTCTCGGCGTTTCGAAAACGGATATTTATAACCCGCTCATCGGATTGGCTCGTCGCATCGGCGCGGCTGGCATGGAATCCCTTCGGGATACCTTCTTAGAGCTGCTCGATTCGCCTGCAAAAACACAATTTGCGCCGGTACATCGGCGGCTCTTCGCTCGCGCATTTTTTGAAGCGGGCGTGCTCAATGCAACAGAAACGGCCAGCATAGGTGTCTCATTAACAGACACCGATGATAACGATCCGATCCAACGGGAGCGCGCTTGTCTTGATATCGCAGTGTTCCTCCATTCAATTGGGCAAAAGGAATCGGTCCATAAGTGGCTTGCACAAGCGGGCACAGTCTCAGCGGGAGCGGGGAGTCACAAAGACTACCACATGGCGCAGCTTTCAGAATGGTTAACCTTGTCGCTGGACAAAGCGGACTTGGACGATCGGAATCTATCCTCGCTTAACCGCTTTGCTCAAGCGATCGAGGTGTCGGGCGGCGCCGGCGGCAGCCGAGCCACGACAAACCTTATCAAATGGATGGCCGCAGTTGATGCGCTGCGTTCGGTAAAGTTTGCAACGGAGGTAATTGATCGCGACGTTCTGAATGTCTCCGAAACGCTCGACGCGCTTTTAATAGGTTGTGCCCATGGGGGAGCCACCCCGTCACTCCTCGGTGCAACGTACTGTGAACTCCTCTCGCTCATTCATCCCCGGAGCACATCGAGCGCTGCCGTGGCCGTTCTGAAATCCTTTCCGATATCGGAACGAGTTTCTGCCGCCAAACGATTGATGACGTCTGTCCGGACAAACTCCATGCCGACGCATCGTGTGGGGATCGCGCGCGACATTCAAGACGCTCTCAGGGACAACAAGCTTGGGGAATTTGATTTCACGAAAGGCCTTAAACCTGGACATGACGACTTTTCTTGGAAAAGCGCGCTTTACAAACTGGCCTCTGGCGAAATTCTCACCACCGATCAAGTGGCCGAACGGCTCAGCAATCCCGACCAGACACAGAATTGGAACCCTAATCCTGCTGATAATGGTGAATTCGATTGGTTCAGAGCAATAAGACGGACTGCAATGAAAGATTTGGCGCATCTAAATGCGGTCCTTGCGGCTGTCCATCTGCCGGACTATCGCGATAGCGAAATGCTTGCCTGGAAATCGGGAGAATTCTTGCGATTGGGCGATCGCGAGAAGGCAAAGCAAATGGCGGAAGAGGCACTCGTCCGCGCCAACACCGGCTCTTGGTTTACCTGGCTTGACGGAGCAAAGCTCCGAGTGGCGTATGAGGCACTCAAACCATTCGATACAGACGTCCTCGAAAAAGCGAGGGAGCATTTCGGAAGAGACCTCGCTGCGGGAAAACTAAACAGCGCATACCTCCTTGACGACATTTTGAACTCTTCGAGTTTCTCGAAATCAAGTGGCCTTCCGCTGCGGCCCTGAATGCAATCGACGACTATCTTTCTGTGGTCCTGACAGCGAATCGACCATCGCGGGATTTTTCGTCTTTTACCGAGCCTGCCGAGAAACAGGGGACGGTAGACGAGGCTCTGTGCCGCTTTCTGTTTCAGCTCTTATCGTTTCCTGTGATTAATGTTGCCGTAGCTGCAAGGGTGGCACTTACCATTTATGCTGACTCGGACGGCACTGGCATCGTCCCAATCCTCAGGGGCGAGATTTCATCCAATGTCGTTCAGCTTGAATATTTGCTTGCCTGCGTACACGTCGGCTGCCGAAACGACAAATCGCAGCTCAGAATTCTTGAGCGGGAAATAACGAATCTCAATAAACATCAATCGATCGCAGTGCGCGCCATTGCCAGACGGATTTGTGAAGAACAGGGATGGGAGTGGCAGGAGATCAGAACGATGCGCACGGATGGGAAGGTCATTATCACGCCGAAGCCCACAGGCAAAACCGTTCAGGAAGCACGGATGGTCCTAGGGCGTGATGCTGAATTCGAACTGAGTGCTTACTCAAAGTTTTTTGAGTTGTTAGAAAAAGCCGGCAACGACCGAGCAGAGCTTGATTCAGAATTTGTCCGGATCTTTCACGATGTCGAAAAGAGATACCTCTGGGCTGACGAGGCGAGATTTAAGAGGTGGCTAAACCTCGTCCACGCCCGCTTTTGGCTGAGCCAGGCCGCAACGATTGGCCGAGAAGCATTCATGCGTGTTGTCGGCGACTGCGCTCTTCGAGGGCGTGCTTCTACCCAGTCTGAAGAACTCTACGACATTCTGTATCCGATTTACGATCCCGCTCTCGAAATTCGTCCACGCGTTGAGCGCCCTGCCGAACTCGTTGCTATGGACTGGGACCGGTTCGGCGAGGTCAACAAGTCTTGGCTAAGAGGGGAGGGGGCTGATAGTTGGAACGATTATCCCAGCTCCGTAAACGGACTCCAGATCATTGGCGAAAGAACACTGTTCATTAGTCCTGAGTGGGAGTGGCCACGGGAGGAACGCTATCGCGGACTACTTTTGGGTGGAAAGAGCGACGTCGATCGCGATAGCCTCGCCTCGCGTCACGAATTAACGTTCAGCACGTATCTCCAGGGAATCGGCCAGAACGAAGACCAGATTGTTATTTGGAACAGCGAAAGGCAGCTTGTCGGTCCAGCTTACCGATGGATTGCTTTCAATAGCCTCGTCGCGCGACGACTCGGCTGGCAGCCGTCCAACGCCGAGCCGTTTCAGTGGTTAAATCGTGATGGTGAGTTGATGGTGACTTCTCTTTTCTGGCGAGACGGATGGATCGATCTCGAACCGCCGCACTTCGAAGCATTGGGTAAGGGGTGGTTGGTTCTCGCCACACCTTCTGGAATGCAGGCAATACGCGATACTTGGCCGGAGGCCGAATATCATTTGTGGATTGAAAGGCACTCCCACGGCAAAGCGCCGTATACAGGAGCGTGGCATCTCAAGGCGCCATTGTTATAGCGCAGAAGAGGGAGGTCTCGTGGTGCATTACAAAGTGACGCAATCGGCATAGGACAGATCCGCGGCAATGCCGCTGCCATCGATGCGGACTGGAACTTACACGTGAACGACTTGTTTGAGGGCTTCGTTCTGACGTGCGCCCGCCCACCTTCGATATGCATTCTATAGTAATGTCGAAAATCGAGTAGTCTCGTCTGAAGATTTGCGGTAATCCAAATAAAGCCGCGGGCCAAGTCTCCGTGTCTACTTGTGGAAAAGCTGCGAGTTAATGCATGCCGTGTCAAAAAATCAAAAGATTCACGTTAGGTTTCCCGCGACGACCGACCACCCGACTGAAAAATTGTAAATGGCGAGTTTTCGTCGTCGAGAACTTCTCCAGTTGTAGGTTGTCAAAATAGTTGAAAATGTCCGCTCTGATAACAAAGGCCACCCGTGCTGCCGTGCCACAGAACGTGAAAAATCTTGCCAGGATTAACGAAAATATCCTACAGGCCTGCCAAGGTTATTGAAAAAATCCTATTTACGGCCGACACTTCCACTAAATCTTCAACGGTCGACTTCATCCGCTCACATGGAATCCCCCTCTGCCAAGCTTAGCTTGGCGCGACATTTCGTCTATCCGCCGGCTAACTGGTTGCTGTGTGATAAACTCCTTGCAATTCCGCCAAAGGAGAATTGCACCGTGAGACAAACAATTTGCAGCGTTCTGCTGGCGCTGATGCTGCTTCTCGCGACGGTTTCGCTGTGGGCGCACCACTCGCCTTCGGCGATATTCGACATGTCCAAGCGTATGGCTATGTCGGGCACGCTGACGAAGATCGACTGGGTTAATCCGCATATCGTTGTCTACATCGACAGCAAAGCTGAAGATGGAAAAGCGGAGAACTGGGTTTTTGAGAGTAACCCCCCGGCATGGTTCCGAAGAGTAGGTGTTGGCAGGGCCGATTTCGCGAAGGCGCTGGGCCAGGCTGTCAAGGTCGAAGGCGTCCGCGCCAAAGATCGCTCGCTCTATGGGTATCTGCAGAAGATCACGTTTGCTGACGGGAGTTCTTTGGAACTCGCCGATGCGTCCGAGACAGCTCGCTGAAAGGAGAGTACACGTGATGAAGCGTTTCTTTTACATTATGGTGGCCGCGTTGTTGCTTCCGGCCCTTGCTGGCGCGCAGAAGCCTTCTGCCGGCCACTCCGATTTGAGTGGGCTTTGGCAGTTCTCCATCGGTCTGCCTTCAACAGCTTTGAAAAAAGAAGTCAATGGTAAGGTCGAGATCAATCGAATCGATCAGAGCGCGCGCCGTTCCGTAAAGTCCGATGTCGCTGGTGCCTTGCCGTCTGCTCCTGCGCCTTCATACAAGCCCGAATTTCAAGAGAAGGTCAAGCACCTGGAAATGAATGAGAGCAAGCTCGATCCGGTTTTCTACTGTGACCGGCCCGGGACCCCGCGGATCGGGCCTCCCCGGAGGATTATTCAGCTTTCCAATGAGGTTGTCTTCCTTTACGAAGATATTTCCGGCGATCCATACCGGGTCATTCCAACCGATGGCCGTCCGCACCGTAAAGACGCGAACCCCTCATACTATGGTGATTCTGTTGGGCACTGGGAGGGAAACACGCTGATAGTGGAATCCACGAATTTCGTCGATAACACTTGGTTTGGGGAGGAGGGATATCTCCACTCCGATGCCATGCGCGTTACTGAACGCTTCTGGCGTGTTGGGGAAAACCTGGCGTACCAGGCAACGGTGGATGATCCAAAAGTTCTCACTGTGCCTTGGACAATGGCAGCCCGAGTCCTGAGACCATCGAACGAGCCCCTCGAAGAGTCGCCGAGATGCGTCGAAACGGATGGCCCCAAGTTGCTGAATAGCGATCATCACGGGCAGAGGTAGAAATAAAAGGGGACAGTGAGCAATTTCTGAACCCCAAGAAATTGCTCACTGTCCCCTTTTTATTTCTACCGCACCACCTTTGCGGGCGCAACAACGGGCGCAGCGGGCGCGACCGGTTTTGCAAACTTCGCGGGATCGATTGCGGCGTTCGGCTGCACGTCATCCAGGGTGTACATCGATTGACCGTCGGTCCACGTCAAGCGCCATTGGAACGGCATTTTCACTCCGGCGACTTCGCGATAATCGGAGTAATCGATTTGGGTTGGAACTTGACCAACGATCGTTTTGCTGTATCGCACCACTCTGGTTAGTAACCCGGTCTCCTTGTCAAAAAACAGTTTCACGCGGCTTCCCCCAGCCATCGCCTGAACAACCTGCACTGGGCGGTCATTGATTGTCGTGGTTGGAAAACCTGTGCGCCAGTCGGTTAGGGCTTGCTTCAGTTTGGCTGGGAAAGCGAGATCGGAATCCAGTTTGACGCCATCGAGATCCCCTCCCGGAGCGAGTTGCAGCACCGATACCGGTTTATCCGGACCCATGATCCAGGCATTGCGTCCATCGTAGGTTGTGACGCTATCCCCGTTTTGTGTGTGGGCGATGACCGTCCGCTGTCCTCTGGCGTTCGCGTACACCTCCAGGGCAACCTTCCCGTGATAGCTATCAAACCCTTCGTAGCTGCCTATCCCCACGAAGCTGGTGAGGGCTGCCAACCGCTCGGAGCCGCCGAGTGCCTGGATGTAGCGGTTGAGAATGTCATCGGCAGTTGGAGCCGAAGAAAGCCGGCGGCTGATTTCGACTTCGTTCGGATCATCGTCAGGTGGGGCGCTGTACTGCTCCAGCAAACTCGGAACGACCTTCGGGGATGGGCTGCCACGATGGCATGTATAACAGGTCACCGCTTCGCGCCCGCCAAAGAGGTCCGTATTGATCGTATTGACCACCTGGACCATCCGGCGGGCGGTTTGCTTCACAGCGGTGTCGTCGGCGTATTTTTCCCAATTTCCCAGGACCTGATCGCCGTGGCAGTTCGTGCAGTTGTAGCCTAAAGCCGCGGAGAAGAACCCCATTGTTTCCATGAACTGATTGACCGGGATTCCTTTTAACACCTGAACGTTTTTGAAGACGTCCTCCGCCGTCAGCGGTTTTTCTTGCGGTCCAGCCTGGCCGGTTCGAGGCAATAAAGCGGAGAGCGTGCACATTCCAAACGCGCACGCTCCAATTGTTAACAGCCGTTGGTTTCGTCTCAGCATGTTATGCAAGGCCCGCTAGCGTTGCAAATGATGATCAAGGTTCAACAGCCGCTGCCCGTCATCCTCTTTGCAGGGAGGAGATTCCTCGAGCGTCTCTGTCGAAGGTTTGATCACATGTGGGAAATTTGTCCACGGTTCTCTCAGGACGACCGGGTCCTCAACCGTGACCTGATAAGCGACATTATTTTCCGGCGTCAGCCACAGCCGCTCGATGACGTGCAGCTTATCGGAATGAAAGTAGCCGTCCTCGCCGAACCAGGTATCGTCGACGAAATTCGTGGTGTCGACTACGAGGGTGTCCTTCTCCCAATGTCCTATGGCATCTCCGTAATACGTGGGATTTGCCCTCAAGTTGTGCTTGCGACCATCGATAGGGATGATGCGATAGGGATCACCCGAAATGTCTTCATAAAGAAAGATCATCTCATTCGGGAGCTGGACGATTTTGCGCGGTGAGCCAACGCGCGGAACACCTGGCCTGGCGCAATAGAATACGGGATCCAACTTACTTTCATTCGCTTCGAGGTGCTTTACCTTCTCTCGAAATTCGGGTTTGTAAGATGGAACCTTGGTCCACGGCAATGCTCCGGGCACGTCATTGCTGATGCTGTGCCTTGCGCTCTGATCAACAGTTGCGCGGATGACCTTGCCGTCCACGACTTTTGTAGCGCCGATCGGGGGCAAGTCGATTCCGAATGCCCAGGTTCCGCTGAGATCCGGATGCCCATCCGGAGCGCGACGGATCTTTCCGGACGATTGCGAATATGCAAGCGTCACGGATATCAGCGCTATGGTGCTGAGCACGAGTGTTTTGGCCAGGAGATTTGCTTTCATGGCTTTCCGTCCTCTTTCTCGCTTCCCAGCGCGATCGAATTACCATTTGCGTACGTGATCTTTTGCAGATATCCATATTTCGAGCCGTCGATGGCTTTAACGACCTCGACGGTAACCGTCTGGCCAATGGCCTCCGCGAAATCCGTCCGTGTTACGCCAACCTTGGTAAACCATCTCGGCGGATTGCTTTCGAACTTCCAGTTCTCGACCTTCCCGTCATCACCCTTGACGTCCATATAAACGACGATATGAGGATTGATCCAGTCCACCTTGGTAATGGATCCTTTGAGTGGGACCCTCGTTTTCATATCGAAAATCGCCGAAGGTGAATGGTGCGCAAAGAGCAATCCGGGCAGGAGCAGAACAACGGCAAGCGACGCCGACAGTATTCGATTGGTCATGCAGCCCTCCAAAAGTGGGTTCAGTTTACTACAATAACGCCGGCTAAAGGGGTAAGGGGGCGCACACCTTTACCCTCTTACTTCTCGGACAGGCGCAGAAAATCCTTTTCGTTTTCGCAGACCGGATCCAGCAGGTCGGTGTCGGGCAATAGCTCCCATTCCATTCGTGTCGTCCAGGGATTTTTAAAAGCCTTCGGATCGTCGACCGTGACCTGCACGTCCATGTGGCCGAAATCCCTGCGGCGGAGACGCTCGATGAAATCGGTCTCATGAACGGTGGGGCCATTTCAAGAATTGTGCCAAGAAATTTCACTAATTTTGACAACCTACACACCAGTGGCAGCAAGAACCTTATACAAATACTTCGAATTTAGTTTGACAGATTTTCCGTCGAAAAAGCCTCATTCCCTTTATGGGGTTTTTCAGCTTATGGGTTTTTCAGCGGGCCTCATCTGGGGATCGAGAAACGGCCGCCCCGCCGAGGACTGCTCGAGCGGAAAACAGGCCCAAGGTTGGAAATGCACCGAACCTAACGTACGTATTGCCCTGGAGAACTCTGAATAATCTGTATGTTACACAAAATAAAGGAGCGGAGAGGGGGGGATTCGAACCCCCTGATGCTCACGCTAGATCGATAACTTAGCACGAAAATGTGACCAAATTTTGGTCACAGATGGGCATGGTTGGGCAGCGTTTGGTCACACTTTGGTCACAACTTTCCATTGCAGGCCATGCAAGCGGGGTAAATACCCAAAAACCCCTGTTGACCCGGTGATCGTTTGGGTCGATATAAACAAGACGATTGTCAAATCCTTGATGGTTCCGCTCAAGATGATGCTGCGGCACGAACTCTTGGATCACATCAAGAGAAACGGTCTGACCGATGACAAGGCCTGTACATGGCGAATTCCCAATTTGCCTCATTTTCCCCCTTTTACATCGGCAAGCAGTTGACAGAATTGGTCGCGCGTCGCGGCTCGGAACGTCTTCCGACCCTGGACGGCGAGTGTAGCGGCTTGTTTTGCCTCGCGATCATCTCCGTCCCATATCCTTGCCACAGATATACGTACACGAATCTTGGCATCGCCTCCCTTGAGGGTGCCCTGCTGATTGCTCGCCTCGAACGCAATGACGAAGCCTTACGCGACGCCAAGGACCACCTGCACGGCTACATCGAAGCTGAAATAGGGAATCACGAACGGGGAAAGCCTTTCTTATATATAAGTAGTTCGATGCAGCGAGGCTGTCTTACGGCAGCAGGACGATCTTGCCCCAGGTGTGACCTTGCTCCAGTTGCTCAAACGCCGCACGGACACCATCCAACGGGAAAGTCGCGGCGATCGGTACTTCCAGACCACCGGAGGCGAGCAAGCCGGCGAGTTCGGCCAGGACCGCGGCGTTTTTCGCGCGTTCGCTGCCCTCGGATTTCACGCCGTACTGTTTGGCGGCGGCAAAATCGATAATCGTGTTGATCCGTTCCGGCGCCAGGCCCAGCTCGATCGCCATTTTCACATATCCGCCGCCATGGGTGTCGATGAAAGCGTTGATCCGAGCTTCACTCAGCCGGTCGGCCAACTCCTCTCCGTAGGCCACAGGCTTGATCCCGTGCGCGGCCAACCACTCGTGGTTGGCGGGACCCGCGATGCCAATCACTTCCGCCCCAGTTCGCCTGGCCAGTTGCACGGTAATCGATCCAACGCCACCGGTTGCGCCTGACACCGCGACCGTGTCGCCTGGCTTCAGCGACACCGCGCGGACCGAGGCGTAGGCCGTACTTCCCGCAATTGCTAACGACCCGGCGGCCTCCCACGGCACATTCGCAGGCTTGGCCGTCAGGTTCTGCGCCTCCGCGATCACGTACTCGGCATGGCTGGCGCGCCGGTCCGTGAAACCGAGAACCGCGTGACCGACGGCGAACCCGACCCCGGGGCCGACCTTCGTCACGATGCCGGCGTAGTCACTCCCCTCTCCGGATGGGAATGTGGCTCGCCAGATCGCGTGAAACATTCCCTGCCGGATCTTCGTCTCACCGGGTTGATCGACGCGGCCTTGATTTTGCCTTTCCCGTAGAGTGTACAGTGCGGCCAGGGCGCTAAGTTCGCCCGGTCGGCACAGGACTTTTTGCATCGAGAAGCACATATACTGGGCGTTCGTCCGGCCGCCATTTATTGTAGGATACGAGTATCCACAAAGTCGGGGAGGCAACCTTGAGGCACGCCGCTTTCGCATCCATCGCCGTTCTTGCTTTTACACTGGCCGCGACCGCGGCGGCACAGCTTGAGGACAAGCCGGTACCCATGGACAAGGCGCCGTTCCACATCCCCGTCTTCCAGAACGACTACATCATCCTTCTCAACGTCAACATCCCGCCCGGGCGCAACACCGGCTACCACATCCACTATGCTGATTCTGTGTCAGTCAATCTAATGCCCGCCGCGCAGACGAACCAGAATTACGGATCGAACGAAGTCAGCGCACCGGGGACGGGCGGCGATGGCGCGCCGGGCCGCGCGACGTTCACGGATGTCACGAAGAACGGCCCGCGCACACATAAGGCGACGAATGTGGGCCCGACGCCGTTCCACAACATCTCCTTCATCTTCAAGAAGCCCGGGCCCGCGGGAAACACGGTTTCGGACCGCGCGCATGTGAATGGCTACACTCAGATCATGGATAATGCGCGCATTCGCGGCTGGCGCGTGATCCTGGAACCGGGGCAATCGACAGGGCAGATCACGCAGTCGGCTCCAGGCCTGCGCGTCTATGTCCATAGCGGTGTGCTCGCCGAAGTCATTCCGGGGAACGCTGACCGCGGCATGGCGCCCCATGATGGCGATTTCATCTGGAAGGATGCGGGCGAGACGCGCTCGATCAAGAACACCGGCACCACGCGCCTCGAATTCGTCGAATTCGAATTCAAATAGGACCGCTTTAGGGGAGGTTAAGGTTAGACGGCCAAAATGGGTAAAGAGTGAAGGCGCACAGGTCAGTGCCGGGAGTCCTGGGCAATTTGTAACTGCGCCAACCATCCGAGGAAGGCTGACATTGTAACGACCTCGTTAACTCCTGCTCCCACCGGGATATACATCCCATTCGATGATTCGAATGTCAAGGTCGGCCAGCGTGTAACCGATTCGAAACCTATACTTTGAGCTGAAGGCGGTCGCATCGGGCCAGGTCAAACGGTAGTGCATTCCCGAAAACCAGGGTCGTAGCGATTTCCACACTCGGTGGGCTTCACACGGGTACAAACTGGAGGCGACAGCGGGCCTGAGAGCGATTTCGTTCAGAAAACAGGCCGGATTTAGTTTTTGCGGAGGACCAGCGCGGATTCCACAACGACGGCACGAAGCCCACCCGGCCTTGCAAGTCGAAATACAGTGACGACCACATGAAGGAAAAGGACGAAAATGTCGCGCATGCCGGGATCGTATCAAACCTCAAAAATCCCTCGAATTCAGCACAATTTGGTAATTCGCCACCCACACGACCCGACGGTGGCAGGCTTGCCGTATCTTCATTCGATGGAGATGATTTCAAGACCAATCTTCTGTGCGGCGTCGAGCTGCCGGAGATCGGCGGTCACGAACGGAACCGGACGTTTCAATCGAGATTGGCATGCTACTGCACAGGCAAGGTGAATGGCGTCAAGAGACCGGATATTGAAATCCACGGTCAGACGCTCGGCGGATTGCAGAATCTCCGTCGAGATAGCTACGAGGTCCCATCTTTCCCGCTCCATTTGGATGCGTTTGAGTGCGGCTTGAAATGCTTTAGACGATAGGTCACCATCAGCTTCTACGCGCCGTAACGCGGACCGCATCTCGAGTGGCGCGATAGCAGCCGAGATAATGAGATGCCGTTGAGTGAGGGCCGCCGCGCGATCGCTGCCGGTCTCCCGGATGTAACGCTTCAGAAGGACGCTGGAATCGAAATATGCCGCTCGGACAACCCGCATCAATCTTCATCTCTTTCTTTCCGGAGGATATTCGAAATGGAGAGGCCGGTAATCCGAAGAGGCTTCGCCCTTTTGCGCATCACGCCGCTCTTCCGGCGTCCAATGAGAAAACCTTCATCACGCAACGGCTGAAGCTCGTCGCGTTCATTGGTTTCATCAACGATAGGGGTTATGGTTGCGATCGGCTTTCCTCTTTCCGTCAATACAATCGCTTTGCCGGACTTGATGGCCTTGATGGCTTTTGAGAAATTCTGATTAGCTTCTCTCAATCCCATTTTCATTTCCACGACTCCTAAAGTAGTACGTAGCTACATTAAAACCGGACTCTTGCTGGTATTCAAGATTTAAATGGTCACCTCAAAACCGGACAACTCACGGAAGACTTGCGGCGTCGTTCGCCTAAATCGATTGCTCAATGCTGGACGACACGCGGCAATAAAAACCTGGATGCCTAACATTCGGAATAAAGCACTCGACGTAGGTGGGGAAAAAAGAGAATAACTAAAACCCGCACGAAGCAGGGGCAAAACCCCCTCTCAAACTTGGAAGACGCACTGGCGAGGTGCTGTCTGCGGGCGACGCTCCGAGATTTCAAAGCCGAGTTTGAGAAGTTCACCGCGGATTCGTGGTGCGGCGCACCGTGCTGTTAGCGGCCACCATTGTTCGAACGAACTTCCGGATTTCGGTGAAGGACAGCGTGTTGGATTGTTGGATCACTGCTAACCGCCCGTGTACTCACGCTGAACTTTGAACGACACGGAAGAGTTGGGGGGACGCACGGACTTTCAAAAGGAGGACTTCAACCCCCCATCTTGAAACCTAACCCGCATGAATGACGGAGGTTAGCCCTTCAAAACAGCCTGTTGTGTGGTCACTTTTCTGGTCACCAATGGCTGTAAGTTATTGATTATAAGAGCGGAGAGGGGGGGATTCGAACCCCCGGCACGGGTTTTGCCCATGCAACTGCTTAGCAGGCAGCCCTGTTCGGCCACTCCAGCACCTCTCCGGGTCGATAGAAGCCGCGCCCGTTTGGAATTTGGAAGTGCGGCCTTTTTATTATAGGAGAAGAACGTTCAATTCCGAAGCTGGAATGTCAGGAACGCTGGCTTTAGGACCGTTTACCAGAGTTCGCCACGCTTTCGCTTCAGAAGGATGATGAAAAATGGCCCGCCGAGGAGCGCGGTGATCACGCCGACGGGAATTTCCGTAGGAGCAAGGATGGTGCGGGCGGCAGTGTCGCAGAGCACAAGAAAGGCGGAACCCAGAAAGAAGGACGCTGGAATCACAATGCGGTGGTCCGGGCCGGCGATCAGCCGGATCGTGTGGGGCACGATCAAGCCAACGAATCCAATTGGGCCGCTGAATGCTGTGACGGCGCCGGTCAGGATGGAACCGATAAAGTAGGAAATATTCTTCAAACGCCGGACATTGACACCGCGCGAAGCCGCCCATTCCTCGCCTCCGGCAAGCGGATTGAATTGCGGAGCCAACCAGATCAAGGCGGCGAGGCAGCCAATCACGAACGGAGCCGTCCGCAAAACGGTCTTCATATCTGCCGTGTCCAGTGAACCCATCATCCATCGAGTCATCATGTAACTCTGGCTGAAGTTGGCGGCGTAATGAATGAACATAATCAATGCACCGAAAACAAAATTGAGAGTGACGCCCGCCAGAAGCAGAGTGAACGTCGGCAGCGCGCTGCCGCTTCGCGCGATGAAGAAGACCAGCAGGATCGTTAGAAACGCCCCAACGAAAGCAGCTAGCGAGACGAACGGAACACCAAAAACCACAACCTCAAGACCTAACCAGATCGCGACGACAGCGCCGAAAGAACTGCCAGTCGAGATGCCAAGAGTAAATGGTGTTGCGAGAGAATTTCGAAGTATGGCTTGGAATAGAACACCGGCCACAGCCAACGCGCCGCCCACGACGGCCCCAAACAAAATGCGCGGCAAGCGCGCAACCATGAAAATCTCACGATCTGGACTGTGACCGGCCACGACGTTCTGCCAACGGATTCCAGCCGAGCCGACCCATGGCGCAATTGCCAACACCAACAGGCAAAGCAGCGCACATGGCCCTACGACTGCAACGAAGCGCCAGGCAGAGAGACTTCCGTCATGCGGTGGGGATGACGTAGCTGCCAAGGCCATCTGGCCGCCTGAAGACAGCGGCGTTGATTTCGAAGATCTCATAAAGGCGTTGCGGCGTCAGGACCTCATCCGGAGGGCCATCGGCAATGAAGATTCCTGAACGGACAGCGATCATCCGCCTTGCATAACGGGCAGCGAGATTGACGTCGTGCGTAACGCTCAGAATGGTCATGCGCCGGTCCACATTCAGGCGCTCGAGAATGTCATAGAACTGAATCTGATGCTTCAAATCGAGGTAAACGGTCGGTTCGTCCAGCAGTAGAACCTCCGGCTGCTGAGCAAGCGCGCTCGCAAGCACGGCACGCTGGCGTTCACCGCCGCTTAACTCACCGAATATCTTGCCAGAGAATTGCAACGTATCCGTCAGTTCCATCGCTTCACGCGCCGCGTCGATGTCTCGCCTTGTGTCGAAGAGTCCACCGGCCCGATGGGGAAGCCGGCCCATCATGACGATTTCGCTCACGGTGAAAGGAAACACCATATGAGTTTCCTGCGGAACAAATGCGAGACGTTTGGCAAGATCGCGGGAACGAATCGCGCTGAGCGATTTTCCGGAAAAATCAACGGCGCCCTTGTAGCCGCGCAGCAAACCTGCAAGGACTTTTAAGAAGGTCGATTTGCCTGCTCCGTTGGGGCCAACGAGAGCCACGAATTCACCGGAAACGACGTCACAGGTTATGCCGTTTAAGACCGGTATCGCGGTGTAGCCAAAGTGCAGCTCAGCAATGTGGAAAATCGGTGTCATGAAATAGAAAACGCAATCACAAGACTCTTAGCCGCGAAAGGAATTCTCCGCGGCCCATTCGCGTAATTCGCGCAATTCGCGGCCAACAAGGACACAAAGTATCCCAAATGGGCGACAAGATCGAATAGAATCCGCCAATGCCTGGCAGGCGCGAGTTGTGGATCTTCATTCTGACGGTCGCCACTGCGGCCGCCGTGCTTGTTTCAATTGCAGGTGCTGAGACGCTGCTTGCGATCGCCTGTTTGGCGTGGCTGATCGCTGGTCCTCGACGAATCCTCTGGCCGGGATACGTTGTTCCGCTCTGCGCATTCATGGCCCTGACGGTGGTGTCACTTGTGGCTTCTCCTCAGCCGGAGATCGGTATGGGTGTCGTCCGGAAATTCGTTCTCTTCTCCATGGGATTGCTTGCGGTTAACTTCGTGCGGACACCGTGGCGCGCGCGCATATCGCACGGCACATTGCTCGCAGTGGCTGCTCTTGCCTCGGCTGTTGCGGTGGTGCAGTTCGGATTGGCATACCTGAGGTTCCTTTCAACACAGAACCTTGCCGATGACCCGACAGTCCTGGCGAGGATAACGGGTTTCATGGGGCATTGGATGACGTTCAGCGGTGAGCAGCTACTCGTTTGGTGTGCCGCCGTTCCGAGCATGCTGTTTCTCGGACGCCGATGGTCTATACCTCTGGCGGCGGTGAGCGCAGCGCTGATCCTCAGTTTCACAAGGAGCGTCTGGCTCGGAGCAATGGCAGGTTTTCTGGTTGTGGTGTTCATGATTCCCCGCAGAGGTCTCATTGGTGTCGTCCTGCCGGCGGCAGTTGTGGCCGGGATCGCCTCAGGGCTCATCTACCATCGAGTCGCGATGAGCTTCGGTCCGAAATTCGCTCCGGACTTCTCACGGCTTGAAATGCTTTCTGCCGGATTTCGCATGATTCAAGACCACCCGCTGTTTGGAGTCGGACCCGAGAGGATACATACGGAGTTTCCCCGTTATTATTACGGAAGCGATCTTGCGAATTTTTATTACGGCCATCTCCACAACAACATCGTTCAAATTGCTGCAGAACGAGGGTTGCTGTGTTTGGCCGCGTTCCTCTGGTTCTTTTTTGCGCTCTACGCCGATTTGCTGAGTATGCTGAAGAGGGCGGCTGACGATGCGCAGTGGATCGTATTATCGGCTCTGGCGGCCCTGACCGGCTTTGTGGTAGCCGGTCTCTTTGAATATAACTTTGGAGATTCCGAAGTTTTACTCCTCTTGCTGTTCTTTGTATCCGCACCTTATGGCGCTGCCGTCAGAGTTGAAATGATCGATGAATCCGGGACAAGACTTCACTCTGAAGTCGACGTTCATCGCCTTCCTTTTGAGATCCGTGACTGACAGGGAATTGACGCAACTCACGATAGCGAGTGCTGCCAGCTTGATCCGTCGCCGGGAGCTATCACCAGTAGAGTTGACGCAAGCTGTGCTCGAGAGGATTCACCGGCTGAATGAGCGGATGCGGGCGTTTATTACGGTGACCGCCGATCATGCGTTGGAAGGAGCCAGGGCGGCAGAGCGAGGAATTGCGGGCGGTTATGGACCGCTGCGCGGCATACCCATCTCGCTTAAGGATTTGTACGACACCAAAGGCATCCTGACGACCGCCGGGGCAAAGGTGTTTGCCGAGCGGGTGCCGGAGGAAGACGCGACGGTGGTGAGGAAACTCAGGGAAGCTGGGGCTGTCGTGATCGGAAAGACCAATCTTCATGAGTTTGCTTTCGGAGTAACGACGGTCAATCCTCATTATGGAACGGCGCGGAATCCGTGGGATCCGGAGCGGATCGCTGGCGGCTCCAGCGGTGGATCGGCCATCGCCGTGGCGCTCGCATTGGGATTGGGTTCGATGGGCTCGGATACGGGCGGCTCGATTCGAATTCCCGCTTCCTTGTGCGGAATCGTCGGTTTGAAACCGACGTATGGCCGGGTGAGTTTGCGTGGCATGGTTCCGCTGGCATGGTCGTTGGATCATTCCGGACCGATGGCGCAGACGGTAGAAGACGCTGCCATCTTGCTTGGCATTGTTGCAGGCTACGATCCCCGAGATCCATATAGCCAGGCGTTGCCGTCGCCGCAGTTTACGGATTCATTGACGGGAGACATCAAGGATATTCGCATCGGAATTCCCAAAACGTACTTCTACGAACGGGTAGCTGCGGATGTAGACACTGCAGTTCACCTGGCTCTGAAGAATCTTGAAAGACTCGGTTGTGAAATACTTGATGTCGATCTGCCGAGCGCTTCCTTGCAACGAGATATCTTCGCTCAGATCGCATCGCCTCAGGCATATACCTATCATGAGCACTATCTGAAGACGCAGGGGGAATTGTATGGCCCCGACGTACGCGCTCGCATTGAAGCCGGCGGCACGATGTTTTCCATCGGCTACCTACGGGCTCAGCGAGCGCAATTACTCATGAAGCAGGAATGCGAAACGATTTTCAAAACGGTGGACGTGATCGTTACGCCGACAGTGCCCATCCCCGCACCGCTTATCGATCGGCTTCAGCAGTCAGGGGGCGTCGATTCTGAGACCGCCGTGGATTCACTAACCCGATTCACTCGGGTGTTCAACATTGTTGGTCTTCCGGCAGTCTCAATACCCTGTGGCTTCACCCCTGAAGGGCTGCCGATCGGAATGCAGATCTGCGGTAAGGCCTTCGACGAATCTACGGTTCTGCGCGTTGCTCATGCCTACGAGCAGGACGCGAGATGGTTCGAACGCCGGGCTCTGATGTGAAGGAGAGCGCAGAACGTGTTTAGAAAAATCCTTGTCGCCAATCGCGGTGAGATTGCCGTTCGCGTAATCCGCGCGTGCCGAGAAATGGGAATCCAAACGGTGGCGATCTACTCCGACGCAGACCGTGGCGCTCTTCACGTGCGCATGGCCGACGAAGCATATCCTATTGGCCCGTCTCCATCACGAGAGAGCTATCTGGTGATTGAAAAAGTCATCGACGTCGCAAAACGGGCGAAAGCGGACGCTCTGCATCCGGGATACGGATTCCTGGCTGAGAACGTCGCATTTGCGCGAGCGTGTGAGAACGCAGGCATCACTTTCATTGGGCCTTCGCCGGAATCCATTGCCCTCATGGGGTCGAAAGTCGAATCGCGGCGTGCCGTTGCCAAATATGGGGTCGAAATGGTGCCGGGCACGCTGGATCCCATCGCTTCCGATGAAGAAGCCAGGAAAATTGCGTCGTTGGTTGGTTATCCCATCATGCTTAAAGCATCCGCCGGTGGCGGTGGTAAAGGCCTTCGTTCCGTACAGTCGGAAGACGAGTTGGAAAGCGCATTGCGGAATACGAGGTCGGAAGCGCTCTCCGCTTTTGGCGATGCGGCCATCTACATCGAGAAGTTTGTGGACAGACCGCGTCATGTGGAGATTCAGGTGATGGCAGACCGTCAGGGAAATGCGGTTTACGTCGGCGAGCGTGAATGCACGATCCAGCGCCGTCATCAGAAAGTTATCGAAGAATGTCCATCGCCGATCATGGATGCCGATCTTCGCCGCCGCCTGGGTGAAGCCGCATTGAAGGTCGTCAGGGCCGCAGGATACTACAATGCTGGAACCGTGGAATTCCTCGTGGATCCGAACCGCGGCTTTTACTTTCTCGAAATGAATACAAGGCTTCAGGTCGAGCATCCCGTCACCGAAATGGTCACCGGACTCGATCTTGTTCAGTGGCAAATTCGGATCGCGGCCGGCGAATACCTCGGATTACGGCAAGAGGATGTCGTGATGCGGGGGGCTGCTGTCGAATGCCGAGTGTACGCGGAGGACCCGTCCAACAATTTCTTTCCCTCTCCCGGCAAGATCGCAACACTTCGCACACCGGCGGGCCCAGGTATTCGTGATGACGGAGGAGTTTATCAGGGATGGACTGTCCCGATTGATTACGACCCATTGATCTCAAAGCTGGTCGCCTGGGGCGCTACTCGCGACGAAGCGATCGGCCGAATGAAGCGTGCCCTGGGCGAGTATCACATTGAAGGCATCAAGACGAACATCTCGTTTTTCCTCGAAGTGCTGGACCACCCGGATTTTCGGAAAGGCGTTTTCGACACCAGTTTTATTGATCGGTGGTTACAAACTCGAACCCTACAGTCGCCGCTTTCTGATGTGGATCAAGACTTTGCTATCCTTGCGGCCAGCCTTTTTCATTCGGAACGTTCTGGCCCAAGGCCTGAAGCCGCAAGACGGGAGGAAAGTCTTTGGAGACTTGATGGGCGACGGCGAGGCCTGAGGAGTTCATGAGGTTCACGGCGGTCCTTCAGGGTGAACAAATCGATGTCGAACTGAATCTGAACGTAGCCGGAATCCTCGAGGCTGAGATTGGCGGGCGCAAGTACGCACTGGAAGCCAAGATGGTCGAACCAGGAGTTTACTGGTTCAACTGGAATAATCAGTCTGTTGAGATTCGCGTGACTCCAAACGGCCACGAGTATGTCGTGTCGCTGCCCCATCGCCGGGTGGCGGTGGAGATGACCGACGCTCCGAGCGTGCTACGCCGCGCCAGGCAGCATGGTCTTGAGGGTGTTGCCGAAATTCGTGCGCCAATGCCGGGTAAAATCGTGAAGTTGCTCGTTGGCGAAGGCGCTGAAGTCCGGGCCAATCAAGGCCTTCTCGTGGTGGAAGCCATGAAGATGCAAAACGAGGTCAAGTCGCCGAAGGGTGGAACGGTGCGAAAGCTTGGTGTGAAGGAGGGGGATGCCGTTGGTTCAGGTGATCTGCTGGCCACCGTGGAATAGGTCTCTCGCTTTTAAATTCTTTACTGGCTCTTCCCCGCGCTTCCCAGAATCCGCTCCGCCAGGAAATTGGAAACGGTCGCTTTATTCCTCGCTATTTCGGAAAACGCGGCTTTCAGAGTTTGGTCCTTCCGGTTGAAGATGACCTGGCGGACTTGCGCCTGAACGCGCGGGTCCGACAGGTCTTTCTGGCCACCGGCATCTTTTTCAAGCAGTTTCAATATGTGGAAGCCGAACCGGGTCTCGATCACTTGGGGAAACGTTTCGCCGGTTTTCATACGCTGTACGGCTTGGGCCAGTCTTGGATCGATGTTCTCGATCGCCTGGAGCGGCTGAAAGTTCAGGTCGCCGCCGGCCCCCGCGGAACTCGGGTCTTCAGAATAGTCTCTGGCAATGGTGGAGAAATCCTGGCCGCTCTGCACTTCGCGGAGCAGGCGGCTGGCTTTGGTCCGCGCCTCGTCGGCGGACTTGGCGTCGTCATTTTTCCCGTTATGGAGTTCAGGGTCGGCGACTGGAGTGACCAGAATGTGAGAGATGTGATAGCTTTCAGGCAGGTTAAAACTTTCTTTGTTCTTATCGTAGAAGTTTTTGATTTCTGCCTCGGATACGGAAATCTTCGACGTGATTTCCTTGTTGATAAGCTTATCGATCGTGATGCTCCTGCGCAGTTCTGCCCGGATTTCGTCTACGGTCATTTTCTGGTCTTTGAGCAGTTCCTGAAACTTCTCTTCTGTGTACTGGCTTTTGAACTCGTTGAACTTGACATCGACCTCGGCATCCGTGGCGCTCAGTCCCCCTGAGGAAGCCATTTCAAGCAGAATCTGATCGTTGATCATCTGGTTGAGAAGCTGGAGCTTGGCCTCCTGTGCTTCATCAGCGGAGGGCCGTTGCTCTGCACTATTGAGCCGGTTTTGGAACAGTTTTTCCAGTTCGGCTGTTCGGATATCTTTACCGTTTACACGTGCGACGACGTCGTCCTGGGCTGATGTGTTCGAGCTGCAGGATGCGGTGAAGAAGAAATTAGCCAGCAGCGCGGAAAGTAAAAGGATCTTTGCCCCCGTTGGCGGCTTGAGTGGGGCCAAATGAGGCAGGGTTATAAGTTTCACAGAAGACTCCAGTCAGTGACAAAAATAAACGGCAATTTTAGCACATCGGGAGTCAGAGAGGTTTTGCTCAATATTTTGGTAGTGGGGGGCTTTTGGAAATGGGGACGTAAGCCCTTAAAGGCAGCCGGAGCGTCAGGGGCGTGTGCTATACTCTTCGCCTATTTAGAGTAGGAGATTGTCTTCATGGCGCGCTGCGAAATCTGTAACAAGGGCCCGATCTATGGGAATCGGATCAGTCATGCTCATAATCTGACGAGAAGGCGGTGGAATCCGAACCTTCAGCGCATACGGGTCGTTGTTGGAAAGACCCACAAGAGTATGAGGGTTTGTACAAACTGCATCCGCTCGGGCCGAATCACCAAGGCCTGAAAAAAGATTTCATATCCGAAAGCCCAAAGCCGAAATTCCCCTCTGATTGCTACCTTCTTTACGAGTCGCGTCTAACGCTCAGGAGCGTCGTAGGTTATATGAAGGTGCGGGGCCTCATGCTGGTACTGCTAGTGCCATGGGTCGTCCATGCGGAAGAACCATACTACGGCAGTCGAGTGGCGAGCCTTGCCCTTTCCGGCGCCGAGTCGGAAACCGACCTGCTGACGGTCCCGTTGAAGGTAGGCGATTCGATTACGCCTGAAAACGTCCGGGCGTCCATCCAGAAGCTCTACGATACCGGAAAGTACAGCTACATCGAGGTCGATGCGACGCCGGCGGGGCAAGGCACGACCAATCTCACGTTCCGGGTCCAGCCGCATTTCTTCTTCAGTACTTTCCGTTTGGAGCCGGCAAATCTTCTCGAACGGTCGCTTTCCGGCTACTTCCGTCTTCCCCTGGGAGAAAAATTTACGACGTCCGCGGTTGATCGAATTATCGAGGATGCAACGGAACTCCTGAAGTCTGAAGCGTATTTCGAAGTCAAGATCACTCCCGAATACGACCGTAACCAAGCCACGCGGCTTGTGTTTGTCACGCTCCGGGCGGAGCCGGGACCGAAGGCGAAGATTGCGAACATTCGAATCCAGGGGGGCCAACAGACGTTCTCTCCGAAGGAACTTCTGGAGGCTATGAACCTCCACTCGGGTGATGATTTCGTCCAAACCAAGCTGGACAAGAGTGTTGCGTCCATTCGCGCAAAATTTACCGATCTTGGATTTTTGAACACCCGAGTCAATGTCGATCGCCAATATACGGCGGCAATGCATACTGTGGATCTGAATCTCACGATCCAGCCTGGACAGTTCACTCTTGTCGAACCCAACGGCTTTGACATCTCGAAAAAGAAACTTCGAGAGCTGGTGCCGATTTTTGAGGAGGGGGCGGTCGATCAGGACCTGGTTGCGGAAGGCCGGATGCAAATCGAACGGTATATGCAGCAGGAGGGCTACTTCGAAGCGACAGTGGACTCCCAGGTCATAGAAGCGCCACTCGATAACGCCATCCAAATCAACTACAACATCACGCCCGGAGTTTCACACCATATCGAATCCGTTAGCATTCTTGGAAACAAGCAAATCAGTACCGAAGAAATTCGAAAACGAATCAAAATTCGAAATGGATCGTTGTTCAGCCGGGGTGTGTTCAGCCGCGAGCTGCTCGATCAGGATGTCCGGACGATCGAGGCGATGTATCGTAACGGGGGTTATGAAGGGACGAGCGTTCGCGGCAACTATGAAGAGCGAGATCATGCGATTGATGTCGTTATTCAAACTGAGGAAGGTACGCGGCTACCCGTGGATTTCGTGACATTTCTCGGCAACTATGCGGTTCCCGATCAGGAACTGCGTCGAAAAATCGTGTTGAAGGAAAACGATGTTTATACGCCTGTCGCGGTGGACCAGGCCCGCGCTGCATTGATGGAGTTGTACTATTCGAAAGGTTATGCGGACGTACGAGTGGAGCCGAGTGTCGATCGGACCCAAACCAACAACGGCGTACGAGTGACGTTTCAAATCAGCGAGGGCGAGGCCTACCAGATCGGCAGCATCCTCGTGGCGGGTAACACGCTCACTAAAGAAAAGATCATTCATCGAAACAGCAGCCTGTATCCGAACACGCCTTACAACCCGGAGGCAATACTGGAAGGCCAACGGAAACTCTACGCAACGGGGTTGTTCAACCGCGTCGAAATTGTTTCTTTGGAGCAAAACCTGCAGGGAATTCGAAACCTGTTAATCCAGGTCGAGGACGCCAAGCCAATTTCGGTGACCTATGGCATCGGTTTTCAGGAGTACGAACATGCGCGTGCGACGGTCGATTTATCACATAACAATTTGTTTGGGCTGGACCGCTCGCTAAGCTTTCGAGTTCGGGGTAGCCAACGCGAGCGGCTCTTTCAGACAACCTATCGCGAACCGAAGCTCTTCAATCACGATCTTGATGGTTTCGCCTCGACTTTTATAGAACACACGGAGCGGCCGTTCCTTAACGCGAATCGAATCGACTTCTCACTCCAGGTGCTGAAGCGATTCTCTCCGCAGCAAAACGTTCTATTTACGTCAAGCTACCAGACCGTCAATCTAGGAGACTTTCGTGTGAATCTGCAGGCTCAAACCATTCCTCCAGAGCAGGGGCCGTGCTGGTCCACAACGGTGGATGCGTCGGGAAAAGTGACGACCCATGGGACCTGTCAGATCGCACGCGTCGGCACTTCTTTTATTCAGGATCGCCGCAACGATCCGCTCAATCCGAGTACAGGCTCCTTCAGTACGACAACGTTCCAGGTCGCGAGCCGTGCATTTGGCTCGGAATTGAATTTCACTTCATTGTTCAACCAGTCCAGCTTTTATTCGCCCGCGCCACATGGAGTGCTCGCTACGTCATTTCGCCTGGGATGGAACCATCCGTTCGGCATCACAGGGAAAAACCCATTCCCCCAGTTGCCTCCTACAGAGCGATATTTCGCCGGCGGATCCACGACGCTCAGGGGCTTCAGTTTCGACAAGGCCGAGCCCTCAGGCGGTAATATCATGACGATCGGTAATGTCGAGTATCGGGTTCCTCTGCGGATCTTTCCAATCCCTGGTGTTGGCGGCGCGCTCTTCTACGACACGGGAAATGTATTCAAGGAAATACGAGACATCCATCTCCGCGGTTTTACTCATGCGGCCGGCTTCGGGCTTCGTTATCAAACACCGGTTGGACCTGTGCGTGTGGATTTCGGAGTGAATCTGAAGCCCAGGAAAACAATAGACGGTACCATGGAAGACAGATTTCACGTGTTCTTTACGTTGGGGAACCCATTCTGAGTATGCAGAAAGAGACGAGAAGCGAGAAGCTGAAGGAAAATGGGGTCAGACGCCTTTTTTCGGCGAGAGTTTCGTATCGCAGTGCTGCTCGCGTCTGCGGGAGGGGTCTGACGCTCTTTTCCCTAGGCTTCTGGCTACTCGCTTCTTTCTGTTTGCATGCCGAGATCATCGACCGGATCGTGGCCGTTGTGCAGGGCCACATCGTTACCTTGAGCGACATTCGCCAGGAGCGCGAGATCCGCGCGAGATTGGGTGAGAAGCTCATCGACGACAAGGCTCTGATCCAGGATTTGATCGAAAACTATCTGATCGAAAGTGAAATAGCGGATTTCCCGGGCGTCGAAGTTTCGGATTCAGAAATCGAGACGGAGCTAAGGAAATTGCAACAGCCGAGCGCACTGCCCTCTCCCGCGATGCGGGACGTCGTCCGGAAGCGCATTCAGATGGCGAAATATTTCGATGTCCGGTTTCGCCAGTTCCTGCGCGCATCGGATGAAGAGATCCGGAAATATTACGACGAAGTCTTCGTGCCTGAAGCGAGAGCGCGTGGCCTGAACCCGATTCCACCTCTCGAGCAAGTGGCGGATGTTATTCCTAAAAATGTTATTGAGGAAAAATTGGATCACGAGGTGAAAATCTGGCTGGAGGCAATTCGAAGGAGAAGTGACATTGAGATTTTTGAATAAGCGATGGCTCCTCGCATTGCTGAGCGTCCTCGCACTGTGCGTGCTGGCTCTCGTTGGTGGCCTTGTCGTTTATGTCAATTCACCCGCTTTCGAAGAGCAGGCCCGTCGTTACGTCGTCCGTGAGGTCGAGCGGCGTACGGGTGGGGAAGCTTCGCTGAGAAAGTTCAATTGGAGCTTCTGGCAGCAACGATTTCGGCTGCAGGATTTGACTCTGCGCGGGCTCGAACCCCAGGACCAGGCACCTCTCGCGCATTTCGACCAGATTGATATTGGTCTCAATTTCCAAACGCTTTTTCAAAAACGGATTGATCTTTTCGAACTCACGCTGTCGCGGCCCGAATTTCATGTTGTGATTGGTGCGGACGCAAAGACGAATTTTCCGTCGCCTGAAACCCGGGGAGACGGCACGCCATTCGATTTCCGGATCTCGATCACGAACTTCAACCTCATCCATGGCGCCGCATTAGTCAATGAACGTCGACTCGATTTGGATTTCTCGGTAGCCAATCTTGCAGGTGTGCTCAATTACCAGGGTACGCGGGAAGTATTGGAGAGCCATATCCGCTATGATGGCCTCTACGACCGCTCTTTCGAGCGCAAACCGTCGATCCCGTATACGTTGAGCGCGGACACGGACTACACTCGCGGAACGCTGGTCGTGCACAGAATCACGGTCCGGTCCGGCGCGACGGAGGTGAAGCTTCAAGGACGTATTAACCAGGTTCTCAACCAGAGCATTTCAGGAAAGCTCGAATACACTGGCACGGTCCAGGTCCCCTTTCTGAATTATTTCTTCACCCAAGAAACATTTGGCGGCCAAGCGGCCGTTGCCGGGTTTCTGGAATTCTCCCGCGGATATTTCTTCACCCGGGGCAACACCACATCCGATGCCGTTGATTTTGAGGGCTGGCATGCAACAAATCTGACCGGTGAGTACGCATACCACCATCCGGATAAAAGGCTGTCTGTGCGGAAATTGAAGGCCAGAATTGCCGCGGGTGAACTTGCCGGGAGCATCGTCGTCGAGAAGTTTCCCGGGCCGTCACGTGTGAATGTCGATCTCGACTATTCCGGAATCGACGCCGCTTCACTCGCACGAGCCTATGCTTGGAACCCGAAATACCGCATTTTTTCCAACGTGACGGGCACGCTCAACGGTTGGTTCGAAGGCAAGCTGAAACGATATGACTTCTCCGGGACAGCGGACCTCAAGTCCTATACCCCAGCCCGCGTAGCGGATCTGGTGCCCCTGCCTCTGGACGGTTCCACGGAGTACGAAGTCAGTCCCGGAGAGGCCAGAGTGGCAAACGCCGACGTCCGGTTCTATTCGACCACGGTAAAAGCAGACGGTCTGATTCATGAAACGAAGTCGGACTTGAAACTCGCAATGAGGTCCTCAGACCTTAGGAATCTGGCCTTCCTTTACTCCGGCGCTAACGGAAGTGGGTCCTTTGACGGCATTTTGTCCGGTCCTGCCGCGAGACCGGTACTTGAAGGAGAATTCACTCTACAAAATCATCTCTATCGCGAGTGGAAAATCCAAAATGCCACGGGAAGCGCTCGGCTCGACACTCAAACGGAAAACGTCGACCTGCGCAATGTGCACGTGAGTCAAGGCGAATCGCAGATGGTCATCAACGGCCGCGCGCATTTAGACAGGTCGGCCGTGGATTTGCGAGTTCAATCGAATCGTGTGACAGGACCGGATCTCGCGGTTTTCATCAATCGAAAAGTCGAAGGTATTTTTTCGGGCGATGTTCATATTACAGCTCTGACACCGGTGCGTCTGGATGGAGAGGTGCGTGTCAACGATCTATGGTTCGACGGAAGGTTTATCGGTGATATCCGAGGTCATGTCCGTTACTTTGACCCTGTGGTTGAACTCGATCAGTTATCCGTCAGACAAGGTGAGGCCACGCTCACCGGCAATGGTTTATTCAATCGGGCGACGGACGCGGTCAAATTCTCGACACACTTGACTTCGGCAGATCTTCACCGATTCGCGAGTCTCGGTCTTCCGGGATCGTTGGGAGGAACCATACGACAGGCCGACTTTCGCGGAGATGGTACGAGGATTCGGCCCAACATCCGGGGAGAGGCTATTCTTCAGAACCTTTCCTTCTATGACGAGGTTTTTCCGCAAGCGCGGGTTGAAGTCTCTTCGACCGGATCCAAGTTGGACTTAAGTCTGGATGCGGCCAGGAATCTCAGCCTCACGGCGCAGGTGGATACGGCTGGAGCGGGGTACCCTTTCACAGCGCGGGCCAATTTCACGATGTACCCGCTGGCGCGAATTGCCCGTTTATCGGAGGGGACGATCCTCGCAACCGGAAATGCAACCTTGTCGGGTCTGGTGACTGACTCCAAGAGGATACGGGGAGACGGACGTATCGAAAGCGCCGAGGCTCGCCTTCAACAAAGGACTCTGCGTACTACGAAGCCGTTTACATTCGATTTCGATTCCGAACGGCTAACACTTTCCGGTGTCACCCTTACTGGGGAGTCTACTCAGGTTAGCCTCGCCGGCACGATCGGGTTTGCTGCCGCCGCGCCGCTAAACCTCGATGTGAGCGGCCGTCTGGATCTCGCTTTCATTGCGGCTGCATATCCGGAATGGATTTCAAGTGGAGGAATGAACGTAGAGGGCCGCATCGGCGGAACCGTGCAGAATCCGGATCTTCGCGGGCTTGCGCATCTGGCCAATGCTTCCTTTGGCCGGCGTGGATTATTCACCAGCCTTTCCAATCTTAACGGGGATTTGTTCTTCGATCAGGATCGCGTGACCCTGAACAATATTCAAGGCCTCATGGGGGGCGGAAACGTCCGCGCGCAGGGCGCAGCGCTTCTGCAACACGGAAGTGTTCAGGCCATGAATATCCGGATTGAAGCAGACGATGTACGGTTGCGTCCGAGTTATCCGGAGGGTCTACGCACCGTTGTCGACGGCACGCTTATTTTGCGGGGCGCCTGGGAAGCGCCAGTCCTCGAAGGCAATCTGCAGATACAGAATCTCGCATACCGTAGCAGCTTTGAAGAGTTTCTGACCCTGCTCACAGAACGCAATGTAAGCGCCGAGTCTTCGCCTCTCGGCAGACTGCGGCTTTCGGTGCACGTTGAAGGCAGCAGGAATATTACGATCCAGAATCAGTTGGCGGATGTGGAGGCTCGAGTCGATGTCGATGTAAAGGGGACAGTGGAAAGTCCCTCGCTGACGGGCCATATCGAGGCCAGCGGTGGCACGCTGCTGTTTCAGGGGAACCGCTACCGGGTTACTCGCGGCAATATCGACTTCGTCGATCCTTTGAGAATCGAACCTGTCGTCGACGTTCAGGCCGAAACCGAGGTGCGGGATTATCGCGTGATTCTCGCCATCAGCGGCCGCGGAGACCAGTTGCATCTGGATCTGCGATCGGACCCGCCGCTTCCGGAACTTGAGATCGTCAGTTTGATTGCAGGCGGACGAACTCGTGAAGAATACGCGCTTCGGCCCGGGCCTGGAACTTCCGTGCCCACTAGCGAGCAGCTTTTTCAAAGCGGCGCGACTTCGATCCTCTTTGACCTTCTGCGGCAACGAGTGGGCGGCCGAATCTTCGGCCTTAACAACGTCCGTCTCGAGCCTTTCCTCGTGGGCGCCGAAACCAACCCGGGGGCGCGCATTACGCTTTCCCAGCAAGTGACGAAAGACCTTTCGATCAGCTATTCTCAGGATCTGGCTTCAAACCGCCAACAGATTATCCTGATCGAATATTTCGTCAGCCGAAATACGTCGATTCTGGCTTCTCGCGATGAACTGGGGAACTTCGGCCTGGATATCCGGCGCCGGGCAAGATTTTAGTAGCCGCGGTTCCTCAAACTGGGTCTAATCCAAAACCGCGATGCAGTCGATTTCGATGGACACATCTCGAGGTAAACGGGCCACCTCGACGGTGGAACGAGCCGGTGCGCGGGAACCGAAGAATCCTGCGTAAACGGAATTCATTTCGGCGAAGTCATTCATGTCCTTCAAAAACACTGTGGTTTTCACAACATTTTCCGTGGAGCCACCGGCGGCCGAGACGATCGCTTGCAGGTTTAAGAGTGCGCGCTGCGCCTGAGCGCGGATGCTTTTGTCGTCAATGAGCTTTCCGGTGGAAGGGTCAATTGGGATCTGCCCCGACACAAAAAGCAAATTGCCCGCTCGGATAGCCTGAGAGTAGGGACCCGCAGCCGCGGGACCTATCGAACTGGAGATTATTGTTTTGTTCATATGCCCTGTACCGATGTCATCCGCGCAATCCGCGGCTAGCCCAACTCCGTGCAATCCTATCGTGTCGGATTCACCACCCGAGTGGAGCGAGCGACGTCATACACACCGTCAAGCTTCTTGATGGATGCAATGACGCGTTCCAGGTGTTTCATGTCGGGAATTTCAACGGTGATGTCGATCGTACCCTGTTCATCAGCCGTTCGAGCTTCGACGTTCAAGATGTTCGACTTCACTTCCGAGATCGCAGCTGCAATGCCGGCCAGCATTCCGGGCCGGTCTTCCGTCAAGATAGTCAGTGGGACAGCATAGGCCTCCGCAGAAGGCGCGGTGCCGGCCCATTCTACTTCGATTTTTCGATCTGCGTCATAAAGCAGGTTTTGAACGTTCGGACAATTCTTCGAATGGACCGCGACACCTTTGCCTCGCGTGATATAACCGATCACTTCCTCACCGCGGATCGGATTGCAACACTTGGCACGATAGACTAGGAGATCGTCGAATCCTTTTACCTGGAGTTTGGCATCCGTACCCAATCCCAGGACGCGCTTGACGACCGATGCGATCTTCGATTCTTCTTCCGGAGCTGGTTCCTTCAAGCCATCTGGAGATATTCTAGCGAGAATTTGTTTCGCGGAGATTTTTCCATAACCGATCGCCGAGAGCAGGTCTTCCACCTTGCTCGACGCGTAGTCCGGCAACAAAGTGACAAGGTTTTCGCTTTCGAGCAGTTCCCTCACGTTCTGTTTGTATTTTCGCGCTTCCTTTTCGAACATCTTGCGTCCGAGCTCAATGGCCTTTCCGCTCTCCTGTTCATTTAGCCAATGCCGGATCTTGTTGCGGGCGCGCGATGTCTTTACGAACGACAGCCAATCGCGGCTCGGCTTATGACCGGACTGGGTCACGATCTCGATGATGTCGCCATTCTTGAGTTTGGTCTTTAATGGCACCATCCGCCCGTTGATTTTGGCTCCGACGCACGTGTGTCCCACTTCTGTGTGAATGGCATAGGCAAAATCCACGGCTGTCGCGTCCCGCGGCAACGTGATGACTTTTCCTTTGGGCGTGAACGCGTAGACTTCTTCCGGATACAGGTCGATTTTCAACGTGCTCAGGAAGTCCGCAGGATCCTTCATGTCCTGCTGCCACTCGACAAGTTGGCGAAGCCACGAAATACGCTTGTCTTCGCGGCCGTCCGCCACCAACTTGCCGTCTTTATATTTCCAGTGCGCTGCAATCCCTTCTTCGGCGATGCGGTGCATTTCCGCGGTTCGGATCTGCACTTCGAAGGGCTGGCCGCCTGCAATGACGGAAGTGTGCAGGGACTGGTACATGTTTGGCCGCGGCATCGCGATGAAGTCCTTAATGCGGCCCGGCACGGGACTCCAGGTGTTGTGAATCACTCCCAGCGCGGCGTAGCAGTTTTTCACGTTATCGGTGATGATGCGTATCGCCAGCAGATCGAAAACCTGATCGGTCGTGATTCGCTGCTTCTTCAGTTTTTGATGGACGGAATAGAGCCGCTTGATTCGCGATTCGGTGAGGCACGGAACGTCGTGCTCCTTCATTTTGTCTTCGACGATCTTGGTGATCTGCGCCAGAAACGCTTCATGCGCCCTCCGCTTTCGATCGACGATTTCTTTGAGTTCCTGGTATGCCTTCGGATCGATGTAGCTGAATGCGAGATCCTCGAGCTCGCCACGGACTTTGCCCATGCCGAGGCGGTTCGCCAGCGGCGCGTAGATTTCCATGGTCTCGCGGGCGATGGCCTGGCGGCGGTCTGCCGGAAGATAGGCAAGCGTCCGCATATTGTGGAGCCGGTCGGCAAACTTGACCATAATGACCCGGATGTCGTCGGTCATGGCAAGGAGCATCTTACGGAAATTCTCGGCCTGCTTCGCTTCTTTGGAGGTGAATTGGATCTGACTGATCTTGGTCACTCCATCGACGATGTGAGCCACGTCAGACCCGAAAAGCTCTTCGATCTTCTCCAGTGAAACAAGCGTGTCTTCGACGACGTCGTGTAAGAGTCCGACGCTGACCGTGACCGCATCCATCTTCATTTCGGCCAGCAAGTTTGCGACTTCGAGAGGATGTGTCAAATAAGGCTCGCCGGAGGCGCGCACCTGTCCCTTGTGCTCTTTCGCCGAGAAGATATAAGCACGGCGCACGAGTTCCAGGTTGTCACCAGGGTGGTGCTTGTCGACGCGGTCGAGAATCTGCTCCAAGCGGATCATGTATGTTTGATTATAGTAAAAAAGCCGCGAATTACGCGGATTACGCGAAATCGGGGCGTCGCGTAATCCGCGTAATTCGCGGCTAAATACTTGCAGCGCGCTACTATTTCTTATTATCTAGAGTGATGCCGCCGGGGCTCTTCTTCTGCTCCTGGACTTTCTTGCGAGTTTCGAGTGCCTTATTGAACCAGTCGTCAGCTTGAGCGATGAGCTGTTTCTTCTCGTCTTCGTTTTTGGAGAGCCGGGCTTTCTCGCGATAGAGCAGGTTCTTGTACGACATCGCGTCTTCGTAGTCCTTGTTCAATGCGAGAGCCTTATCGAGGAAGTTGAGTCCTTCGTCAACAAGCTTCATCTGCTCCTCTTCCGGAGGGGGATTATTTTTGTTGTAGACGATGATCCAGTCCACGCTACCCACAGCATAGAACGGTACGGGATCGGTCGGCGAGAGCCGGGTGTTCTTCAAATAGTATTCGCGCGCTTCCTGAACCCGGCTCGTGTTCTGGTACATATAAGCGAGACCGGCAATGGCGCTGACATTATCTGGCTGGCGTTTCAGCACGTTTTGAAACGTTTGAATCGCCATATCCGCGTTCTTTTGGTTCTCTTCCGAGTTTGCATTTGGAATGAACTGCTGCAGGTATGCTGTTCCCAGGTAGACTTCGGCGTCTGTGAGCTCCGGATCCAGTCTGGCGGCTTCCTTAAAATAGGTGACTGCGTTTTCGTAGTGTGCCTCTCTGAAGGCACGCACACCCTTGTTCAGGTTATCCCGCGCCTGGAGCTTGGCACAGCTTGTGGTTGCCAGTGAAAGAATCGCCAGGAAGGCGAGCATCAATTTCGTGTGCCGCGTCATAATCGTATGCCTCTCCTATTTGCCTGCCGAGATCTGCTCTGTCATCAACCCGACTTTATCGACTCCGGCGCCCTTGGCAACGTCGATAACCTCGACCACGTCTTTGTAGAGGAGCTCCGGGTCGGCCTGAACGAACATGGTCCGCTCATTCCGGGTCTTGAAGACCTCCTGTAGCTCATTGCCGAGGAAGCGGAGTTCGACTTCCTTCTGGTTGATCTTGAGCGTCCCCGCTTTGTCGATCGACACAACGATTGTCTTGTTAAGCTCGTCAGGCGGCGGTGGCGGTGTGCCCGGCGGTGGCGGCTGCGGAACCGCAGCATCCAGGCCTTTGGGAGTTAATGGAGTGATCGTCATGAAGATGACCAGCAGCACGAGCAGAATATCAATAAACGGTGTGACGTTGATGTCCGCTTTTGCCGATATCTTCTTTACTTTTTTCTTCATCGCTGGTGCCTCCTACCTGCGAACCTGGTCATCCAGGCGCTCGGTCAACAACCCCACTTTGTCGACGCCCGCACTGCGGATGCTGTCCACGACCTGAACGACGTCGCCGTATTTCGCGCGTAAATCGCTTCTCACGAATACGGTTCTGTCCAGCTTATTCGCCAGGAGGTCGTTGACCTTGGAAGCGAGGTCGTCAATATTCACACGGCCTTGTCCCAGGTAGAGCTTCCCGTCACGTGTTACAACGACGAGGACCGCGTCATCCCTGTCGGCTTCTTTCATATCGACCGGGTTCTTTGTTCTGGCTAGCTCGACGCTGACGCCCTTCTGCAACATCGGGGTTATAACCATGAAAATGATTAGAAGGACGAGCATTACGTCGGCCATTGGCGTCACGTTGATGTCGGAGGTAACCTCTCCCCTGCCCCCGCCAGTGCCTCCCATTGCCATGGCTACTTCTTCCCTTTCTGCTGTTTTATGAAGTAATCGATCAGCTCGGACGAAGAGTTGGTCATCTCGATACCGAAAGCTTCCACCTTATTGGTGAACCAGTTGTATGCCCATACCGCAGGAACGGCCACAAATAAACCGAACGCCGTGGTGACGAGAGCTTCCGAAATACCGCCTGCGACGGCAGACAGACCGGCGGTCTTCTCAGACGACATGCCCTTAAATGCGTTGATGATGCCGACCGTAGTTCCGAACAGGCCCACGAATGGTGCAGTTGCACCAATGGTCGCCAGGCCTGAGAGGCCGCGCTTCAGTTCTGCATTCACGATCGCCTCTGCGCGTTCGCAGGCACGGCGCGACGACTCAATCTGCTCGCCCGCAAGTTCATGCGAAATGGAATGCGCCCGGAACTCTTGCAGACCGGCTTCCACAACCTTTGCCAAGTGGCTGCGCTTGTTCTGTTCGGCGACGCTGATGGCTTCCTCGATCTTTCCTTCTCTCAAACAGCCAGCGACGGCGGGAGCGAATTCACGAGATTGCTTGCGGGCTTGGCTGAACGCGATGTACCGGTCAATCATGACTCCGATGGACCATGCAGACATGATTGCGAGCAGAACCACAACGGCCTTGGCGGCGAATCCCATCGATGCCCACATGGAACGTAGGTCGAAACTGACCTCGCTCTGAAGCATCATTGCAAGAAAGTTAAGCTTAAAGAGAAGCATAGATTCTGAATCCTCCTAAATCCTGTGTCAGCAGGCTTAAATTCGATTTCAACTCTTGTTTTTCACTGAGAGAACGCAAAGTTCACAGTGATCGTGGTTACAACAGGCACCGGTTCGTTGTTCAGCATGGTTGGCTTATAGCGCCACTGCTTAACAGCATCGATGGCTGCCTGGATCAGCAGCGGGTGACCCGTGATGACCTTCAGGTTGTCGATCGTTCCTTCCTTGCTAATCTCGGCTTCCAGAACCACGACACCTTGTATACGTGCTTGCTTCGCCAGCGGTGGATAAACCGGTTTCACTTGCGAGAGTAAGTTCGCTGCAATGACGTTTCCACCCACTCGGACGCGCGTTGTTGGTGGTGGTGGCGGTGGTGGTGGCGGCGGTGGCGGCGGTGGTGGAGCCGCGTCTTCCTGCGCCTTCAGTACGCCTCCCAGCACGCCGGACAACACTCCTGAACGAGTTCCTCCGACGACTCCGACCGCGGACGGCGGCGGTCCTTCATCAACAATTCGCGCGATCTCTTTCGGGATTTCTGTCGGTGCCACGATGGTGCCCGGATCGATCTGAACCTGCTTGATGACCACAGGCCGCGGTGCTTCTGGCGCCGGCGGTGGGGGCGGCGGCGGTGGGGGCGGCGGTGGCGCGACCAGAAACGTTAACAACTGGTTCTGCGGCAGCGCCTCGGTGTAAATCAATGGAATCAGGATAAGGACCACGATCAACAGGGCGTGAATCACTGTTGAGATAAACACGGTCGTGCCCTTCTTTGTCCTCATCTGTCCGCTGGATTCAATTAAAGAATCCTCGAACATACGTAACCTCCCTTTCCTATCTAAACCTCCTGAAACTCCCGCGCTTCGCGCTCCGCATGCCGGCGGCGGCTGCCGGTCGCGGCAAAGAAACAAGAGATCCTTTCAAAAAATGCCGACGAATCTGTTCTTAAACTTAATTAGCTGAGGCAGGATCTGTAAACGGATCGCCACTTATATCAGTGCACCGCCTAAGCTGTCAACATTCCAGGCGCTCTACTTCACTTTCACCGGTCTCTGCGCTTTTGCAACCACAGGGCGGGCTGGAGCCGCAGCAGGCAGCGCCACCCGCCTGCCGCGAAGGTTCGTGTAAACCAGAACCAGCGGCGCTGCGATCGCGACCGAGGAATAGGTTCCGATGATGATTCCGATCACCATTGCGAAGGCGAAGTGATTGATGATTTCTCCACCGAAAACGAACAGCGCCAGAACCGTTAGGAACGTCAGGCCCGAGGTGAGAATCGTCCGGCTCAACGTTTGATTGATGCTATCGTTCATGATGGTCTCGAGATCATCGCGCCGTCTGATCTTCAAATTCTCTCGAACGCGGTCGAAAACGACAATCGTATCGTTCACCGAGTAACCGACCAACGTAAGCAAGGCTGCGATAACGGTCAAGTTGATCTCACGATTGAAGACCGAAAAGAGACCGAGCGTCACCAGCGTGTCGTGAAAAACCGCAAACACCGCTGCCGCACCGTAGATCCACTCGAATCGAAATGCAATGTAAATCAGAATCCCTACAAGCGCATAAAGCGTGGCAAAGACCGCTTGACGCCGCAGATCGGCCCCCACTTTCGGGCCCACCGATTCCGCATTCAGGATCTGGAACTTGCCCTGGAAAGCTTGACTCAGAGCGTTCGTAATCACTTCCCGGCCGGTGCTGGCGTCCGCCTCTTCTTTTGCGCCCTGGAACTCGATCATCACGTCATTGGAACCGCTCGCACCGAATTCCTGGATCTGACTGTCAGGAAGCAGCTTTCGAATCTGGTCGAGAGGCGGCTTTTGTTGAAACCTCACGTAGACTATGGTCCCACCTTTGAAATCGACGCCATAGCGGAACCCGCCCTTGGCCACCAGTGAAACGAGGCCAAGCAGCATGATCAATCCCGAAATCGCCAGGAAGAGCCGCCTCTTGCCTAGCCAGTCAATCCGTACATCTCTAAAAATTTCAATCATTCGAACGTACCTTTAGACACCGGCGTGTCTCCCATTGTTCCAAATTTAAATACTTATGGCCTCGAGACGCTCTTTGCGGGCCAGCACTATTTCGAACAGGGTTCTGGACACAAAGACAGCGGTAAACATATTCGAAATCAGGCCGATCACCAAGGTCACCGCGAAACCTTTCACGGGACCCGTCCCGAATAGAAAGAGGAACGTGGCTGAAATCAGAGCTGCCAGATGTGTATCGACAAGGGTGATGAACACACGGCTGAAGCTTGTAGCGATTGCAGAAACGGGGGTTTTGCCGGCCCGAAGCTCTTCCCGGATACGTTCAAAGATCAGCACATTCGAGTCGATGCCGACACCGATGGTCAAAATCACGCCCGCAATTCCGGGTAGCGTTAAGGTCGCACCGAAGTACGCCATGGCGCCCAAAAGAATCAGGAGATTCAGCATCATGGCGATAGTCGCATTGACGCCTGATAACCGATAGTAAAACAGCATGAAGACAACAACGGAAACAAGCGCAACGACTGCCGCAAGGAATCCAGCCCGAACGGAGTCAGCACCCAACGATGGTCCGACAACCTGCTCCTGAAGGTACTTGATCGAGGCGGGCAGCGCACCCGACCGCAGGACCAACGCGAGGTCCTGCGCCGCTTGTGGAGCGAATCCGGCCGTCCCGCCGGTGATAATGCCGGAGTCCGTAATTCGACCGTTGATCCGGGGAGAGGACTGGATTCGGCCGTCCAGAACGATTGCCAGCATCTTGCCGATGTTTTCTTCGGTCACCCGGCCAAAACGCTGAGCACCGTCCGCCGACAGATTGAAACTGACGGCGGGCCTTCCATTCTCGTCTCGCGATGGATAGGCACCCTTGAGATCGCGGCCGGAGATTGACGCGACCCGCTGCACCACGTAGTACGAACCTTCGGACGAGCTCGGAAGATCGCGTTCGACCGATGGCAATACTTCCAGATTAGCAGGGATCACGCCACCGTAGTTCTGTGCGGCCGCGGCCGGGCTTGGAAACGGTCCGCTGTCCACCAACTTCAATTCGAGCAGGGCCGTGGATTGCATAATCCCTTTTACGCGCGCCGGATCGTCCATACCTGGAAGCTGAACCAGAACTTCATTCTCGCCTGGACCGCCATGTTTCTGGATGACGACTTCGCCGACACCAAGCTGGTCGATTCGGTTCCGAATCGTATTGATGGCCTGATCGACCGATTGTTCGCGAAATGCCTGCGCTTGCGCCGGTTTCAGCCGCAACGTGTAGGTGTTCGGCACGTCGCCAAGTGTCGAAACGAGGTCCCATTCCGTAAGGCGTTCGTTCAGAATCCGCCGGAAATCGGCGTCCTTGGCGGGGTCCACACCAACGACCTTGAACTCATTGTTTTGGGTGCGAGTCAGCTGGCGGAAAATGATATTTTCACGCACAAGCACCTGGCGAATAGTTTCAATCGCCTGGTCCGTCTCTGCCCGGATCGCATCGTCGGTTACCACTTGCAGCACCAGGTGAGTCCCCCCGCGAAGGTCCAGCCCGAGGCGGATGTTCTCTTTCACATGGGCGATAGTGGGAACAACCCCAGGAAAGGCCGCAACTCGCCACACCGACAACAGGGTCACGCCTAAGACAATCAACAACCGGTTACGAATTCTCTTGTTCATTTTTTTTACTCCCGCATCAGTGGATATGCGCGCAACCCCTCTGTGGGCGCGGATTTTAAACGCAAACCCCTGATCTAGTTTACTTCGGGACTCTGCAACGCCGTAACGGAGTTGCGAGAAAGCTCGATTTTCACGTTCTCCGCTACCCGAAGCTGAATGCGGTCATCTTTGAATCCTACTATCGTACCGTAAATTCCGCCCGAAGTGATGACCTTATCGCCAGCTTTGAGGTTATCGATCATCTCCTGAAGCTTCTTCTGGCGTCGACGGGCTGGCAAAAAAACGATCAGGTAAAAGATGGCGAGAATGAATAGCAGAGGCAAGAAACCGAGAATACCGCTGGGTTGTTGGGCCTGCTGCTGAAGAAACACTAATGAGCCCCCATTCTCCTTGTCTCGGCAAGGAATTCGTCAAAGCGATGAAACTCGATAAACTGCCTGATTCTACGCATGGTGTCAAGGTAGAAGTACAGGTTATGGATCGTGTTCAGAATCGACGAAAGGATCTCATTTGCAACGAAAAGATGCCTCAGGTAAGCACGTGTGTACGTCCTGCACACCGCGCACTTACATGAAGCATCTATCGGGTCCGGATCATCTTTGTACTTCGCATGCTTTATCACAATGTGACCGTCTTTCGTGAACAGCCAACCATTGCGCGCGTGACGCGTCGGCATGACGCAATCGAACATATCAATACCAAGCGCCACGCACTCGACCAGGTCTGCCGGCGTCCCAACGCCCATTAGATAACGGGGTCTGTCCTCGAGTAATAAGAGTTCGACCCGTTCGATAACCTCATACATGAGAGGTTTCGGCTCGCCGACCGCAAGCCCGCCGATGGCATAACCTGGAAAGTCCATGTTGATGAGCTGATCAGTACTGGTCTTCCGAAGATCGTGGTAGATACCTCCCTGAATGATTCCAAACAGGTCTTGCTGTAGGGGCGGTCTATCACCGCCAGGACGCTCATGGAGCGCCCTTTCGATGTTGAAGTGTTGCTTGCAGCGTTCAGCCCAGGCGAGCGATCGCTTCATCGATTTTTCCGACTCGAAATGGCTTTCCGGATATGCAAGACAATCGTCCAGGATCATCATGACGTCCGAGCCAAGGGCGACCTGAGTGTCGATGGCGGATTCGGGACTCAGGAAGTGTGTGCTGCCATCGAGGTGTGATTGGAAACGGATGCCGTCTTCGCTGATATTGCGAAGAGAACTGAGGCTAAACACCTGATAACCTCCGCTATCGGTCAGGATCGGCCGTTCCCAACCCATAAAGCGATGTAGACCTCCCAACCGTGCAATCGTTTCGTGGCCCGGCCGAAGAAACAAGTGATACGAATTGCATAGGAGGATCTCGACCTGAAGATCGCGAAGCTGTTCCGGCATCATGGACTTCACGGTGGCCTGGGTGCCTACGGGCATGAATACCGGCGTCTCAACTACTCCGTGTGCCGTATGCAGCCGGCCTCGCCGCGCGCGAGTGCTGGGATCTTTGTCCAGGAGCTCAAACTTCATGTCCCCTTTTCCATCCTCAAACCAGGTGGCACGCCACGTCGCGGCCATCTTCGAGTTGCCTCAACGGTGGCTCTTCGATTTTGCAGCGGTCGACGGCAATGGGACATCGGGTATGGAAACGGCAGCCGGACGGCGGATTGATTGCCGTCGGTACATCGCCTCGAAGGACGATGCGCTGTTTCTTTGCGGCAGGATCGGGAACCGGGACAGCACTCAAGAGCGCCTGCGTGTATGGATGTTTTGGGGCAAGGCAGATCTGCGCGCTCGTTCCAACTTCGACCAGCTTACCTACATACATCACGCCGATTCGCGTCGAAATGTGTTCGATCACAGGAATGGCATGTGAGATAAACAGGTAAGTCAACCCAAACTCCTGCTGAAGATCCGCCAGGAGATTGATAATCTGTGCCTGGATCGAGACATCGAGCGCTGAAACCGGCTCATCGGCAACGATCAACTTCGGCTTTAGAGCGAGCGCTCGGGCAATCCCAATCCTTTGTCTCTGGCCCCCACTGAACTCATGCGGATAACGATTCATCACGCTTGGATCGAGTCCGACCGTCGTCAGCCGGCTGGCGACCTGGTCATTTCTCTCGGAACCGCTGGCGATGCCGTGTATCGCAAATGGTTCCCCAACGATGGCCCGAATCGTCATGCGCGGATTCAAGGACGCGTATGGATCCTGAAATATGATCTGCATCTCGCGCCGGCGGCGGCGCATCTCCTGAGGTCCCAGCGAGCGCAAGTCGATACCGTCAAAACGGATCGTTCCTGAATCGGGTTCGACAAGCCGCAAAACCGCCCTGCCTGCTGTGGTCTTGCCGCAACCGGATTCTCCGACCAGACCGAATGTTTCGCCCTTATTGATGTCGAAACTAATGTCGTCTACCGCTTTCACGTGATCGGCGACCCGCGACAGAATACCCCGGCGAATTGGAAAGTATTTTTTGAGATTTCGGACGCTCAATAGGGGCTCTGCCGCATCAGGCATGAATGCAACGGACCTCCTGACGTTCGGAAACAGGCTCGAGCGGAATTGTGGAGAGCGTACATTCGACAGTCTTTTTGTGGCAGCGGGGCGCGAACGAGCAGCCATCGGGCAGATGCAGAAGATTGGGCACCATGCCCTCGATCACATCCAGCCGATCCTTCTTGTGAACGCTGGATCCCAAGCGGGGTACGGACTGCAGCAGGCCCTGTGTATATGGATGCCTCGGATTGTGAAATACACCCATTGCCGGCCCCATCTCGACGATCTTACCCGCATACATGACGGCTACAGTTTCCGCAACTTCGGCGATCACTCCAAGATCGTGAGAGATCAGAATCAGCGAGAGGTTGTACTTTTGTCGCAGACTATCGAGCAATTCCAGTATCTGAGCCTGGATGGTGACGTCCAAAGCCGTTGTCGGTTCATCGGCGATCACCAGTTCCGGATTGCAAACCAAAGCCATCGCAATCATAATGCGCTGGCGCATTCCACCGGAAAGGTGGTGCGGATAATCTCTCGCGCGCTTTTCCGGATCCGGAATAGATACGGCCCGCATGGATTCGACAGTCCGGGACCACGCTTCTCGCTTGGAAACACTTTCGTGAGCCAGCACCGCTTCCGCTATTTGAAACCCGACTTCCAGGACGGGATTCAACGCGGTCATCGGTTCCTGAAAGATCATCGAAATCTGAGAGCCCCGCACTTGCCGCATTTCCTGTTCCGGTAAGGGAACAAGATTGCGTCCGTTCAGAAGGATCTCCCCTCCTACGATTCTTCCAGGTGGGCTGACCAACCGCGAAATGGACATTGCGGTCACGCTCTTACCACAGCCGCTCTCACCAACCAAACCAAGAGTCTTTCCCTTTTCGACGTTGAAGGAGACGTCGTCCACCGCTTTGACCACGCCTTCATCAGTAAAAAAGTAGGTCTTCAGATTTTTAAGCTCGAGGACGTTGGTCAAACCGTCAGCGCCTCCTTGTATTCGCCGTGCACTTTGCGAAACGCGTTGGAAATTTCACCGATAGTCGCGTAGGCTTCGACAGCCTCCACAATGTAAGGCATCAGGTTCTCAGGGCCGCGCGCTGCATTTTCCAGGCGCTCTAGTACTGCTCGTACTTTACGTCCGTCTCGACGGGCTCGTGTTTGGGAGAGCGATTCGATCTTGGCCGCTTCCAGTGCGGGATCGGCTGTGTGAATCGGAATTTCGGTCTCTTCATCTCCTCGAAACTCATTCACGCCGACGACAATTCGCTCCTTGGTCTCAATGGACTGTTGATATTTGTACGCGGCATCCTGAATTTCGCTCTGTACCCAACCAATCTCGATGGCGGCCAACATACCGCCAAGGCTGTCGATCTTCTCCAGGTATTGGGTTACTTGCCTCTCGATCTCATTGGTTAGCGTCTCGATGGCATAGGATCCACCGACAGGATCCACCGTATTGGGAATTCCCGACTCATGAGCAATGATTTGCTGCGTCCGTAAGGCAAGCCTTGCCGCATCAGCTGTAGGTATCGCGAGAGCTTCATCTTTGGAATTCGTGTGCAACGACTGTGCCCCGCCGAGTATGGCCGCGAGCGCCTGAATCGTAACTCGGACGACATTGTTGTCCGGTTGTTGTGCCGTAAGGGATGAGCCCGCGGTCTGCGCGTGAAAACGAAGCATTTGGGACCGTGGATTTTGGGCCCCAAACCGGTCTTTAGCGATCCGGGCCCAAATGCGGCGTGCCGCCCGAAATTTGGCAATCTCTTCGAGAAAGTCGTTATGCGTATCGAAGAAGAAGGACAAACGGGGAGCAAAGGAATCGATGTCCAGGCCGCGATCGAGCGCCGCTTGCACATAGGCAATCGCGTTCCCGAAAGTAAACGCCAGCTCCTGAACTGCCGTTGAGCCGGCTTCGCGAATGTGATAGCCGCTGATGGAAATTGTGTTCCAGTTCGGCACTTCGTCCTTGCAGTATGCGAAGACATCCGTGATGACCCTCAATGAAAACTTGGGCGGAAAGATGTAAAGCCCTCGTGCGATGTACTCCTTCAGGATGTCGTTCTGAATAGTGCCTTCGATCAGCGTTGGTGACACACCCTGTTTCTTGGCGACGGCAATGTACATGGCTAGCAATACTGCAGCCGTCGCGTTGATGGTCATGGAGGTGGAAACACGATCAAGTGGAATCCCCTCGAACACCACTTCCATGTCGCGCAGCGTATCGATCGCCACTCCAACTCTTCCGACCTCACCCGCCGCGAGCGGGTGGTCTGAATCAAGGCCGATCTGTGTAGGCAGGTCGAAAGCGACAGACAGGCCTGTCTGTCCATGTGCCAGCAGGTATTTAAACCTCTCGTTGGTCTCGGCCGCAGATCCGAACCCGGCATACTGGCGCATGGTCCATAGCCGGCCACGATACATGGTTGGCTGGATCCCGCGTGTGTAAGGGAACTCACCCGGAAGACCGATCTTGTAGTCCTCTGTCGATGATCTGGGACGATAAAAACGCTCCAGTTCGATGCCGGAATCGGTCTTAAAACGGGATTTCAGTTCGCGCATGAGAATCTAGATTAACGCACTTCGTGGCTTTGTGTCTTAACTGAGACTTACGATTTCCCCATCAGGATGAAGGGCGCCCAGTAATATGGATGTGGAAATCTGGCCTTAACCTCGAGCACCGCTTCTTGAATCGCGCGAGATTTGGAGAACCCGCTTTGCAGGCCCTGGTAGAAGCGCCGCATGAGTTGAGCGGTCGATCGGTCGTTAACAGTCCAGAGACTGACTACAAGGGAAGGAGTGCCAGCGTAAAGAAATCCGCCTGCGAGTCCCAGTAGTTCATCACCTTCCCAAACCGCGTTCATTCCTGTTTCGCAGGCGCTCAGCGTCGTTAGCTCGGCGCCGAGTTGCAGATTAAAAATGTCGAAGAGAAGCACCCAGCTATCGCCCAGGCGAAGCGATGAAAACTGCGGATTATCGGCGCGGAAAATGCCGTGCGCTGCAATGTGGATTTTCCCGGCAGAGGAACCGTACTGACGCAACTTGTCTTCTCGCGCCTCAGCTCCAACAAAGACGCGCGCCTTGGGAAGGAGTTCCCGCAAGGCCGCAACTTCTTCGTTGATATACGGCGTCGTCTTGTCGGCCACCGCCAGCACGAGATCGTGATCCGTTTTTTGAATTTTCCTTTCGCGGCAGATTTTCAAGACCGATGCGCTGGCCGCGTAGGCAATAGCGTGCGAATCCACGAGATAACGCGAGCCATCATAGAGCGCCTGAAACGGAATGTAATGGAGAGATTGATGAGGGACGATGATCAACGATCGTTGACCGATTATAGTCTTGATCGGTTCGATCAATTGTCTATAGAGCTCGCGAAGGTGATATCGCGTGGCCGTTAGGAGAAGATCGGCATGGGACTGGATGTATGAATGCTGCAAATGGAACTTGGAGAGCTGAAACGTCAAACCCTTCAGAGAAGTTCGAACGGCTTCCGTAGTCGTGAGGTTTTGCACGACTTCAAAGTTGTCATGCCCGATGAGGAAAGCGTGGAATCGGTCGGCGATGGCGTAGTATTCCACCAGCACTTCGTCCGGTTGAAGCATTCTCTGCACTTCTTCTACGTCTGGAAGCTTCATGTTCTGTAGCGTGGCCCATCCAGACCTCTCTGAACCCAATTCCCTCAACAGCTCCATCAATTCTTGTTCGCGGTTTATGATTTCTTCTCTGGTGACCGTGTCTGCCAGAGTCGCTCGCGCCGTCTTCCCGACCTCGTTGAGGCGGCTGTAAAAGATGTTGAGCTCTTCACGGATTTTGCGGATGCGCTGCAGCCTCGGCGACTCTTCCGCATTCGTGTCCCAAACCGTTTCGACATTTTTTTCGAGCAAATCGATCAGAGTTCGCGACTTCGAGCGTTCCACAAACTGAAAGGCGGCGCGGAAATCGCCTTTGCGGAGTTTCAGGTTCACCATGTTCTCGTAAACCTGATACTTGTCCCGGCCGAAAGACAGGCGCATTTCGTCCAGCCGGATATTTCCACGCAAGGATTCCATCTGGTCGATGGCCTTCAGGTACAAGAGTTCGGCCTCTCCGGCAGCGCCGTTCGATTCCTTCAGGCCCCCGAGCGTGTTGTAGCATTGAATCGACACCCACGGCGCGTGATAGCCCTCGATCTCATCAAGCGCTTTTTGCGCCTCTTCCAACGCGGATGCCGTATCTTTCAGTCCTTGCCAGCTACGAGCCGACAGCACGCGCGCGTTGGCGGCGCGCGCCGGTACCTGCTGGCGTTCGAAGATCTCAGCGGAACGTTGCGCCAGTTCCTGAGCCGTTGAAAACTGCTGTTGCCGGATCAGGAGCTGAGCGCGCCACAAATCGACGATCGCCACCCAGACTTCGTTTCCTTCTTGCATGTACATGTCTCGCGCCGTAACGAATGCCTCTTCCGCGTCCTTGTCGTTGTGGAGCTTGAATTCGGCCTCTCCACGGTGTGTGAGACACCTGGCAGCTTCATATCGATTGCCGAGCCGCTCGAAAATATCGAAAGCTCTTTGAGCGATTTTCGCGGCATCCGCAAAAAGGTTGAGCTCGAGGTAGATCTGGGCGCGATCCATATCGCATAAACCGACCCTTCGCGCATCGCCCAGTTCTTCATGCTTGCGCCGGACTTTTTCCAGAATGCGCAACGCCGTCGAGTAATTTCCGCGCATGAAATGCATTATCGAAATGCCACGGTCGGCCATTGCTGCCCAAAGTCCCATGCCGTGCCGCTCGCAATGCTGTTTCGTTATCTCGAAGCACTGCACGGCCTCGTCGAACCGGTTCATATCGGTAAGCACGTGAGCACGACCCAGGCCGATGGCCGCAATTCGATAGTTGTCCGCGTTCTCTAACGCTTTCTGATGAGCGCGATCGTAATGGGCCAGGGAATCGTTATACCGATTCAGGCGGTAGTAGAGATTTCCGAGGGCAACCTCCAGCGTGCAGAGATATTCGATGTCGTTCGCTTTCTCAAGCGCCGTACAGGCGCGCTCGTGAAGAGCAAGGGCATCGCTGTACCGGCTAAGGTATATGAGGTTGTCCATCTGCCCGACGAGTGTGCGGCCAACTTCACCGCTCAGTCCGGCCTCCTCGAAAAGCTCGACCGCCTCTTCAAGGTAAGCCTCCGCCTCTGTCGACTTTCGTAGGGTATAGAGAACCTGTCCCCAGGACCTTTTGGCATAAGCCCAGGCGAGCGGTGTATCCACCAATTCAGCGATGTACAGGTTGGTTTCAGCGAAGACCTGTGCCAGATCTAGGTCACGCGGAAGAAGTTCGGGGATTTTGACTGAAATGGCTTCGATAAGAGCCTGGGTGGACGAGCCTTCAGTTTTCGAGATGAAGGCCCGTTGCTGGGCAGCATCCCGGATCTGGGCCAACGCGGCCAAGCAGTCCTCGGGATTGGTAACAGTCACGATTCCAACGTTTCCTACGCGGGCTCGCTTCCTGCACGTACTCGGAAATTTGCGATCTTCTTTTTTTAGGAGTTACCGCGGTGCACGCAAAACAGCGTGATTTGCCCTTCCGGCAAATCCACCGAAAGATGATACGTATCCTTCGGGACTTCGTCGAAAGAGAACTCACCCACCACATTTGTTCTGGTCCGGTAACGGACGATACCGTGGGACTCCAGCTTCACTGGAGTATTATCGAAGAATTTCGTGGCGCTAGACAATACCTGCCCTACAAGAGTGATGCGGTCATTGGCCTCCATCGACTCGATTTTCACGTCAACATCGACATCACCAGCGCGGAACAACAGCTGCCGGGGCGGTGCCCCAACACCGCGGACGCCAGCCAGGATTGGCTGATCATAGGTGTCGAACACCAGCGAAGCGATGATCTTTCGAAGACCTCCACCCGCCTGGGGTTGTACGATCGGCTGGAACAGACCAACTCCCCACTGGACTAGCTCAGCGGGAGGTTCGTAAGAAGAGTCTTCTTGAATGCGCGTCATCAAAGACTGGAATTCCTGCATTATCTTTCCGCACTCTCCACAACTCGTCAAGTGGCTTTCCAGTGTCAACTTCTCGACATCTGACGCCTGACCATCCATGTAAGCAATTAAATTCTCGGTAGTTACGTGTCGCATTCCTTTGACTCCTCATTCCTTTGACTTCAAGTTACTCATTCATCTCCACTCTATTGAGAGCTAAGTGCTTGGGAAAAATACAAAATCTTTACTCTTTGACGCCGCGGCGCCGCAAGATTATTCGCAGTTTGTCCAAACATCGTGCCCGCGTCGGTCCGATACTGGCGACGGGCATGCCCGTGGCCCGGCTGATTTCATCGTAACTGAGGGACCGAACGTCGAAATAAAGCATTTCAATCAGGTTCCGGCAGCGCCCGGACAATTGTTCGACCGCTTCGCGTACGGTGTGCTGCTGCTCCACCATAATGCTCACCTCTTCCAGGTTTTCAGCCGGGTCCGGGGGCTCCTCAAATTCCTCATCGGTACCGCCTTCGCGACGCTTTAACGCCTTGATGTGGATACATTGGCGTGTCGTGGTTGTGATCAGCCACGCGCTTACTTTGGTTTCATCCTTGACCTCGTGAAGATGCTCAATCAGTTTCAGACACACCGCCTGAAACACGTCGGCCGCATCCGCCGTCGAGAAACCGAATCGAACCGGGACGGAATAAATCAGCCGCCGATAGCGCGTGATGAGCGCTTCCCAGGCTTCTGCGTCTCCTTTAAGACACATTGAAACCAGTTCGGCATCCGTCCGTGTTTTATAGGCAGCGCTCACTACCGAAGTTTCCGAGCCTTCCAGAAAGTGTGGAGGCCAGAAATGAGCATTAGGGATGCGAATAGCGTGCTCATTGAGAGGCGCCAAATGCCAGCGTCCGGAGCGCTGGAATACCGCCGATACTCGTCAACAATGCTGGCAATTCCTATGACTGCCAGCGCCACAAAGAACAGTGCCAGAACTTCCAAGAAAAACCGGCGAACTGAACGAATCGTCTCGCCGAAAATGATTTTCAATTTTTCGATCATGGCAGGCCTTTGGGGGCATCTTAAAGGCTATCAACTTGCTCATCAATACGCGTGCTCATAAGCCCGAGTCCAAGAAAAGGTAGCCTACCATTATCCGGGAAAAACCGCGGTGGTAAATTGTGAATTGACCAAATTAAAACATTGTGCGTAGGATGGTCCTAGAAGTGGTTTTATCCCAAGGAGGCGGATAATTTGCAACTTGACGACAACCTTAAGCAACTGATGAAGGAACTCGGGGCGGCGATAAATGATGCGCTCTCCGAATCCGAAGACATCAGCGAGGCCATTCAAAATGTTCGGAATGCCGGCTATGACGTCTTTCTCGTGCTCGAAGCCACGATCGGTTTCAACAAACGTTCGAAGGCTGATGGCTCCGAGGAAGCCACGGCCAATGGACTCAAGAGCGGCGAGATGAAACTGAAAGTCACAGCGCAGGACTTGAAGTTTCTCAGGTCTCTGAAAATCAGCGTCGAGGATCTGGATCAGCAATAGTCCACATCTGGCCGACCGCCCCGATCACATCCGCCACTTTAATCCTTTCAATTGGGTTTGCCCGCAGAAATTGGTCCGCCGAACCGATCGGACGAAAGTGTTCGGGATAGCCGACACTAAACAGGCCCAGCGTGCGAACAGCCACCGCCGGGCCAATATGCATCGGGCCTGTGTCATTGCTGACCAGCAGCCGGGAGGACCCGATGAGCGCCGCAAGCTGGGGAACCGTGAGATCCGTGAAGCGATAGATTTGGGCTCGATTTCTGCTCGTTTCTTGAAGACGATCAGCGAGCCTTGCCCCCTCTTTGCCCGAAAGCACCACAACTACGGCTCCAAGCTTCTCGATCGCAAAATCCGCCACCTCCGCAAACCGTTCCGGTGGCCACACCCGCTCGGGCACCGGTGCATCAACGTACAGCGCCAGATGCGGTTCATTGGGTAAAACCCGCCCGGCCCACTTGCGAAGATGATCCGGAATCTCGATCCCTCTCCCCCGGGAAGAGAGTGGCCGGCGGCCGGGTGAGGGCTCCATTTGCGGAACCTCCTCCACCACTGTCTGAAACATTTTCGCCACGTGGAGACTCTTATCTTCCAGTACCGGCGGCCGATTAAAACAAAACCCCAGGTATGGCTCCTTAAACCTTTTCAACCCGAGCCTCACTGGGGCCCCAGACAACCACGTCAACAAATTCGTTTCCCGAAAACTATGGAAATCCACCACGAGGTCAAATCCTCGTCCGCGGATCTCCCGTACCAGTTTGAACATCTCTCCCACAGCGTTTACGACCGATCCGTCCCGCATTGCCACACGATTGACCGCAATCACCTCGTCGATGTGGGGACAAAGCTCCGCAATCGCCGCGCACCGATGGCCCGTCAAAAACGTCAATCGCGCACTCGGAAACGCTGCCTTGAGCAGGCCAAGCGCCGGAAGTAAGAGAATGACATCCCCGAGCCGCGCTAAGCGGATCGCCAGGATCTTCACGGCTAGGGAAGGATGAGGCCGCTCGAATGTTCTGGCGCAGCGGGCATGCCGGACATCGTGGACAACCAATCCAAATAGCCCCGGCTCCTGGGCCGGACACTCGAGTTCATTTGAGCGACAAACGTGAGGAAGTCCAACACATCGAGCGCTTCGGAGACCTTTAGAACACCGTGATCCGCACTTGGATCAGGTTGCATTCGTTCATCGAGCAGTGCTTTCAACCTGCGAAACAACGAGATCCGTACCGGTCCATCGGGCAACGACTCATAATAGATGCCACTGGCAAGTGTCTTCATCGTTGTGTGCAGGCACTTGTAAACTTCGATAACGTCTCTATCCACCAGCCAAGGTGACGTCAAACGCTCCTCAACGACAGATTTGCTGACCGCATCCAGAATCGGCGAAAAGTCGTGCAGGAATTTTTTGTCAAATTTGTGAATTTTGGCGGCAAGCTGCGGATCGGGAATCTGCTTTTCCGCCGCATAAGAGCGGCTCGCTTTCAGGTGAATGCAGGAACTCGGACAATCGATTTCCACCTCGCGTAGTGTCCCGCAGCACACCGCACAGATTTGCACGCCTTTGGCCGGGCAATAACGCTTGCCCGCTCTGTCAGAACACAACGGACAACTTGCCATAACCGCGGAAGTATACATCCAAAACCCGCAAAACCGAGTTTGACTTTGGTTGTGGGCGTCCCTAATATTTTCAGAAGTCGATTGCCAACGGAATGGGGGTGTGTTGATTGGCTGAGGTTCGGATTCAGGATGGTGAGTCCATCGAAAATGCGTTGAGGCGTTTCAAGCGCAAGGTCCAGCAAGAAGACATCATCAAGGAAGTCAAGAAGCACTCCTTTTACCTGAAACCTGGAGAGAGGAAGCGCATCAAGCAGGCACTTGCCCGTAAGCGCAGCCGGAAGAAGGTTCGTCGGGAACCGATAGAATAATCACCGGGGAATTCAGGGACACACTCCCGATCGCTGCCCCTATTTTTTGCAGACGAACATTTCGGGCTTGGGAGTGTCTTCGATCGCGCGGAAGCCGGCGACGCGCAGCATGGCTTTCAGGCAACTGCGCGTAGCGAACCACCAGCTACTTTCGTCGCCATTGAATTTTTTCTCAACAAAATACAGTTTTGGCCAGGCTGGTTGATCGAAGATCCTTCTCTAGCGTCTCCGCCATGGTCAACGAGCCGTGCTAAACTCTCGGCCCTATGAATGAAGAGCTGTATGAGGCCCTGAAGAAGCGGGTCACGGGTGAGGTTCGGTTTGACCGTGTTTCACGGCTCATGTACAGCACGGATGCCAGCATTTATGAAATTGAGCCCATAGGAGTCGTAGTCCCACGCACGCACGAAGATGTCTTTGCGACGATGGAAGTGGCCCGCGATTTCAAAGTGCCGATTCTGCCTCGTGGCGGTGGGACAAGCCTGGCGGGTCAAACTGTCGGCAATGCGGTTGTTATCGACATGTCTAAATACCTCAACCACATCCTGGAAGTTAATACAGAGGAGGGCTGGGCGCGGGTTGAACCCGGTGTCGTACAGGAGCAGTTCAACCTGCACCTGCGGCCCATGGGTTTCTTGTTCGGTCCCGACACATCTACCGCGAATAGGGCGACGCTCGGCGGGATGATGGGTAACAACTCCGCCGGCTCTCATTCTATTGTTTATGGAAAGACGATTGACCATGTTCTGGAAATGGATGTTGTCCTCTCTTCCGGCGAAGGCCGGACGCTTCGGGAGATGAAATTTGAAGAGGCCCAGCTACGAGGGAACTTGGAAGGAAGGATTGCGGATATTGTCCGCGTTCATCGCGGCGAGATCGAGCGTCGATTTCCCAGAATCATGCGGCGTGTCAGTGGTTATAACCTCGACGAGTTCGTTCGGAATGGAAAATTCAATCTGGCCAAGATCGTCGTCGGGTCCGAGGGTACTCTGGCTGCCGTACATCAAGCCAAGGTCCGAATCGAGCCCCGTCCGCCAGCGACGGCAGTATGCGTGGTGCACTTCGCCGACATTGTCGACGCGATCCGCGCAAGCGACATCATCCTGCCGTTCAAGCCTGCCGCTATTGAATTGATCGATGACATGATCATGGATCTTGCACGGAGTTCTTTGGAGCTGTCTCGACTGATGGGCTTCGTTCAGGGTCACCCGGCGGCGATTTTAGTTGTGGAGTTTTACGGCGAAAACGAAGTGCACCTACGATCGAAACTGGACGAAATGGAAGCCGCGCTCAAACGGAACAAAGCCGGCTATGCCTACGTGCGCGCTTTCGATTCGACAGATCAGTCCAATATCTGGAAAGTTAGAAAGGCCGGCCTGGGGCTGTTGCTGGGCATGAAAGGCGAGCGCAAGCCGATCGCGTTTGTTGAAGACTGCGCGGTCGAGCCCTCAAAGCTTCCGGAGTTTTTCGTTCGGTTTCGAGACGTGATTCACAAATACGGGACCAGCGCAGGCTATTACGGTCACGCCAGCGTTGGCTGCCTGCACATCCGGCCGCTCATCAATACAAAGGATGCACGGGATATCCGCGTCATGAAGGAAATGACGGATGAAATCGCGGATCTCGTCGTGGAGTTCGGCGGTGGCATGAGCGGAGAACATGGCGACGGCCTTGCGCGCAGCCACCTGAACGAAAAACTTTTTGGCAAAGAGCTCTACAAAGCGTTTCGCGATGTGAAGTCCGCCTTCGATCCTGAACATCGGATGAATCCCGGCAAGATTGTCGATGCTCCGCCAATGACAGAAAGCCTGCGATACGGCACCGAATATCGAACGCTCGCTCTCAATACGCATTACAACTTTTCCCGCGAAGGGGGATTGGCTACCGCCGTTGAGCTGTGCAACGGCGCCGGCGTCTGCCGTAAGAAAAACGAAGGAACCATGTGCCCATCGTACATGGTGACCATGGAAGACAAGCACTCCACGCGCGGCCGCGCCAATTTGATGCGCGAAATTTTGTCCGGCAAGTTACCCGCGTACGAGTTCACCGGAAAGGAACTGTACGAAACACTCGACCTGTGTCTTGAATGCAAGGGATGCAAGGCGGAATGTCCTTCAAATGTAGATATGGCAAAACTGAAGTATGAGTTCTTGGCACAGTACAACGAAGCGAACGGCGCCTCCATTCGCTCGAGGATGTTCGCGAGCATCCACTCGCTGAGCCAACTCGCTTCGCTTTGGCCTGCGATGGCCAATTGGACGCTCACAAATCCTGGCATGAGGCGGATGCTTGATCGCTTCGCCGGCATTGACGCCCGCCGCAAACTGCCACTGTTCGCTCCGCAAACTTTCGAATCGTGGTTCGCCCGGCGCCCGAAATCCCAAATCCCAAATCCCAAATCCGAAATCTCCGGCAAAGTCGTCCTTTTCCACGATACCTTTATCAACTACAACTATCCCGATATCGGCAGGGCGGCAACGCAACTGCTCGAGGCGGCCGGCTACGAGGTGGGTCTTGCGGAGCGGAGGTGCTGCGGCCGGCCTATGATTTCAAAGGGATTCGCGGAAGCCGCGCGCGAGAATGCGGATTTCAATGTCCGGCAGCTCCATACTTTCGTGGAGAACGGCTACTCGATCGTTGGCTGCGAGCCGAGCTGCGTTCTAACTTTCAGAGATGAATACCCGGACCTCGTGAAGGGTGACCATGTGACAGACGTAGCCAGGTCGTCGTTCCTGCTTGAAGAATTCATCGTTAAGGAAAAACAGGCCGGCAGGTGGAAACTGGAGTTCAAGCGCCAACGGACGAAAGCGCTGATTCACGGGCATTGTCATGAGAAGGCGCTCATCGGTTCGCGATATTTAAAGGAGGCGATGGCTATGGCGTATCCGGTTGAAGAGATCGACTCGGGTTGCTGCGGTATGGCCGGTTCGTTTGGATACGAGAAAGAACATTACGATGTTTCGATGGCTATCGGCCGGCGGCGTCTGTTTCCTGCAGTAGAAAATAATCCTGAAGCGATTGTCGTCGCTCCCGGCATTTCGTGCCGCCAGCAAGTGGAACATGCAACCGGAAGACGGCCGCTCCATCCGGCCGAGGCTCTGGTGAGGGCACTCTAATGGTGTGGGAATACATTCTGTCGTGAACCGAACACGGGCTAAAGCCCGCGACTACGTGCTGACTCGACGCCTTATCTGACCTCGATCGGAAATTGGGTAAATACTAAGAACAATGTCAGCCACACCTGAAGCGACCAAACGATTTTCAGAACGAATGAAACAGGTCACGGCCACTGGCCATTTTCGACAACAACAGGGCCTGACAATGTCATCGATCGGCCTCGGCACATACCTTGGCAATGCTGATGCCGCAACGGACGAAGACTATCGCAAAGCGATCGTACGCTCTGTTGAAAAAGGCGTGAATGTTTTCGACACGGCGATCAACTATCGCTTTCAGCGTAGCGAACGCTCCATCGGCCAGGCGCTTCGAGATCTTACCGAATCAGGAAGAGCCGCCCGGGACGAGATTGTCATCGCCACCAAGGCAGGCTTTATCAGCTTTGATGGAGAGATGCCACGGAATCCGCGCGAATACTTCATGGAGAACTTCGTCCACCCCGGAATTATAGGCGCCGCCGATGTCGTCGCTGGCAGTCATTGCATGACGCCTCGATACCTGGAACACGAGATCGATCAAAGTTTGCGTAACCTGGCAGTAAATACGATTGAGATCTTTTACATTCACAATCCGGAAACCCAGCTTTCCGAAATCGAGCACGACGAGTTTTACAAACGTCTCCGGTTAGCTTTTGGTTTCCTCGAAGGCGCCGTGAGTTCCGGCAAAATTCGCATGTACGGCACTGCGACGTGGAATGCCTATCGTGTTGCTCCTGGATCGGCGGACTTCATGTCGATTGAAAATGTCGTTCAGTGTGCGCGCGACGTCGCTGGGGACAACCATCATTTTCGTGTGGTGCAGCTTCCCTACAATCTCGCGATGACGGAGGCCTTTAGCCTGGCGAATCAGACACTGAATGGCAAACTTCTGACAATGTTGGATGCGTCGGGGGAGCTCGGATTGACCGTGATGGCCAGTGCCTCACTCTGCCAAAACCGGTTAAGCCGGAATCAGCGCATGTTTCTGTCGGAGCACATGCCAGGGTTGAGTACCGATAGCCAACGGGCGATCCAATTTGTCCGATCGACGCCTGGAATCGCCGTGTCATTGGTAGGCATGAGTCAGGTGGCACACGTCGACGAAAATCTGGCCGTTGCTGCCGTGCCACCGGCTTTGGAAAAGATTGCTGAATTGTTCAATGCTTCGTAGCTATATCGAGCGCCGCGAAAAATTCCTCCATGGACGCGACAACAACCGCAAGTCTCTGCCTTTCGAGTGGGGGCTGGAATATCTGGGACTTCATCAAAACAGGAATCCAAACGCCGCGATGCGAGACTACGTTTCACGCTCGCTGCTCGACAGCCCCACGTTCTATTCTTGCGAGTCTGCGCCGGCCTTCGAATTTGACGGAAAGATTGTAAAGTTTCCCAGTGCTGTGGAGACACCGTATCGGGAAAACAATATCGTCTGGGGCCGCTATTTCGATGGTGGGAAAGATCTGGCGATGGTCGTCCTTCCGCAGTGGAACTCTAAATGGGACGAAGTCGCACTCTGCCGGCTGCTTCAGCGAGCTGGGATCAGTTCGGTGCGACTTAGCTTGCCGTATCATCACCACCGCAGGCCCGCTCACCTGGAGAGGTCCGAATATCTCGTGTCACCGAATGTCGGGCGAACGCTGGCTGCGGTGCAGCAGGCCGTTTTGGACGCGAGGCGCGCCGCGGATTGGCTCTTTGAGCGTGGCTATCGTCGTGTGGGGATTCTTGGGACAAGCATCGGATCGTGCATCGGATTTCTGACGTTTGCTCACGACAAGCGGTTTTCCACCGGCGTCTTCGTCCACATTTCGAATTTCTTTGCGGATGTTGTATGGACGGGGCTTTCCACGAAACACGTGCGTCAATCGCTCGAGACCGCTATCGATCTGCAGCAGCTTCGGTTTCTCTGGTCGCCCATCAGTCCTTATCCTTTTATCGAGCGGTTACGTGATTTGAACCGGCCAATCCTCATGCTCTCTGGCCGCTTCGACCTTACATTTCTTCCCAATCTTTCCCAACAAACCTACCAGGAGTTCGATCGCCGCGGCATACCGTACGAGGCCATCTGGCTTCCATGCGGCCATTACACCATGGGCAAATTTCCTTTCAGTGCCATCGTCGGCTATCACATCGTACGTTTTCTTCGGTCCTAGGACATACTGGCGTTGGGCTCCCGCCGGCCATCTGCCGGTGCTCACGCTATGATTTCATCCTGTTCTTCTTCTATTATGCGCTTTGCATCCGAAGCGCCCTTTTTCAGGCGCCGCGGCGTCGGAAGTTTTGATGAACAAATTTGTTCCATGCGATCTGTGCGGGGACGAGAATCCACGGTTCGTTCTGGACTCGCCTGGACTGGATGGACCGCTGGTGGAATGTTTGAAGTGTGGATTTCGTTACGTCGGTAAACGTCGCGCCGCGCTGACGTTTGGGTCGCAGAAGCCTGAAGAGGCAGTCCATAAATTGCGCGCCGCGAACGTGCATTTTCGGCATCTCAGGTTAGAGGAAGAGCATCGGCTTGCGCTGTTGAATGCGGAGTGGAGGCTGGACTTGATACGAAAGATCCGTCCGGCCGGAAAACTGCTCGAGATCGGTTGTTCGAGAGGCGATTTTCTACGCGTGGCGCGGGAGTCGTTCGACGCCTATGGTGTTGAACCCAACCCGGAACTGGCGGACTTGGCGAGTAAGATTGCGCCCGTACACCGCGACACCGTTGAGCGGACGCCGTGGTCCGGTTTCGACGTGATCGCGACTTTTCATGTGATCGAGCATGTGGATTCACCGCGAAGTTTCGTTCGCGCTGCGGCGGAGAGGCTCAAGCCGGGTGGACTTCTAGTGATCGAAACTCCGAACATCGATTCGCTTCCATATAAGATCCTCAAGGCGCGATGGCGGCAGTTCATTCCAGAACACTACTTTTTCTTTGATCCGAAGACGATGTCGAGATTGCTTTTGGACAACGGGCTGAAGATGGAAAAAACCATTCGGATTGGAAAACATGCAAGCGCGGATCTGATACTGAATCGGCTTTCTCGTTTTTTCACATGGATTCCTCAAGGGAACACGTTATCCGGCTTAACATTTCGGTTGAATCCAATGGACATCATGCTTGTGTTTGCTACAGGCCCTGCTGATGGCTAGCGCAGTCGCGATCATCAACTGGAACTCGGGAAATTGGCTGCGCACGTGTATCGAATCGCTGCTTGCCACGGCGCCGAGCGCGGAAATCCTCGTAGTCGACAATGCTTCGGAGGACGCGTCGCTGGAGTTAATCGGCGCTTTTCGAAGCCGGGTGAATTTCATTCGCAACAAAGTGAATCGCGGATTCGCTGCGGCTGTAAATCAGGCTTTTCAAGCGACCTCAACACCTTACGTTCTCGTCCTCAATCCGGACATTCGCGTTACGCCAGGGGCCGTCCTGATCCTCGAAGATTTCATGAATGCTCATCCGTACACGGGAGCCGTGGGCGGTTACGTGAACAAGAATTATCTGCCGCGGGATTTTCCTACCGCTTGGGTACTTGTGCGCGAGAACCTCGGCTTTCCGCGGCCCTGCTCAGTAGCGGCGGTCTATGAGCGCCGAAATCCCGGCGCTCCCAGAGCGGCGCTACAGTTGTCTGAGGCGATTTCCGTGGAGCAGCCCGCAGCGGCTGCGTTGATGATCCGGCGCGAGGCGTACGAATCCGTGGGCGGATTCGATGAGCAGTTCTATCCGGCTTGGTACGAGGACGTAGACTTCTGCTGCCGGCTCAAGGCCGAAGGTTGGGAAATCTACTACGCGCCGAAAGCCGAATTCCTCCACCAAGGTGGCTATAGCGTCGGCGCCCTGGGTTCGGAGAGCTTTGTCCGCGCATACTACGGCAATCAGATGCGCTATGCGCGGAAGCACTTCAGCTTGCTGGGGAGCGCTGCAGTGCGTGCTTCCGTTGCGGTTGGGATGCTTGGAAGGATGATTGGGCGGCCTCAACAAGCCGCAGCTTACGGCAAAGGCTTTCTCGGAGCGCTGAAAGGATGGTGAGGCTGGCCGTAAATATCGTGACCTTCAACAGCGCATGGGACATTACGGCCTGTCTTCAAAGCCTTCACCAGCAGACCTTTAAAGACCTTCACATTCACATCTTGGACAACGCTTCGACGGACGAGACATTGCAACGGATCGAGCCGTTCGATGTTGAATACCTGCTGCGATCACCCGTCAACACCGGCTTCTGTAAGGCACACAACGAGTTGGTCCGACGCTTTCCATCCGAATACGTTTTGTTTCTGAATCCGGACACGATCCTTCGGCCGACGTTTACTGAGGAGCTTGTATGGGCTCTGGACGCGCGGCCCGATGCTGCTTCGGCGAGCGGAAAACTAATTCGCCTGGATGAGAAGACGCTTGATTCTACCGGAATTATCATGCTGCGCGAACAGCGGCATTTGGACCGGGGGGCAGACGAACCGGATATAGGACAGTTCGAGAGACCCGAAGATATCTTTGGACCGAGCGGAGCTGCGGCGCTTTACCGGCGCAAGGCTCTTGATGATGTCGCGATTAATGGCCAGTATTTCGATGAGGATTTCTTCGCTTACCGTGAAGATGCAGACCTGGCATGGCGCTGCCGCCTGCTGGGCTGGAATTCGATTTACGTTCCCACGGCGGTAGCTCAGCATCGCCGACGCGTCACTCCCGAGCGCCGGGGGAGCGTTTCTAAGGAGATTAACTACCACTCCGTCAAGAACCGATTCCTTCTCCGAATCAACAACATAACGGCCAGCCTGTACCGCCGGGACGTCTGGCGAATTACCGCCCGCGATGCTGCTGTTGTGGGATACGTTCTCTTGCGGGAGTGGTCATCCATTCCGGCGTTGTTCTATCTTCTGCGTCACTTCCGCAGGTTGAATCGCAAGCGCCGGGCAATTCAAAGCAGGTGCCGGGCGGATTCAGCCGAAATAGCAAAGTGGTTCGGCTAAGCCTTCTATAATCTTGCGTTCGAGCTGAACTCTGCTATATCATTTTGTCTGCATCTTCATCTCATCTCGTCCTGTCGCAGGTCCATGGCAGTTCACCAGATATGACCTGCAAGACAGCACGCGAAGTGTCTCAGGCGGAGTAATCCATGAAGAGAAGAGTCGTAGTACTTGGCTGCTTGGCAATGATGTCCGTCGTCTTGACCGTTTCCGGAAAAACAGTTCCTCCGCAACAGCAGTCCCCAGCGCCGATAGCATCATCAGTCTCCGCGCAGCAAGCAATCATCAACCAATATTGTGCGACCTGCCACAGCGAGAGGGCGAAAGCTGCAGGTATGGATTCAGCGCGCAAACTCACGCTGGACAGTCTCGACCTTGCGCATGTGGGTCAAAACGCCGAAGTGTGGGAAAAAGTCGTCCGCAAGCTTCGGGCCGGTATGATGCCCCCAGCGGGGATGAGGCGGCCGGACGCTCCCACTCGGAAGGCGCTGATCGCATGGCTGGAGAATGAAATCGACCGCAACGCCGTTACGTATATGCCTCCCCCCGGTCTTCACCGGCTTAACCGCACGGAATATGCCAATGTGATGAAAGACCTATTCGACCTGGAGATCGATGCCGCGAAGTATCTTCCTTCGGACGATTCGACTCATGGTTTCGACAATATGGCTGGCACGTTGGGAATTTCGTCCACTCTGGTCGAGGCATACGTCTCGGCGGCGCAAAAGATTAGCCGGCTGGCGATCGGTGAGGCCGCGTCACCGAGCCTGACCGTGTACAGGACGCCGGAGGATACGTCGCAGGACTATCACATCGAAGGTCTACCATTCGGAACGCGAGGGGGGATGCTGGTTAAGCACGTGTTCCCTTCTGACGGCGAGTACACGATCGCTATCACTCCGATTTTTGGGGATAACATGTCGCCGGCCGGCTTCGGTTCGGTTCCCTGCGAAAAACTTGAGGTGATTCTGGACGGTGAACTGTTGCAGTTGGTCGATTGGCAGGGAGGTGGGCGAACACCCGTAACTAATTGCGGAGGCCGCCAGCAGGCCGCTGTGCAAAGCGGGCAAGCCGGTCCTGAAGCGTTTTTTGGTGGTCGCGGTGGTGGCGGAATGAAGGTCCGCTTTGCAACGAAGGCGGGATTGCACACGCTCGGAGTCACGTTCCTGCAAACCAACTTTGCTCCGGTTCTCGACCTCGATCAGCATTTCACGCGAGATACTGTCCAGACCGGCCCTACTCCAGGGTTTACTTTCTTTCCACACGTCGGTACTGTCCGAATTGAAGGTCCGTACAACGCCGCGGCACCCATGGACTCACCCAGCCGCCGCAAGATATTTGTATGCCGGCCGGCAGGCACAGCAGAAGAGGAGACCTGTGCGCGAAGAGTTATTACGAACCTGGCAACCCACGCATTCAGACACCCTGCTGCTGCTTTGGACGTGAATCCGCTGATGGAATTTTACCGGTCTGGCCGGAAGGAAGGGGACTTCGATCACGGGATTGAAATGGCCGTTGCGCGCATCCTGGCTTCTCCGAAATTCATCTACCGCATCGAAGTTGAGCCGACGAACCTGACGGTAGGTCAAAGCTATCGCGTTAGCGACCTCGATTTGGCTTCGCGATTGTCGTTTTTCCTCTGGAGCCGCAGCCCTGACGACGAGTTGGTCAACGTAGCGAGCCAGGGCAAGCTCAGGGATCCCGCGGTGCTTGAGCAGCAGGTGCGGCGAATGCTGAAGGACCCGCGTGCGGAGGCGCTGGCGATCAACTTCGCCGGCCAGTGGCTGAACTTGCGCGGGCTGCAGGCGGTGGGGCCGCTGCCGATGTTGTATCCGGATTTCGATGACCCATTGCGCCAGTCCATGCGGCGCGAAGTGGAGCTGTTGTTCGACAGCGTCGTTCGTGAAAACCGCAACGTTGTGGATCTGTTGACCGCCGACTATACGTTCATCAACGAGCGTTTGGCCAAACATTACGGCATACCCAATATCTACGGAAGCCAGTTCCGGCGTGTCACGCTCGGTCCGAATATGGACGTGCGGCGAGGGCTGCTGGGTAAGGGAGCCTTTCTCACGACGACATCGAAACCCGAGAGAACCTCTCCGGTTACTCGAGGTAAGTGGATTATGACCAACATCCTCGGCATGAGTCCGCCGGACCCGCCAGCGGATGTTCCACCGTTGAAGCCGAGAACCACGGATGCAACCGGAAACGCGAAAGAACCGTCGATGCGGCAGAAGATGCTCGAACATCGAGTGCGCTCGGACTGTATCCAATGTCACAGTTTGATGGACCCGATCGGCTTCTCACTCGAGAACTTTGATGCGATTGCGATGTGGCGAACGCAAGACGAAGCAAACTCGATCGATGCGTCAGCCCAGGTATTTGATGGCGCCAAGATCGACGGCCCGGCGGGTTTGCGCCAGTGGCTTGTCGGTTATTCCGATCAATTTGTCCAGGTCGTGGCCGAGAAACTTCTGACTTACGCTCTGGGCCGCGGCGTCGACTATCAGGATATGCCGTTGGTCCGATCGATCGCGCGAGACGCCGCCAGCGACGGCAACCGTTTTTCGGCATTGGTCCTTGCTGTCGTCAAAAGCAGGCCATTCCAGCTGAATATGAAGGTTGAAGCCACCTCAAACGATTAATAGGTTCACCCGAATTAATTCGGAGGCGATAACAATGTTTATTACTAAAAGACATCTTTCCCGCCGGACGTTTTTGCAGAGCACCGGTGTCACATTAGCACTGCCGATGCTGGAAGCGATGGTGCCCGCTCAAACAGCTTTGGCGCAGACGGCCGCAAGTCCAAAGCCCCGCTTCGTCGGGATTTTTTATCCGCATGGCAACGCGCCGGGATACTGGGAGCCCGAGAAGGAAGGCCCTTTTCCGGAGAAGTTGCCATACATCCTGGAATCGCTTGAGAAAGTGAAGGATCAGACGGTCCTTCTGAGCGGCCTCTGGTCGAAGTCTGCAGAGCCCCCCGAGGGTACGACAGGCTCCGACCACTGGGTCGCGGCGGCGTTCCTCACTGCCATCAAACCGAAAAAGACCGCTGGCTCCGACGCCAGCGTTGGCAGTCCCACGATTGATCAAGTTATCGCTCGGAAGATCGGACAGGACACGCTACTGCCGTCGCTCCAGCTTGCCGTGGAAGATCCAAATTCGAGTTCCAGCAACTGTGGCGAGGGCTATAGTTGCTCGTATACAAACTCGCTGTCGTGGCCAACGGCCACCAGTCCGCTTCCCATGGAGCTCAATCCGCAGGTGGTTTTCGAACGCCTTTTCGGCAGTGGCGCCACTCCCGAAGTGCGGTCTGCTCGAATGCGCCAGAGCAAGAGCATTCTCGATTCGCTCCTTGATGAATTGTCCGGCTTCAAGAAAGACCTCGGCGCTGGAGACCGCAGGACGGTCAACCAGTACACGGATGAAGTTCGTGAAATCGAGCGGCGAATTCAGCTCGCTGCGAAAGCCTCAACTGCGGTGCCGGCCTTGGGAGAACCATCAGGCATACCCGAACAGTTCGACGACCATATCAAGTTGCATTTGGATCTGCTGGCGCTGGCCTTCCGAGCCGATATTACACGCGTTGGGACGCTGTTGGGCGCACGTGACCTTACCGGCAGAACCTATCCGTTTCCGAAGAGCGACCTATTCCCTGAAGGCGGCGTTAGTGTCAGCTTCCATGGAGGATCGCACCATCAGGATGATCCTGCACAGATCAAGAGATATTCCCAACTGAACCGGTATCACGTCTCGACAATGGCGTACCTGGCAAAGAAGTTGAAAGACACGCTGGACGGCGACGGCACGTTGCTGGACCATTCGCTGATCCTCTACGGTACCAATATGGGCAACTCGAATCAGCACCAGCATTACGACGTATGTCATATTCTGGTCGGTGGAGCCAATGGACAGATCAAGGGCGGACGTCACCTTGCATATCAAAGAAAAACAGTGACAACGGGAAATCTTCTGTTGAGCATCCTCGACCTCTATGGGATTCATCAGGACAGCCAGGGCGACAGCACGGACAGACTTGCCAAATTGTGACTAAGACCGCCTGGAGTCGACCATTTTCAAAAAGCGAACCCGGCTAAAGCCCGCGACTAGTGTGAAGGTGCGATAACGTTTCGGCAAGCATCTAGCCGCGGCTTTAGCGCGCGTTTCGGCGGTCCCGGAGAGATTCTGAAAGATGAGTAGACGCACAATCATAAGCTGCACGTCACCGCTGCTGCTCTGTGTCGCAGGACTCCTGCTGGGCGCCGGCCGCAGTGATGTTGCAGACGCCGTGATGAAGGGTGACACGGCCGCTCTTCGCACACTGCTTGCCCAGAGAGCCGACGTGAATTCCCGCCAGGTGGATGGGGCCACGGCACTTCATTGGGCGGTGTACCGAGATGACCTGGAAACGGCCGACCTGCTAATTCGCGCCGGCGAAAAGATGAACGTAGCGAATCGTGAGGGGGTTACTCCGCTGGCCATGGCTAGTCTCTACGGTAACGCCCCGATGATCGAGAAACTCCTCAAGGCTGGTGCGGATGCGAAACAGCGCGGACCGAACGGGGAAACGATGGTCATGCTTGCGGCGCGCAACGGCAACCCGGAAGCGATAAGGGTTCTGCTTGCGGCCGGAGCGGACGTGAACGCGAAAGAAAACTTGCGCGGTACGACGGCTTTGATGTGGGCCGTGGAACAAAAACATTCGGCCGCCGTCAAGGCTTTGCTCGACGGCGGAGCTGACTTCCGTGCCCGCTCGGCTGGTGCGGGTCTGCCCCGAAACTACGTGGCCAATCGCGTCAACACCGCTCAGGTGGAAGCTGCCGCTCGACGGTACGCCGCGGCTGCCGCTGCGGGCAGAACATATGAGCAACAACTCGCGTTCGAACAGAGCCAGGGTGGGGCCGGCGCCCAACCTCTGGGGGGTGGCGCATTCAACGTTCAAACTATGGCAGCACTTGTCACCCAAATCGCAGCGGCGAATGGCGGTGACATTGACGCCGCGTTGGCTGCTATCGCGGGGCAGGCGGCCTCGGCTGGTGTTGACATCCGGCAGGTCGCAGCTCAGGTCCGGCAGGCGGCCGCCGCAGGTCAACAAGGTCCAGCGGCAGGCCGGCGTGGTGGCCGGCGCGCCACTGGATTGCCTGGCCAACGGGGTCAAACTGGCCAGGAGGTCGCGCAGGGCGCCGGAGCCCAGCCTGCAGTGATCCCGGACGACCAGGACGATGCGGACATCGTTGTTGCCGGTCTGGTTGGCACTGGCGGCGGCGGGCTCACAGCGCTGGTTCTTGCGGCTCGGGAAGGCGATATCGAGTCAACAAAGCTCCTGCTTGAGAAGGGAGCCGATGTGAATCAGGTCACGGAGTACGGATGGACTCCATTGCTGACGGCGACCAACAACAGGCACTACAAACTCGCAACGTATCTGATTGAACACGGCGCGAACGTGAATATCGCCAACAAGGGTGGCTGGACGCCGCTGTACCTGGCAACGGATAACCGCAACATCGAAGGCGGCGACTTTCCGGTGCCGAAGCCGGACATGGACCATTTGGAATACATCAAAGTCCTTCTGGGCCATGGAGTCAATGTGAACGCGCGAGTGCGGGATAACACCTTGACGCGCACGATCTTCACGATGCAGTGGTTCTTTGAGTCTGGCGCAACCGCCTTTGTGCGGGCATCACAGTCCGGCGATACGGAGCTCATGAAACTCCTCCTCGCTCACGGCGCCGATCCAACGATTGCTACTGATTACGGTGATACAGCTCTGACAGCCGCTGCTGGCATCGGTTGGGTCGAGGGTGTCACCTACGAACACTCAGCGAAGGAAAACGTGGAAGCCGTGAAGATGTTGTTGGATCTCGGCCTGGATCCGAACAGTGCCAATCGTGACGGCCGAACGCCGTTGATGGGGGCAGCACTCAAAGGCCGGAATGACGTCGTTCAACTCCTGGTGGAGCGCGGCGCGAAGCTCGATCAGCGAGACAACGGGAGCCGAGATACCGACAAAATTGCTTCCCAACTGGCCGGGCACACGTGGGAGGCGCTGGACTATGCCGACGGTCTGGTCCGGGTCGGAGTGCAATCTGCGGTTGCTCGCCCCGAGACTGCAGCTTTGATTCGCAAATTGATGACCGAACGTGGACTTCCCGTACCGCCAGCCAATCGCGTCGTTGAGTCCATCTGTGTCGTGGAATTATGTAAAGAAAGAGTCTGGAAATAATCGAAGAATTCCCTACGACTCTACGGAATAATTCGACTGCCCCGGTCTACAGATTCCAAACTGCCAATCATCAGGTTTGAGGCCTTATTGTTATCCTGGCAGACATATTCACTTGCTTCCTGGCCAGGATTCCAGCGAATGAAAAAGCCGGTCGTCCAGGGCCTCGTGTACGCGCCGGATCGTCCCTGACGCGCAATAATACACTCGAAAGCCTCCAATCGCATCTTTAGAGAATCTTTTTTGGACTTGAACGCGGCTCAAAGCCGCGACTGGAGATGGCGGTCAAAACGGTCGTAAAATCGGGTGTCGGATTTACCCCGGAGTTTGGGGCGACGACCTACAAATTGATTGGTGGATGATGCGCAGCATTAAACGATGAAAAACCTGCTTCCCATTTTGATGGCGGTCACGGGCGGCGTGCTCTACCACGTCTCGCAAAAGTCCGTGCCCAAACAAGTGGACCCGTTTGCGGCAATCATCATCGCTTACGCCATCGGCATCATCTGTTGCTTGCTGGCGCTCGTCGTCGTGCCGTCGGAGCGTCCGCTGCTTGAATCGTGGCGCGCATGGAATTGGGCGGTTTGTCTGCTTGGCTTCAGCGCCGCCGTCATCGAGATCAGCATTCTGCTCGCCTATCGCGCCGGTTGGAACATCAGCGTGACTTCAGTGGTGATCAACATTTCGGTCGCGCTGGTGCTGCTGCCGGTTGGTTTGCTGCTGTTCAGAGAACAACTGTCCTGGCTCAATGCCGCGGGCATCGCTTGTTGTTTGCTGGGGCTTTATCTGTTGGTGCCAAAATAGTCCCTGCATTTGAAGACTACCGCGAAGTAATTCGCCTTTGCAGAAGGAGGTAAAAGCGTTAACATCAGCAACCACCATGAGCCAATCCACCTTCACCGCCCGTCGCGAATTTCTCAAGTTTCTGGCGGCGAGCCCCTATGTCGCTGCGCTCGGGGGAGTGGCCGCCTTCCTCCGGCAAAGTAGCTTCGCCCAGAAGTCCCAGGAAGTTTCCGAGGTCATTACGGATCCGGCCAGGGCCCTCAATGTCTTCGATTTCGAGGAGGCCGCACACCGCAAGGTCCAGCTCGGGCATTGGGCTTACATGGCGAGCGGCGTTGATGACGATGCCACCCTCCGCGCCAATCGCGAAGGGTTCAAGCACGTCCAGTTACGTCCCCGCCGCCTACGCGACGCCTCAAAAGTGGACATGCGCGTTGAACTCTTCGGCACGACCTATAACAGCCCGATTTTCCTGTGCCCGACAGGTGGTGAAAAAGCGTTCTTTCCCGGCGGCGAATTGGCGGTCGCACGGGCTGCCAAAGCTCGTGGCACGCTGCAGGTGCTATCCACGATGACGTCGACGGCCGTCGAAGATGTTAACAAGGCCCTTGGCCGCCCGGTCTGGCAGCAGCTCTACGCACCGAGCTCCTGGGATGCCTGCCAACAACTTCTGCGGCGAGTGGAAGCTGCGGGATGCTCGGTGATCGCCCTCACCGTCGACAACACCACCGGCCGCAACAGCGAGACATACCTACGCACCCGTCCACAGGACCTAAGCCAGTGCGCTGCGTGCCACAAAGATGGGCCCGGCCCCAGCCTCAGCGAGCGGCCAATGTTCGATGGCATCAACATGACCGGCGTGCGCGTGCCGTATCCCGCCATGGACTGGGCCTTTGTCGACCGGCTTCGAAAATTCTGGACCGGAAAATTCATCATCAAAGGGATCGACACGCGGGAGGACGCCCGGCTCTGCATCGAGCGCGGCATCGACGGCATCCTGGTATCGAACCACGGTGGACGGGCCACGGAAACCGGACGCGCCACCATCGAGGCGCTGCCCGAAGTCGTGGCCGAAGTCGGCAACCGCATTCCTGTGTTCGTCGATGGCGGATTTCGCCGCGGTACTGACCTTTTCAAGGCCCTCGCTCTTGGCGCCAAGGCCGTGGGGATCGGGCGTCCGTTCCTGTGGGGATTAGGAGCGTTCGGCCAGGCCGGTGTCGATCGCGTGCTCGAAATCCTTCAGGGCGAACTGAAACTGGTGATGGGCAATTGCGGCACCCAGACCGTTGCCGAAATCACGCCCGCCTACATCGCCACGCCCGATTGGAAAATCTAGTAGCTAGGAATACCTTCCGCGTCCTTCTTATCTTTACTGTCTGAAGTTCCTGGCGAGATAACCTAATAGAACGGCAAATTCCTCATCCGACAAAGAAGCGCCCTCATTAAGCATTGCTGCGAGAGTTTCCGCCCATTCCTCTGGCGATGAGAGATGCTGCTTCACACGTTTCAGATCGTGGCAGATCGTGCATTTGTTAAGGAGGATTTTCTTGCCTGCACCCTCGGGTAAAGGTCCATAGCTTTGCACTAGATATTCGATAAGCGGGGGAATGTCGTCCGTCTTGACCTGGGCTCCCTTCTCAACCATCGCATTGGCCACTTTCGCCCAGCCTTCCGTGTCGAGGGCCTGCATCTGAATCGGCCTGAGATCGTGACAGACCATACAACTCGTGTTTAGGATCTGTTCTCCCTTTTCAGACTGGCTTGCGCTCCGTCCTGCAGCAAAAGAAATCGCGGATGCAGCGATTGTAACCAACAACCAGAATCCAGTTTTCAATGATGTTGATAATGTCGATTTCATTACGAGTCTCCACGTACAGGATCGCCGCAAAACGCAGGTTCATACTAACAGATCCTGCGGCGCGAAAGGCTTTACGCCATAGGCCTTCATCCGCTCTAGCCGCGTTCTCCCCGAGAAATGTCAAAACTCCAGAAAACCCTTCGGGGGCGATTAATTTGCGCCATACACGAACTCTGCTATATCATTTCGCCTGCATTTTTATCTCGTCTCGTTGGCATCTCCAAATTAGATGAGGTGCGAACCGGAAATTCATTCGCAAAGTTCTTGTACCGGACCGATCCATGAACAAACAACGATTAGTACTAAAAACGAGTAGATACATTATCGCCGCCTACCCGGTTTTGTTGCTGTGCTTTGCGGGAGTGACGCTAGGCTCCGGCCGCAGCGACGTTGCGGACGCGGTGATGAAAGGCGATAAGGCGGCCGTTCGCGCATTGATCGTGCAGAAGTCGGATGTGAATGCTCCTCAGGTGGATGGTGCGACGGCGCTGCACTGGGCTGTGTACCGAGACGACTTGGAAACAGCCGACCTTTTGATTCGCGCCGGCGCCAGGGCAAACGTGGCGAACCGCGAGGGGATTACTCCATTAGCCATGGCTTGCCTCTACGGTAACGCCCCAATGATCGAGAAGTTATTGAAAGCTGGCGCTGACGCGAAAGAGCGGAACCGCAACAGCGAGACCACACTCATGTTGGCGGCGCGTAATGGGAATCCCGATGCGATAAAACTGCTGCTCGCTGCCGGTGTGGACGTGAACGCGAAGGAAACCATGCGCGGCACGACAGCTTTGATGTGGGCCGTCGAACAGAAACATCCGGCAGCCGTCAAGTCATTGCTCGATGGCGGAGCAGACTTTGGCGCCCGCTCGGTTTCTGCAGGTTTGCCCCGTAACTACATGGCCCAGCGCGTCAACACCGCGCAGGTCGACGCGGCGGTCCGGCGGTACGCCGAGGCTGCTGCCGCCGGTAGAACGTACCAGGAACAACTGGAATTCGAGGAGGCCAACGGTATCCTCCATGCGGGACGGCGCGGCTTTGACCAAGTGGCTCGTCCTGCGGCATCTCCGGCAGCGGCTCCTCAACAGGGCGCGGGAGGCCAAAATGGTATTAGCCAGATAGTGGCGGCGGCCCAGTTGCCAATTAACGATGTGGACGATCAGGACACCGTCATAGCCGGCCTTGTCGGCACGGGCAGTGGTGGGCTGACTGCACTGGTTCTTGCAGCTCGCGAAGGCGACCTGGAGTCGGCGAAACTCCTGCTCGCCGCGGGAGCCGATGTGAACCAGGTTACCGAATACCGATGGACTCCATTGTTAACCGCGACCAACAATAGGCACTACAAGCTGGCAATCTATCTGATTGAGCACGGCGCCGACGTGAACATCGCCAATAAGGGCGGCTGGACGCCGTTGTACCTGGCGACCGATAACCGCAACATCGAAGGTGGTGATTATCCAGTACCCAAACCGGACATGGATCATCTGGAATACATCAAGATCCTTCTGGAGCATGGGGCCAATCCGAACGCCCGAGTCAAGGACAACACATTGTCCCGGACGATTTTCACCATGCAGTGGTTTTTCGAGTCCGGCGCAACGGCTTTCGTGCGGGCCTCCCAGTCGGGTGACACGGAGCTCATGAAGCTCCTTCTCGCCCATGGCGCCGATCCGAAGATTCCGACCGATTACGGTGACACCGCTCTAACTGCCGCCGCGGGAATCGGCTGGGTGGAGGGTGTTACGTACGAACACTCCGCAAAGGAAAACGTCGAAGCGGTGAAGATGTTACTGGACCTGGGTCTGGACCCGAATGGCGCCAACAAGGACGGCCGTACCCCGTTGATGGGCGCAGCGATGAAGGGCAGAAACGAAGTCGTCCAGCTACTGGTAGACCGGGGCGCGAAGCTCGAAACACGGGATCACGGCAGTCGAGACACGGAAGATGTAGGTTCCAAGCTGGCCGGGCATACGTGGCAGGCGCTCGACTATGCCGACGGTCTTGTCCGGGTTGGAGTGCAATCTGCAATTGCTCGCCCCGAGACAGCCGCTTTTATTCGCAAGTTGATGACGGAACGCGGACTCCCGGTGCCCCCGCCGAATCGCATCGTTGATTCCGTATGTATTGTGGAAATCTGCAGGGAGAGAGTGTGGGACAAATAGTTCACGCAGCACGGAGCTGGACATCATTGGATTCGTATTCTACTTTGGCGCCAATTCCACTCATTGCTAGAGGCCATCCATCCCTTGTGGCGGCGCCATGGAGCGCCTATCAATCGCACCCTAGCTTCCATTTGCGTCGTCGATTTATGTAAATAGTCAGAAGGCAAAAAGGGTGCGGGCTAAAGCCCGCGCCCGTTTCTCAAATTCCCATCTTTTTATCTCGCGGTGCAGGGCGTGGGATTCCAGCCGGAAGCATCCGGGAGCTTCTTAAACTGCGTGCTCGTGACGAAAGGCGGGCTCAAATACAACGGGTCTTCGACGACGGCAGTTAGTATGAGCCACACATCACCGTTAGGTGCCGTGATGCGATCGAAGGTCTCCGTTAGAACCGCGTTCGCACTGTAAGGGACGCCGTTCTTTCGCAAGTAGCCAGGGCGCAACCGGGACGTGACAATTTTTAGATCCCCGCCGCGTACCTGACCGCCACGGCCGCCCCCTTCTCCCTGCGCGGCGCGGGCGAATTCCCATTCAGCGGCGGAATATCCTTGCAAGGTCGGCTGTTCCGCTGGCGGTGGTGGACTGCCGAAATGGAACAACCGTGTTTGCATCCCATAATCAGTATCCATTCGTAGAGCGTTGTCGTTTTCCCACGTGATATGCAGGCGCCCTGGCAGCCGCATAAGGCCAGGTGCGCCATAAGCCTTACACTGATCGCCGGCCGTTTCATCTTTCGCGGGATTCCAGGTGTCCGCAACGCGGCGGCCTTCAGCCGTGAGAGGAACACCATCGTAATCGCCCTTACGTGGAGTCATCATGCGGAAACGCCAATCTTCGGTGATGACTGCGACCCAATAACCTGTCAAATCGACCGGGGCAGCCGCTTTAGCTGTCTGAGGTGCGCCACGACCACGTTGCGCCTGGGCTAGAACCGGTACCCTAATGAAAAGGAGCATGAGGAGAGCCAGCAGAAATTTATAACTCGTGCGAACGTCGACAGGAAGGCATGTAGTCGCGGGCTTTTGCCCGCGTCCCGTCGCTGAGGCGGGAATCGGTTTGCCGTGACTGAAACGCAGGCTAAAGCCCGCGACGACATATTGACGCCGCATTTTGTCCGACTTTACCAGGTGAATGATAAATGCGCCTAGTCGACAACTTCACCAGGCTTTTTACCCCAGCCGAAGCCATCCCTTTTGCGAAACAGAGTGTTCATCTTGATCCGGTGGTCTGCCGCGGTACGCGACGGATTTCCCGTAATGATGACCTCGTCTCCAACCTTCAGCGAGTCTCTGGTCACACCCTGGCCGCCGAGTGCACCGGCTCCGCCCCATTCCACGGCCCATCGCTGCATCTGACCGGTATCATCTGGAGCCTCGATGTGGACGAATGAATGTGGATTGCGGAACAAGAATTGGACCAGCTTTCCTTCCAGCTTTATTTCTTTGTCCCCACGATAGGTCGCGCCAATGGAGTGGTGGGCGTACGCCGTCATGCCATACACCAACGCTGCGGCGACGACGAGAAGAATCATTTTCCGTTTCACGTTGTTTCCTCCTAGGAAAACATTGATGGTTTGATGATTTTACTGCCTTTTACTAAGACTCCGATAGACTGCGTCGACAAACATGTCTGTTGTCCAGGGACCCGTGGTCGAACCCCAGCGTCCGTCATAATCCCTCGTCGGCCTAGCCGCTTTCACCTGCTGCAGTGTCATGCCTTCTTTGATCATGGCCTGGATCCGGTCGCGAAGGATCGTGACCATGTTCCGGTAGTTGGCGACATCGCCCGTATCGCAAAGCCGTCCATGACCGGGAATAATCATCGTGCCGCCCTGCGACCTGAATTCGGATATGGACATATCCAGGATACGGTTCAGGCCATCAATAATTCCCTGAATGCTGCCGCCCTTCTCCAGGTCAACCACAGGGTAGGTCGTGGTCATCAAAATATCACCGGCGCTGATCACATCGGAATAACGGAAATACACGATGCTATCGCCGTCGGTGTGGGCCGCCGGTTGATTGAAAATCTGAACACCTTCACCGTTGAAAAAGTGGCTCAGCTTATACGAGGGGAGGTGGTACGTGTCCCTCGGCAAGGCGCCCTCCGGAGCCGTGGCTGGTTTGCCGGCCGCGCCGCTCATTCTCACGAGCACATTTTCATGCGCGATGATGTCCGCACCCTCACCGGAGTCGCCGATGGTGCCTGTGACATTTCCGCCCGTGAATGTCTGGCCGGACTTGGCAATCTGTTCGTTACCACCTGTGTGGTCCGGGTCCATGCTGGTGTTGATGATGTAGCGGATCGGTTTTGGTGGAGCAGGAGTGCTGATGATGGCGTTGATGGCCGGACTGGACCACCCGTATGGATTGGACGTCCCAATGCAATGCGGTCCCACACAAGTCGTTGCGGGAATGGGCATCGAACTGACCGCGTTGGCAAGCTGTCGAATCGTGGTCAGAATCTTATCCGTCATTTGTGCGGAACCGGTGTCCACGAGCAATATGCCGTCCGAGCCCACGGACAGAGTGACATTGGCTCCCGCTCCCACCAGCATGTAGATGTTGCCGCGCACAGGCAGAATGTGGAGATCCCCATCGCTGGCGCTGCGGTTCTGCTGACCGTAGGAGAAAACGGTGAACGCCAGCACCAATGCCGCCGGCAGCATGGTCCCGCTTTTGAACAATGTTCTTTTCTTTGAACGCTTCATTTTTTCACCGCGCCGGACGGCTTGTTCAATTTGAGTAAGAACTCCGGATATATTGTTTCCCTACCACCTCGTGCCGCTTCGGCAGGTATTCCATCTTGAGCCAACCACTCCGTCAGGTATGGATTTTTTCCTGGCAAGAAGTGCGGCACATCATGGGAGATGTTTTCTTCAATAACCGTACACGGATAAAAAGACAACTGTGTGTGTATGTCTAATTGATAGTTCGTCGACTGAATGAACGGCTCTTCCAGGTAGGTCGGATCGTCAATGATCATGACGATGGTCAGGTAATCACCGTGCCGCATGAAGTATTCGGTCATGACGGCCTTGTCGCTGAACGGAACGCCATTGCGCCGAAGATAGCTTTCTTTCAAGTGAGTGGTCGTGACGACCAGTGTGTTTCCATCCCACTTTCCTGTGGAGAAACCCGACCATGTGTAGGGCGCATAGTCCGGCGGATGCGCGCGGCCGTCCATGTAAATCGGCCGATCCAATGATCGCAACCAGTGTACGTGGTAAGCGGTGAGTTCCCGCGAGACCGGATCGATTTCCTTCAAGATCCGCACGGCGCCCTGAGCGCGCCACTGATAGGGAGCGGGATGAGGCCTGCATTGAAACTCCGGTAGTCCCCAGTCTGCGATGTCCGCGGTCTCCGCTCTCATGCGGCCCGCATCGTTGAGGGGAATGCCGAGATAATCTCCTAGTGGAGGACCGCCCCCGCGTTCCGCACCGTCCTCGTGACTCCGGTTGGCCCATTCTCCCGAGAAATCGGTCGTTTGGGCTAACGCAGGACTACCCAACAGCACCAGTACCAGAAGCAAAAGACACGCTAGCCTGGCTCGACTGAATCGATCCATATCATCCTCCCGAGGAGATGTCGCTAAGACTGCAAACTATATCGAATTGCCCCCAAATTGACTAGAAGTTCAGAGTTTTTTCAGCCGCGAATTGCGCGAATGACGCGAATCGGCCGACGCATCACATTGTGATTGGTAACGCTAGGAATTCCCTGTGGTGGAATACAAAGCGAAACGCGGGCTTCAGCCCGCGTTTCGCTTTTGTATTCCGTTTTACGATGATTTACTTTTGCACATCGGCAGGAGTGCAGTTACCGCCTTCACACCGGTTGTTCTCGTTACAGGAGTACTCGTAGAGTTCCTGACCGGGTTTCATGAGCATGAAGACCCTGGTGTTTTTCAGCGGCTTTGAATAGAACTTTGGATCCTCCATCGTCACTTCGTAGTTGATGTGATCGTAGTCGGGACGAGTCATACGTTCGGTCACGCGTAGTTGATCGCTGTGCGGGTGTTCGGCGGTATCGAGCCAGGTGCGGCCATTGAAGCCGGCCGTCTCGATGACCAACGTGTCTCCTTCCCAGTGACCGACTGACGTTCCCCGCCACGAGGGCTCGAGATCCTTAGGAAGCGTGCGGCCATCGGTGGGTACCATGTGATACGCATTGTCCTGTTCCCAAAGGATCGCCAGACGGTCGGGACTGTGAACGTAAGCATGCGGGTAAGGCGTGCCGTAAGAGCGGATGTAGCCCCAGGGCATGCAATGAGCCCCATAGTCCCACTTGTCCTTTCTTTCGTTCTCCGCCTTTCCCAGAGGCGTGAACGGTAAGGGATCCCCAGCCCCGACGTTTTTGCATCCCGGCGTTTCACCAGCACATCTTCCGTTGACATCTTTACCGACGTCACCGACGCGCGGATGGTCCCAAATGCCGGTGAAATCCGGTTTTCCGTTCGGCAGGCGTGGCACCGGCTTTGCAGCTCCGGACTGGGCAGCGGTAGGAATGGAAATCCACGTCAAGCTTGCGATCACGGCCGCGCTGACAAGTAGTAGGGCGAAACTGCCCTTCATGGCGAAATTTTTCTTCATGACAAAATCTCCTTCTTGATCGGCGCTACTTCACTATTTCGGAGCAGCATCCTCGGCCGAGGCCGTGAACACCTGCCGGCCGTCGGGGAACGTGACCTTACCGCCAGAGGCGTTGCTTGACCCGTCCTTGGCCAGAAAGCCTTCAACCTTGACCACGTCCCCTATCTTCATGGCATCCTTTTTAATTCCCCTGCGGGCCATAGTGGCCGGTGGTCCCCCAGAAAAGCCCCATACTGCGGTTCTTCCGGTGGTTTCATCCTTCCCGTCAACGTAGAACCAGATGTGAGGATTCATCCATTCCACTTTGACCACCTTGCCGGTGACCTTCACTGGCTTGGTGCCGTCATACTCCGCCGCAAACGAGTGGTGCGCCAGAAGCGGGACGGCAGCCAGCGACAAGCCGAAGCCCAGAGCAAGAACACATACAAGTAAATTCCGTGACATCGCACGCCTCCTGGATTGATTCAGTTAACTTAATTTCTCATCGAGTCTAGAACAAACTCTTACGAAACGTTAAAACAAAAGAGGAGGCACCCATGGCTCGGATACTCCCTTCATTCTCGAGCCTCAGAAGTTCAATCGAAGGCTCGTCAAAAACATTCGGGATCCGGTCGTCGATGTGATGCTACCGAAGCCCGTCGAGTTGATGTTCAAATTCGCTGTCGTCGGATCGGAGAAATTGGGATGGTTCAATACATTGATCGCATCCACACGGATTTGGAACTCCTTCGTTTCTGCAATCCTCACACGCTTGATCAGGTTCACATCCAACTCGCTGTAACTCGGGCCTACGATCGGGTTCAAACCGAGAGTGCCGATCGTTCCCGGCTTGGGATTGACGAGGAGAAGATTGCCCTGAGCGTCAGTGATCGCTTTATTGGTGACGGCTGTGTTCGTTCCCTGCAAAGATGTGACATTGGTAGTCGGATCCGGGATCTGCAGCAGGCCAGGGAAGTAGAACACACCGTTTGCTGTCTTGGTTACGTCCCCCATGCTATGGGGGAAATTGCCGGCGACATCCGGACTGATACCGTTGTTTGTCAGAGTCTGGGTCAGTGTCGTGAGGTTGGTAGAGATCTGCAGCGGGTTGCCTGAATGCCAATTGAAGATCCCACCTAACTGCCACTTTTCCACCAGCCGGGACACCCAGGAGGGAGCGTTGCCGAGGAATGCACGGTTCGGTCCGAACGGCAGTTCCCACGTCCCGTTGCTAACGATGGCGTGGGTTTGGTCATAACCCTCTGAACTGGTTGGTTCCAGACCGGGTCACCATCTGCACGTTCCCCGAACCGCGTGATGCTTCGGCATCGGAGGGCGCAACAACGACGCGCACCTCCTCAACCAGGTCCGGGCTCTCATACACAGCGGAATACGCGCCTGCCTCGTACACCGGGCGTCGTGTTGATCAGATCAATCACGTTGCCAAACGCCAGCGGTAGATCACGAACTCTATATTCGGGAAGAACGTTGCCCACGGACGCGGATGATGTTGCTAGAAGCGTGTCGGCTGCGACGGTCACTTCAACCGCTTGAGTCTGCGAAGCCGCCTGCAGTGTGAAATTCAACCGAACCTGCTGGCTAACGCCGAGAGTCACATTGTTGTAGGACTGGATTTGAAAGCCGGGTAGCTCGGCGCTCACTTTGTAGTTTCCGGTTTGGAGAGCGGCAAAGTTGTAAGCCCCGGATTCGTTGCTCACCACGGTATTGACGATTCCAGTTCCAATATTCGTGCCGTGATGGTCACGCCAGGGATCAAAGCGCCCGTCGCATCCGAAACCGTTCCGCCCAGCGTTGCGTTACTGGTTTGAGCGAATGTGTAAGTCGCTAAAACAAGGAGCAGCAGCAATCCTGCTGTGGCAACACTCTTCCTCATCGTTGTCCCTCCCACCTCACAGAATTCGCGCATTATAACAACGCAACCGATAACTGAAATAGCAAATCTGTTGTGGAGTACAATACTGGATGTGGCCGAAAAGCTTATTGGGAGCCTGATTTACGGCGACCATCCCGTTCCGAGAAAGTCGCGCGCATGGAAGGAACGGTTGAAAGTTCCCGTGACGATAGGTATGGCTCTGATGGTCATTGCCGCGGTGGCGTACAAGTTCGCAAATTTTCAAGAAGAGCGCCGTGTCGGGCGATTCATGGAAGCCGTGGAGACTGGCCAGTACGAGGCCGCGTTCCAAAATTGGGATGCCGATGGTCATTACACGATGAAAGATTTTCTCCAGGACTGGGGAAAGGATGGCTATTACACCAAGGACCTGCACGAAGCGCGGGTGTTCGATTCCAATGGCAGAGGCGGCGCCGTCGTCGTATATGTAGCCATGGACAATTTCAAGGCGCCAGTGGCCCTGCTGGTGAACAAGGAAACTCTGAAACTCTCGTTTTCACCGACGAACAAGTACTCTCAATGATGATCCTGCCGCTGCTCCTGACCTTAGTGACGACCGCGGTTCAAGTTGACGTGATCAATGTTCCCTTGGAAAGGGGAATCAATGCCGTTCTCACGCCTGCCGGCAAGGCGGAACTGAAGCGTGAAGGCACGGTCACGCGCGTCAAGATCGAAGTGGAACGTCTTCAATCTCCGGCAGCGCTGGGCCCGGCACTCACTACCTATTCCGTTTGGGTGGTTTCTCCCGAAGGGCTCTTCGAGAACCTAGGTGAGCTCAACGTTAACGGTAATAAGGGCCAGATCGACGCAACCACGCGGTTGGGACAGTTCGGCATTCTCATTACTGCGGAACCCCACTTTATGGTGGACCTGCCAAGCGCTGCCGTCGCCTACCGGACTCAAAGCCCCCGGGAGGAAGTTCGACATACGATGATCTCCGTTGAAATAGGAGCTTATGATTATTCCGCACTGAAGCCCGTCCCGCCGGCCAACGTGCACAGCTCCGTCGCACAGGCACGCGTGGCCTTCCAAATTGCTCAGAACGCAGGCGCCGAGCGCTTGGCCGAGCTGGAATTCCGCCACGCAAGAGTAGCGCTGACCTCCATGGAGGAACTAGTTACTCGCGCGGCTCCCCTGGAGATCCTCTGGCCAACAGCAGCCGAAGCCATTCGGTGGTCGCAGCGCGCGGTCACGATTGCGCGCGGCCGGAATTCCGAGCGGTGAAGTTAGTTCAGACCTCCCTCATCACTCGCCAGTAGAAATCCTCGACCCTGGGCACAACTTTCCGGATATCGAAATTCTCCTCAACGCGTGTGCGCGCATGCCGTGTGATGTTGGATCGCCGCTCATGATCCGCGGCCAGCACGCGGATCGCATCCGCTAGCGCATAGGGGTTCCGAGGCGGAATAAGCAGGCCGTCTAGCGTCGTGGGAATGATGTCCAGTGGGCCACCCCGATCCGTGGCGACGACCGGAATGCCAGCGGCCATAGCTTCGAGCAGCACGATTCCGAACGGCTCCTCCCAAGACGGCACGGCCAGCACATCGACGGCTTCAAACAGATCGGAGAGTGAAACGAACCCCAGGAATTCGACCTGAAGTCCTGCCGATTTTTTCTTCACGCCGTCGACGTATTTGGATTCGCCGGTTCCGGCTATACACAAGTGAAAGCCTGTACCGAGTTCGCGCATAGCCTCAATGGCATCATCGTGACCTTTGTGGGGCGAAATCTGTCCTAGAATTCCGATCGTGACGGGGTTGTGTAAAGGATGTGGCCGGTATTTGATCTTTTCCACGTCCACCCAGTTTGGGATGACCGCGGAACTCTTGGGAGACAGCGGCTCGAGAGTCTTCAGAATTTGCGAGGTTGGCGCAATCCAGGCGTCGACACGGCGGTATAGCGGAAGCGCTTTCACCGGATACAGCAGATGCCGGGTAAAGACGACTTTCAGATTCGGAATGCCCCACGCGGCGGCCGCTACAACGGTGTAGTCGCGGGCGACATGGGCATGTACGATATCGAACGATTCTTTCTTGAGGCTCGATCTCAGCCGGAAGGCGGTCCAGAAATCCGCGGAACTCATGAAAGGAAGTTTGATGTCCGGATCGAGGAGGCCGTTGCGGCGGCCGGCGACGAGAACTTCATGCCCGCGTGCTCGAAGGGCTTCGACCAGGCCCAGGACGTGAGTTTCGCCCCCGCCGCGATTGCGCGCTGAACTAACCTGCAGAATGCGCATTGCGGGCTTCAAAATCGGTGAGAAGTTCGGACTGGCTGACCGTGGCGATTCCCACTTTGCCGACGACGATGCCGGCAGCGTGGTTCGCCAGGATAGCCGACTCTTCCATTGTCCCGCCACCAGCCCAAGCCAGCGCGAGCGTCGCGATCACAGTGTCGCCGGCGCCCGTGACATCGAAAACTTCGCGAGCAAAAGTTGGCAGATGACGGGAACCCGAACCACTGAACAACGACATCCCTTCTTCACCCCGAGTGATCAGCGCATATTCGCACTCGAACTTCCCGAGGAGCCTGCGGCCGGCGTCCTCGAGCCCGCGCTCATCTTCAATCGCTGTTCCGTTGGTTGGGCGTGATTAGTGTGATCGGACGATAGTAATCGGCATGAGGCACCTTGGGGTCGAGAAATACGGGAACACCTGCGTTTCTCGCTTTGGGCAGAATCGCGGAAAGCAGTTCGCGATTCACAACTCCCTTGTCGTAGTCCGAAACGATGACCGCTTTTGCCTGCGGAAGATGCCGGAGAAATGCTGAAGCCAGGTCCGCATTGACTTGCGGCGAGAGGGCTTTCCGGCTTTCCCTGTCCGTGCGGACCACCTGCTGATTCTGAGCAATGATGCGTGTCTTCAGCGTGGTCGGCCGGTCGTCACGAACAAGACCCGAAACTTCGATACCAGACTGCTTCAGCAAATCCAGCACGCGATCCGCGGCGCTGTCACGGCCGAGAACGCCGATCGGAATCGGTGTCCCCTCCAAGCCCCGTATGTTCGCAGCCACGTTCGCGGAGCCACCCATGTGGTAAGTCTCGTCAAGCACCTCCACGACTGGCACTGGCGCCTCCGGTGAAATCCGCTGGACTTTTCCCCAGATAAATTCGTCGAGCATGACATCGCCGACGATGACAATCGTGTTGGCGGCGAATCGATTTAGAAGTTGTTCGATGCGGCGTCGATCCAGGCTCATTGCGGTCTAAGTATTCCGTCGGGGAACGCGGGCTGAAGCCCGCGACTACAGGTCTGCCGAAACGTTGTCGTCTGCATGTAGTCGCGGGCTTTAGCCCGCGTTCCCTTTTAGAAAATGTCCAATCTCGAGCCAGGAAGGGAATCCATTTTCCATTGCTTCACAGCAATTCCTCGGCTGCTGCGGTAACTTGATCCACCGTTACCGACTCGATGCAAAGCGGCGAATCCGCGACGAGGCAACGATAGCCCGGACACGGATTGCACTCAAACGGATTCTGGACCACTCGATGCGACACTTTCCAGGGCCGCCAGCGGCGAGAATCCGACGATCCCCAAACAGCGATTGTTGGCGTGCCAACCGCTGCGGCCAAATGCATCGGGCCCGAGTCATTTCCAATGTACAGCCGGGCTCCGCGAATCAGTTCTGCCAGTTCCGGAATGCTCAGGCCGAGCAGGATCACCGTAGGGTTGATATCTTTTGCAACCTGAATTGCAAATGACTCCTCCCCCGGTCCGGCGGTCACGACAATCGTGAGTCCGCGTTTAGTCAAATACCGGCCAACTTCAGCGAACCGGCTGGCCGCCCATCTCTTCGTTGCCATCACGGTTGCGGGATGAATTACGACGTACGGTCGGCCTCTGAGCCTCTGTTGTATCCGCGCCGACTCCTTCGCGTGGAATTCGTATCGCAGTGGAGGCGGTTGATCGCATTGAAGGCCCAGCCACTGCAGGAGCCCCGTCATCGATTCCACGGTGTGAACGGCGGAATCCGGCCAGGGCATCAGGCCGTTATAAAGCTTCGCGTACTGATAATGCTCCGCGCCGATGCGCTTTCCCCATGCCATGCACGCATACAGGAGGCTCGTCGGCCCACCGTGCAGATTCACAATCGCATCAAAGCGGCGCCCGAGAAGACGTGCTGCCGTTGCATATTTTTTCCGGGCGAGCAGAATCTCGTCGAAATCGGGATTTCCATCGAAGCAACCCGCAAATTGAGGTTCCACGAGCACGGCAATGCGGAACGCCGGAAACTGTTGCTTCAGCGCGCGGATAGGACTCGTCAGCAACAAACAGTCACCCATAGACCGAAGCCGTATAAAGAGGATGCGAGCTTTTGATGAGAGACTGTTAAACAGTTCTTTAGTCTTCAACTTTTGCTTCGCTGACCAGCATCACGGGGATGTCGTCGCGAATCGGATATACGCGGCGGCACTGGCTACACTTCAGTCCCTGTCCGCTTTCGGTCAGATTGACCGGGGCCTTACAAACCGGACAAACGAGGATCTTCAGGAGTTCAGGGTTGACGGCCATAGCGGGGAGAATTTTAACACAGAAGCCAGAAGCCAGAGCGGCGTGCGATTTCGGATTGCGGATTTTGGGGAACCCGCAGTTGCGAGGGCATTCCGAAATCCCAAATCCGCAATCCGAGATCTGCTTCCGGCTCCTGGCGTCGTTCTTCCGTGTTAGACTGTCCGTGCCATCCTCCTCAAACAGGTCAAGCTTCAGCAGCAGCTCTTGGTACCGTCTAGAACATTTATGACTAAGAAACGTTTGCTCTTCTCGTTTATTCTCGCCTTATTCCTCGCCACGATTTCTCATGCTACGACCGTCGAGCGGCTCAGCCTCGACGATCTCGTCAGGAAGGCGCAGAAGATTGTCATCGGCAAGGTAAGCAATGTGCGGACGCATTGGAGTGACAACGGGAAACTCATCCTCACGACTTACACCGTCGACGTCCAAGAGAAAATGAAGGGCCAGATTTCGCGCACGCTAGAGATCACGACGGTTGGGGGGAAACTCGGCGATCTCATACTCAACATCGCCGGGATGCCTTCCTTTGAAAATGGCGAAACTGCGGTTGTTTTTGTCGAGAACGCCGGCGGGTATTCGACAGTTGTTGGCCTTGGCCAGGGCAAATTCACAGTGACCAATGATGAGGTGTCCAACAACGTCACGGCTCTCGCCTTTCCCGACGGCCGCCCCGGGAAACCGCTGAAGATGCCACTCGAATCGTTCAAAAGAGAAATCAAACGTCTGGCTGATCGTTAAACCTTGAAGAAATACGCCATCCTTTCTCTGATACTCCTATGCTGGGCCGACGCGGCAGGTTATACGCGCATCACGTTGTCTTCCGGCCAGACTCCGAAATGGTCCGCGATGCCCGTCTCCTACTGGATCAACGAAAGTGGTTTGTCCCAGCTCTCCAATGGGAGCGAGTTCCAGGCTGTCAACGGCTCCTTCCAAACCTGGCAGAACGTTCAGACCGCCGATGTTCGTTTTATCTACAGAGGCACAACTTCCACTCGAACGGTTGGGCGCGATGGGATCAACCTCATTTCTTTTGCCGATGATTCGACGCCGCTGGGCTCATCGGTGATCGCCGCGACGTTCTCGTTTTTCAGAAGTGATTCTGGAGCGATCGTCACTGACGAAGCCGACATCATTTTCAACCCGGCTTTCCAATATTCGACCAGTGGCGAAGAAAACAAGTTCGACATCCAAAGCGTGCTCACACACGAAATCGGTCACCTGTTGGGACTCGATCATGCGGCGTTGATCTCTTCCGTAATGGTGCCGTTTGCGGCGGTTTCACAGCTCGACCAGCGGACGTTGTCTTACGATGACATTGCCGGCGTCTCGGAGATCTACCCGAAAGCCTCGACTGCGCCTGCTGTCGGTCAGATTCGCGGTATCATTCAGACCGGAGCGGCGGCGGTTTTCGGCGCTCATGTTGTTGCGCTCGAGCGCGACGGAACGGCCCTTGTCTCAACCCTCTCCCAGCCCGACGGCAGTTACGTCCTCGGCTTTTTGCCTGCCGGAGCCTATCGGCTCATGGCCGAACCGCTCGACCTGCCTGTGACCGAACAAAATATCGGTGGTGGCGCGACGTCGTTTTATCGGAATTTGAAGGTCGATTTTGGGACTACCTATTTCGGGAACGTAGGAACCCTCACCGAAGCGCAGAGTGTAGACGTTGTGGCTGGATCGGCAACGGCAGCGGACATCCAGGTATTGCCGCGCAGTTCAACTGGCTTGAACCTCACTCGTCCCGGTTTTGCTTTCCGGTTTCCGCTGTTCAGCCGCGCAACACTACGCCTCGGTGGAGAAGACATCGCGGAAGGTGTTTCGTTCACCACCTCAAGCACTGACCTGGTTCTGGGTCCACCCACGTTTGGAGGGAGGGTTTCGTCCACCGCATCAACCAGCGCATCGATGGACTTGTCCGTATCATCCACGACTCCGCTGGGCCCGAAGAACGTCGCAGTCAATCGAGGGGACGCAGCTTCCGTTGTGACCGGTGCCATCGTGATCACCGACGTTCCACCCTTGAACGTTTCAGTCGGGCTGTCAGCCGGCCCCGTGGAGGGCGGCACTCTGGTGACGATAACCGGGGCGAACCTTCGCCCGGGCGCGCAGGTTTTCTTTGCGGGGCTTCCCGCGTCCGATGTTCGGGTGGTGAATCCTGGCACGATACAAGCGACCACTCCCAGGTGTACTCCAGGTGTTGTAAATGTGGTTGTCATGAACTCCGATGGAACATGGACTGTCGCGGCCCGGGCGTTCACTTATTTCTCCGCACCTCCAACGATTGCTCGGGTCTCTCCACCCAGCGGTCCACCGTCCACGCCAGTTGTAATCGAGGGCGACCATTTCGATACGCGGCCTCAGAATATCGATGTGCGGTTCAACGGCGCGGCGGCGCGCGTTATGAGCGCAACGACGAGTTCGATCAGCGTGATCGTGCCCTTTGGCGCCACCAGCGGACCCATCACCGTTACCGCCTATGGGCAGACAGCCACCGGTCCCGACTTTTTGGTCACCAGTGCTCCGTCCAGCAGCAACCTGGCTGCTGTTGCTTACAATTTCATTGATGCCACCATTTCCAGCGGCGGCACGAAACTCAGCTTTAGCAACAGTGATGATGCCACAGCGTTGGTCGGCCTTCCGTTCACCTTCAGCCTGTTTCGAGATATCTACCCTGTGGATTCCCGCATTTCGATTGCGACGAATGGCTGGCTCAGTCTTGAGCCAAGTTCGAATGCCGAGTTTCAGAATGCCTCACTGCCCGCTCAGAGCGTAACGCGGCCCAACGGGAGTGTGGATAGCGTTCCTTCCTCTTTGATTGCGCCATTCTGGGACGATCTCATATTGGGTTCCGAAAGCAGCGTCAATACGCGAACGATTGGCGTAACGCCGAATCGGCAGTTCATCGTGGAATGGTCCAACATGAGCATCCTCGATGAAGGTGGACGCAATCTCACCGCCAGCGTGACGTTCGAAGCCATTCTCTTCGAGGGTACCAACGATATTCAGTTCGTCTACCAGAACATGACTGGTCCGCGCTCCGATGGATCTAGCGCAACAATCGGTTCCCAGGATTTGAAGCGCACCACGGCGTTCCTGGGCAGCTTTAACCAGGCATTCATCCGCAGCGAGTCTTTCATGACATACCGGTTCCAAAACGGCAACTACACCGTCGCTGCGCCCGACGCCACTCCGCCCACCAGACCCGTTGTGACCGACGGCGGCGCGGCGACCCAAAGCAGAACCGAGCTTTGGGCTTCCTGGACGGCCGAAGATCCTGAATCCGGCATCCGGGAATTCCAATATGCGATCGGAAGAACGCCAGGCGCTACTGATGTGCGAGCCTACACGTCAACCGCGCAGAACGCCGCGGTTGCGGGAGGCTTGAATCTCGATATCGGCGTCAAGTACTACTTTGCCGTCAGAGCAGTCAATAGCGCCGGTCTGACGAGCGATGCCGGAGTTTCCGACGGTATTCGCGTCGATCCAACATTCCAGCCGGAAGTGAAGGTCATTGCTTCGGCTCCTCATGGGTTCACCGAATATAGCGGTATTGCGCTATATTCTCCGGCTCCGATGACGGTGGTGCTCAAAGCAATGGATTCGAATGGAGCACTTCTTTCGGGGGCAGGCGTTCGGAATCCAACTTCGATTACTCTTGCGGCGGGCCAGCAATACGCCAGGCTGATTCCAGAGATCTTTGGAACGCAAACATTCGATGGCTGGATCGAGACCGAGGCGTCCGGAACCGGCCTGGGAATCTATACCGTCACAGGTTCGTGGGACGCCACACAGCTCGATGGCAGCGTCGTGCGAGGTCTGTCCTCCGATTTCGTGCTGTTTCACAATGGTGCTTCGGCGATTCTGGTGAATCCTTCAACACGCACGGCAAACGTGACGCTCACGGCCTTTGGCACAGCCAATGTCCAATCGGTGACGATCCCACCGAGGAGCCGCCTGACGACCACAATTTTCGGAGTCACACGCATTCAAGCGTCGGAGGCGCTAGCCGCTCTGGAACGACTCTCCTCCAGCGGCAAGCTTGAAATCAACGCTGCAGTTCCGATGTCGGCAGCGCAATCCACGCTGGTCTTTCCCCAGGCCGTGACTGGCAGAGGATACGCCTCGGTGTTGACCGTCGCGAATGTCAGCAGCATGCCACAGACTCTTACCATCACATACGGAAGTTCCTCGACGACACTCCAGCTCCTGCCGAACGCAAGCATCCGCGCTTCTATTGCGAGTCTCTTGCAACTATCAAGCGAAACAAGCCGAACCGGCGCGGTGCGTGTGACGGCGGCTACGCAGGTGTTTGCAGCGAATCTCGGATCACTGGTGGGCATCCTCGACATCGAGAACGAAACCAGCCTGGTTTCGATCGGTGCAGCACCCGCTGCGACGGAGACTTCTTTCGCGCATGTCGCTCAGGGCAACGGCCTGTTCACCGGTTTAGCTTTCGCGGCCGGCGATCGGGCCGCCACTATCCTCGTCGAGGTATACGCCGCTGCCGGTGGACTGCCAAAGAGTGCGACGATCAGTCTTGCGGCAAATTCCCAACTCGCCGGGCAACTGAAGGAAATCGTGCCCACCGTGACGACCGAGATTGGCGGCCATGTCCGAATCCTGTCGGATCAACCGATCTGGACTTGGGCGATCTACGGCTCAGGGCAGGCTATGGCGTCGGGTCCACCGCTATAGGGGAGGGGCCAGGGATCAGGGGGTCAGGCCATTTGTGGCAATGGTGCCCCTGACCCCTACTCTTCTTCCTCTTCTTCGCTGGTCGCGCCGGCCTTCGCGTGGGCGATCACTTTTTCGGCAAGGTGTGCAGGTACTTCGTCGTAGTGGCTGAACTCCATCACGTAGCTTCCACGGGCGCCGGTCTTGGAGGTGAGGTCGGAGGCATAGCTGAGCATTTCGGCCAAGGGAACCTGTGCCTTGATGACTGTGGTATGGCCCCGCACTTCCATTCCCTGAACGCGGCCGCGCCGGCTATTCAGATCGCCCATCAGATCGCCGGCGAACTCGTCGGGTCCCTGCACTTCAACGTTCATGATGGGTTCCAGGAGAATCGGCCTGGCTTCCTTGACGCCTTTTTTGAAGGCGAGAGAACCAGCGATTTTGAAGGCCATTTCGGATGAATCCACGTCGTGGTAGGAGCCGTCATAGAGAATCACCCGGAAGTCCACCGTGGGAAAACCGGCAAGTACACCCTTCTGCCTCGATTCCTGGATTCCCTTTTCAACGGCGGGGATGTAGTTTCTGGGGATCGAGCCGCCGAAGATTTCGTTCACGAATTCAAAGTCACTACCCCTGGGTAGCGGCTCCATTCGGATCTTACAATCGCCGTACTGGCCGTGACCACCGGTCTGCTTCTTGTGCTTGCCCTGGACGTCAGCCTTGCCTTTGATGGTCTCGCGATAAGGAACTTTGGGTGGCTTCAGAGTCACTTCCACGCCATACCGCTTCTTTAGCCGTGCCACGGACAATTCCACGTGCATTTGACCCTGGCCGGAGATCAGGAACTCCTTTGTCTGCGGTTCGCGCGAATAGCGCAGCCCGAGGTCTTCATCCATGAGCCGATGGATGGCGGTGCTTATCTTTTCTTCGTCACCCCGGGACTTCGGCTCGATCGCAAAGGAGATGACCGGCTCGATCCACTTTACTGCGGGGTATATTATCGGATGGGCTTTGTCTGCGAGCGTATCGCCGGTTTGTGTTTCCTTGAGCTTTGCAACAGCGGCAATATCGCCGGCGTGAACCCTTGGAACCGTGACCTGTGTTTTTCCCTGTAACAGCATGATGGATCCAATCCGCTCCGTTACGCCTTTGTTGGGATTGTAGGGTTGGAGTTCGGTCGTTAGCGTTCCAGAATAGACACGGAACAGAGAGATCCGGCCCGTGAAGGGATCCGAAAACGTCTTGAAGACGAAAGCGGAAAAGGGTTCGCTGTCTGCAATCTTGCGTTGAACTTCGTTGCCATGCGAGTCCTTGCCGGTAACGCTTCCGGCCGAGATCGCGTCTGGAAGTAGATTCAGAATCGTATTGAGCAGCGGCTGAATGCCGATGTTGCCGGGCGCCGAGGTGTAAACCAGCGGATAGATTTTCCCCTCGACGACTTGTTTCTTAAGTCCTGAGATCAGCTCTTCGTCGGTAAGCGATCCGGTATCAAAGAACTTTTCCATCAGCTTCTCGTCGCTCTCCGCGACGGCTTCTACCAGCCTTTCTCGATATTCCTGCGCACGGCCGGCGACATCGCCCGGAATTGCGGATTCGCTGAACTTGCCCGATGCATCGCTCTGGTAGATGTAAGCCTTCATCTGGATCAGGTCGGCAACGCCTTTGAAGGCTTTCTCTTCGCCGAGCGGAACCTGGATAGGAACGCACATCCGGCCAAGAGTCTGCTGGATGGATTCCAGGGATCGGTCGAAGCTTGCGGTATCGCGGTCCATGCGATTGACCACGACCAATCGCGGCAGGTGGAACTCATCGGCATATGCCCATGACTTTTCCGTCTGAACCATGACGCCGGAAACGGCATCGACGACAACTATTGCCGCGTCAGCCACCCGCAGCGCGCCTCGAGCTTCCTGGATGAAGTTTCCGAACCCGGGCGTATCGAGAAAGTTGATCTTGTTCTTATTCCACTCGCAGAAGGCAAGCTTGGCTCCGATCGTGATTTTCCGCTCGATTTCCTCTTCGTCGTAGTCCGTCGGGGCATTCCCGTCCTCGACGCGGCCAAGGCGATTCACTGCGCCGGTATCGAAAAGAATCGCCGAAACTAATGAGGTTTTGCCGCTTCCTCCGTGTCCGATGATACCGACATTACGGATATTCCTGCCTTCGTAGACGTTCACAGCTGCTCCTTAAAAAATGGGGACGTAGCCCTGTGTCCCCATTTTTGTTTTTGGGACTTCAAAAAAATGGGGACACAGGGCTACGTCCCCATCAGAAATCTGGCTTAAAGGTCAAGAATCGAAATCTAGCATATTCATCCTTGAAAACACTACCCTTCAGACGGTAGGCTCAACGAGTGTTTGCGCCTATTTCTGTCATTCTGGCTCTCCTGTTTTTCTACCCTGCACTACCTAATGGCATCCGATTGGTTGAATTTCCAGCGGAAGGCGAATCGGCCGAGATCCTGGCCGGCTATGGGTGCGGCGGCCTGACCGCACTCTCGTCCACCCATGCTGCACGGTCCCTGGAGCTTGCGGCATACGCGGCAGGAGGTCATATCCAGTTTTTCGAAGAGATCGACCGCACGGGCTTTCGGATAAAGGCGCCCACGTGGGCTCTCCCCATGTTTACGGACGAACTGACTGCGCTATTCAAAGAGGTTCCGAAAGAAGCAGGGCAGCCGCCGCGTACGAATGAAGATTTTCGCGCTAAGGCTGAAGACGAAATTCGGAACGCCTTGGTCGGAAGTAGTTATGAGGTGCCGGAATACGCCACGTATCGTGCTTTTGTTCTAATCTCCGGACCAATTCCGGAAACGCTTCGAGCAAGTCTGGCGGCCATTCCGAGCAGAGGCGCGAAAGAGCTGCCGGAAGTGCCTCTTAACCGATTGTCCGCGGAGCGTACCTTGCGCTTTAAGTCGGATCTGCCAACCGGTGCGGTCATCTTTGCAGTGCCGAGCCCCGGTGTGTACTACAGAGAGTGGTATTCCCTTTTGCTGCTGGATCGATTGATCCATCGAATCCTGCCCCTGTCACCTGCGACGGCTCTTCCATTAACGCTACACTCGAGCTACTACCGGCTGGAGTTACCTGTGCCTGGCGGACAATTTCCGGAACCGGTCGAAGAGAACCTGCTCCAGGAAATTCAACGCCTGCAGTTCACTCGTGCCGATAGGGTGGACCTCGAAGCGGCGCAGCGGGAAGCGAGATCGTATCTCGAGAGCAAATACGTACGGGAATGGTTTGAGAGTCACGGTATTCCGGAGCGGCACGAGGAGGGGCTCCAGTGGGTTCAGACAATGAATGCAGACGATATGCGTGTGGCGGCTCGTGATCTGCTCATTGGGAATCGGGTGGTCGCCACTTGGGCCCCAAAAGCGAAACAGACCACGGTCGACGTGGAAGACCTGAACGGAGGAGCTAACCTGAGACCCTCACCCGGCCCTTCGGGCCACGCTCTCCCGGGGGGAGAGGGGATGAGGCTGACGATTAGCCCATTTCCGGAGCACAAGCATTCGCGACAACCAGGCTCCCTGCCCGAGAGGCTTGCGTCGAGTGTCTCGATCGTTGCGAGCGGCACGAATGCGGTCTTCGTATCCGGAGGACCGCTCACTCAATTGGATGGTGAGCCTGACGCTGAAATGCTGAAGAGATTCCAAAAATATCGAGCGGACCGAATTCTCGTCCTGGCCCGGCCGGACTCCATAGATCGGGCGCGTGAACTCTGGAGTTCATTCAAAGGCACCGACAGCGGCGAGCCTGGCCTTCCGAAGGGAAGCGTGTCCACGGGTGATTTGCCAGCACTGGTCATTCTTAAGGTTATGCTGGATCGCAAGCTCATCGAAGCAGGATGGTGGCGTGATGTTGAGCTTCGAATCAGTGCAAGCGAAGGATCGGACCTTCAGATCCGAGCGGACGCGGAGAAACGTCTTGTGATTCTCCGTTGGATCAAGCAAATCGGCGCGGAAAAGCCACCGGATACCGAATTCGCGTGGGCCCGAGAGGTGGCTATACACCGGTTTGAAACCTTGCGAGGGGATCTTCAGGCCTTGACCTGGGAGCGTGATCCACAGGGTACGATTCAGGATCTCGAGACTATTGGCGCCGGTCATGTCAGCGACGTCGCACGAATATATTTTTAGCCGCGCATTTCGCCAATTCTGCCAATCATGAAAAATCTTCGAGTCGGCGTCGATACTGGCGGGACTTTCACTGATTTCGTCATTATTCGCGACGGCAAGATCGAAATCTTCAAGGAACTGTCCACGCCGCAGAATCCCGAAGAAGCCATCATGCAGGGCTTGGCGCGCCAGAACCAGGCTGCGGTGAGGGAAGTAATTCACGGATCCACAGTGGCGACGAACGCCTTGCTCGAACGAAAAGGCGCGCGTACGGCATTGCTCACGACGGAAGGATTTGAAGACGTCATCGTCATCGGGCGGCAAACCCGCCGCGAGCTATACAACATCTTTGTCACGCGGCCCGATCCGCTCGTGCCGGACGGTCTGCGGCTGGGTGTGCGCGAACGTACGCTCCATGACGGGTCCATTGAGATGGCGCTCGATCGTCAGCACCTTCATAGCCTGATCGAAAACATGCGCCGCGAAAACGTCGAATCGGTCGCGGTCTCTCTGCTGTATTCATTTGCAAACAGCGAACATGAAAACGAGATTCTGCGGGAGCTCCAGCTGATCGATATTCCAGTCTCCCTCTCGTCCCGAATCCTGCCCGAGTATCGGGAATATGAACGTACGTCTACCACAGTCATCAATGCTTACCTGAGCCCGCTCATGAGCCGGTATCTGGGCCGGCTTCAACAGAGGCTTCAAGATTGTCCTTTGCGCGTCATGCAATCCAACGGTGGCGCCGTTCAGGCCGAAACCGCCGCCGAGGCCTCGGTGCGAACGATTGTTTCGGGTCCGGCGGGCGGTGTTGTGGGGGCCTTTCATGTGGCGCAGGTGTGTGGTTATCCGAAGATCATCACGTTTGACATGGGCGGCACTTCGACGGACGTCTCTTTGTGCGACGGCAGCATCAAGCTCACCCATGAAAACCAGCTTGACGGCATGCCGGTTGGCATTCCGATGATCGATATTCACACCGTCGGCGCTGGAGGGGGCTCCATCGCCGAATTCGATCCGGGCGGCGCACTGAAAGTTGGGCCGGAAAGCGCCGGCGCCGACCCCGGTCCGATCTGCTACGGGAAAGGCAGTCAGTTCACTGTCACGGATGCGAATGTGGTCCTGGGCCGTTTGCTGCCGCAGTTCTTTCTCGGGGGAACAATGCCCCTTTTTGTGGACCGCGTCGAACCTGTAGTTCGCAAGATCGAGTGGACGCGCCGCTGGAAAAGTCTCGAGGAACTGGCACAAGGCGTCATCGATGTGGTGAACAACAACATGGAACAGGCGATCCGGTTGATTTCCGTCGAACGCGGATATGACCCCCGCGATTTCACGCTTTTTTGTTTTGGCGGAGCCGCCGGCCTACACGCATCTAGCCTCGCCAAGGGTCTCGGAATTCCACGGGTTGTGGTGCCGCGGTTTCCGGGTGCACTCTCCGCGTTGGGTCTTCTGCTAGCGGATACGCGAAAGGATTACTCGCGCACACTGCTGATTGAGGCGGAAGGCTCGAACGCAACGTTGAAAAAGACATTGGAAGAGCTGTATCGGCTTGGCCAGTCCGACCTGGAAGCCGAAGGTTTCAAGAAAAGTGAGATTCGGTCCATGGATTTCGTCGATCTGCGCTATCGCGGTCAGTCGTACGAGCTGACGATTCCGCTGGTGGCGAACGTCATTGAAGAGTTTCACAAGACACACGACCGCCGGTATGGGTACTCGAATCCCGACAACGCTGTAGAGTTGGTCAACGTCCGGACGACATTTCTTGGGCGAACCGTAAAACCGAAATTCAAAAAAGCAGCGAAACAACAGCGTAAGCCTCAACCCGTTGAAACACGCGCTACCTGGATCGATGGCACGCGTATGAAGACCGCAGTGTATGATCGCGCGACGTTAGGTCATGGCCACGTTATCAAAGGGCCGGCCATTATCGGCGAGTACAGCTCGACAACATTGGTGCCTCGAGATTTCGAATGCCGCCTCGACACCTACCTGAACCTCGTGTTGTCTGCTCGCAATGTCACTCTAAAGAGCCAACGGCTGCGCCCGTGACACGTCTGAACCGATGAAAACCAATCCAGTCCAGCTCGAAATTTTTAAGAGTCTCTTCCACGCCATCGCGGAGGAAATGGGGGCAGCCCTGAAGCGCACGGCCTTCTCTCCGAATATCAAGGAGCGGCGGGATTACTCGTGCGCTGTCTTCGACCACCGTGGGGACATGGTCGCACAGGGCGATCACATGCCGGTTCACCTGGGTTCGATGCCACTTTCGGTGAGGGCGGCGATCGAGAATCGGAACATCGGTCCTGGTGACATGGTCGCTCTCAACGACCCGTATAAGGGTGGAACGCACCTTCCCGACATCACGCTTGTATCTGGCGTGTTCTCCACAAAGCAGCTCCTCTTCTATGTCGCATGCCGGGCGCACCACTCGGACATCGGTGGCATGTCTCCCGGTTCGATGCCGCTTGCCGAAGAGATCTATCAGGAAGGTCTTCGAATTCCTCCGATCAAGTTGATGTCTGGCGGCAAGATCAATCCGGATGTCTGGGACCTGGTCCTGGCGAATGTCCGCACTCCGCAGGAGCGCGAAGGCGACCTTGCCGCGATGCTGGGCGCCAATCGCACGGGCGAGCGCCGCTTGATCGAGGTTGTCGAAAAGTATGGATGGAACGAGGTCCGCCGGTACGTGGCTGAAATCCTTAACTACAGCGAACGCATGACGCGGCGTGCTATTTCCCGCATTCCCGACGGAATCTACGAAGCCGAAGATTTTCTCGACAACGACGGCATTACCGACAAGCCGGTCGCCATTCGCGTTCGGATCCGAATCAAAAATGACCGTGCCACTATTGATTTCTCAAACTCTGATCCGCAGGTCGCAGGTAGCGTCAATGCGGTTTATGCTATTACAGCGTCGGTCGTGTTCTACGTCTTTCGAACTCTAGTGCCGTTCTCCATCCCGTCCAATGCCGGTGGCATGCGGCCGCTCGAAATCATCGCGCCCGAGGGTACGATTGTGAACGCACGTCCACCCGCAGCGGTATGCGGTGGAAATGTAGAGACGTCGCAGCGTATCGTCGATGTCCTCTATAAATGTCTAGCAACCGCGCTGCCGGACCGGATTCCAGCAGCAAGCCAGGGAACGATGAACAACTTCACATTTGGCGGCATTGATCCCCGTACCCGACAACCCGTGGCCTACTATGAAACCGTTGCCGGTGGTATGGGCGCCCGGCCCACGATGGATGGCATTTCCGGTATCCACACACATATGACGAATTCCATGAACACGCCGGTCGAAGCCCTGGAACATGCCTATCCGATCCAGGTCGTCCGTTATTCGCTGCGTCCCCGCTCCGGCGGAAATGGCAAATGGCGCGGCGGCGACGGTGTGATCCGCGAAGTGCGGTTTCTCAACAAAACGCAGATTACGGTTCTTTCCGATCGGCGGAAGTTTCCTCCCTACGGACTGAATGGCGGCGACTCCGGACAGCGAGGCTCGAATATCCTGATTAGGAATGACGGGCGGAACGAACAGCTACCGTCGAAATTTACAACGTGGGTTGAGGCCGGCAACATTCTCTCGATTCAGTCGCCTGGAGGTGGCGGTTGGGGAAAAGCCTAAGGCCGCGTCCCGGCAAGCAAAGATTCGGGGGTAGGAGCCTGTTCTTTGTAAATTTTATCTTGGTGATGGTCCCGCTGACGTACTTCGGATATCAGCCGCTGCTCCGCTCCACGGCTTCCATCATCATCAGCGATTCGGAACCGAAGAAAGCCGACGCCATCGT